>Ga0247807_10000638_pt1 | contig 21935 bp, 17 predicted proteins | sample UWRJL074202C1_FD_179931 | JGI IMG/M metagenome (GOLD analysis project Ga0247807, IMG submission 179931) | Plant litter microbial communities from Arlington Agricultural Research Station in Wisconsin, United States - UWRJ-L074-202C-1 | ecosystem: Environmental > Terrestrial > Plant litter >...
CTGCTACCTGGTAATTCGCCGGCGCCTTTCCCTAAGTAGAATAGCTTTAGATGTGGATAGCTTGCCAGAGTTATTTTGATGGGAATACTCAGTTCTCGGATTCAACGATCTTCCTCAGTACTACACTTCTGCACGCCTCTTAAACCGGTACCTTCTTTATCTCGGACACTAATTGTCTGGATAAGAACTTGCCGAATCTTCCGTTCACCTCCTAATTGAACCCTCCAGAACACCGCCAGCATGTTCGCAGCTGTTCTTCGGAGGCGCGCCCTCCAATCCTCCCTACCGTTCCAATTCGCACGATGCTATGCTTCCAAGCCATTCCCACCTCATACGGTGGTCACAATGCCTGCTTTGTCGCCTACAATGACAGCAGGTAACATTGGAACATGGCAGAAGAAACCAGGAGATGCCATCGCTCCTGGAGATGTATTAGTTGAGATCGAGACTGATAAGGCGCAAATGGACTTTGAGTTTCAAGAAGACGGTGTTTTGGCAAAGATACTCAAGGAATCTGGAACCAAGGATGTAGCTGTTGGCAATGTAAGAGTCCAGCTGAATTTAAGAAGGGAGGTGCTAATTGCCTACAGCCAATTGCGGTCATGATCGAAGAGGGAGAGGATGCTTCAGCCTTCGAATCATTTACACTTGAAGATGCTGGGGGAGAGAAGGAAGCTCCAGCACCACCAAAGGAAGAAGCTTCTGAGTCTTCAGAGACTGCCGGCACCGGCTCAAAGACGGCACCTCCAAAAGAGTCCACATCCGAACCAGCCCCAGAAGATACATCGAGTGGTGGAAAACTACAATCGGCTATGGATAGAATGACAAATGCTAGCGCCGCAGCTATCAGGTTGGCCATGGATACTGGAGTCAAGATTACTGGCATCAAGGGAACTGGAACTGGTGGCCAAATTACAGAATCCGATGTCAAGAAGGCCTCAGGAAGTGGATCTGCATCAGAGACAGGGTCAACTGGAGGACCAGTATCTTCATACACAGATACCCCCCTGACCTCGATGCGTAAGACTATTGCCAATCGTCTCACCGAATCGTGGAACCAGAACCCACATTACTTTGTTGCTGCCACCGTCTCTGTCAGCAAGCTCTTGAAACTCCGCCAGGCACTAAACGCTTCTGCAGATGGAAAATACAAGCTCTCTCTCAACGATTTCTTGATCAAGGCCTCAGCTATTGCTTGCAAGAAAGTACCTGCTGTTAACTCTAGCTGGAGAGACGGCTTCATCCGCCAATTCAATAACGTTGATATCAGTGTAAGTTGCCCATTCGAAATATGTTGCATATCTTTAGCTAATTTGAAAGGTTGCCGTTGCTACTCCCGTCGGGCTCATGACCCCAATTGTCAAGAATGTAGAGGGTCTTGGCCTCTCATCTATTTCAGCGCAAGTTAAAGACCTTGGCAAGCGCGCACGAGATGGTAAGCTCAAGCCCGACGAATACCAAGGTGGAACCTTCACCATTTCCAACATGGGTATGAATCCAGCCGTCGACCGATTCACTGCCGTCGTCAACCCACCACAAGCAGGTATCCTCGCTGTTGGAACCACCAAGAAGGTTGCTATCGCTGTTGACACCGAGGAGGGCACGCAACTCGAATGGGATGACCAGATAGTTGTAACTGCATCATTCGATCACAAGGTCGTGGATGGAGCTGTTGGAGGCGAGTGGATCAAGGAGTTCAAGAAGGTGGTCGAGAATCCTCTAGAACTCCTGCTATAAGTGGCGGGAAGTGTATAAGAACAGCGATTCCCCATGTACCCTTGTAATATGACCTTCCTCTAAACAGCATTTTGAAAATAGATTTCATGAAAATATTAATGAATTTCGCTAGTTCCTTACTTAGAATGTTCTTCCTGCGCAAGTGCTTAGGAATACTTGCAAGAAATCAATTACAAACAGTGTCTTTTGGTTTGTGTAATTAAACCACTGACAATGTCCTACCAAGAAGCGAAAGATACGAAAGACGTTAGTTGCGTTATTCATGATGGCTTCCGTATATACTCTATCCTTTTGATTCTAAAGTCAGCATCTGAGGCACTGCAAGGAATTTAGAGTCTTTGAAGACAAGATTCTCTAGCTAAATTTCACTTGTCTCCAAAGTCATGGTTATTATGATTGTAAGCTGTTCTTCTGAAATAGTTCTGCCTTACAGTACTGACAGAGCGCGTAAATTTGATGGATGGTTTCTGAAGGTCGATCTTAAAGTACAGTAGAATATCAACTCCGAGATACTCCTTCATAGCTCCTTCTGAAATTAAGGCCTAACAAACTTCCTCTTTAAACCAGCTGATTGTCCAACCAATAAGACAGAGCAACTTCATAGCCCTTGAGCAGTTGTTGACAACAGACAAGGAGGAGGTGGTGCTCGATTAACGTCAACATTCCCGGAACAGGCAATTAATGCAACCTGCATTCGTGAGTCAACGCTACCCATTTTCTTTTGGGCTGAAAGAGCAGACTCCGTTGGCTTACAGGGTAAAACTCGGTGGTTGGCGATGATGGCCCTCAATTCACGTATAAGTTGCTGAGTGGGGTTTTTGGTTGGCAACGACCAAGAGATTGCAACTGCAAATTGCAGCCTCGGACGCTTTTATCTATATTAGGTGCCTCTTGCAGAAGGTGCGATAGTAATAAGTTCTATTATTAGGAATTATAGGAGTGGGCGCTCTTGTGTGGGGTGTTTTCTGGTCAAGTGACTATGATATTCAAGTCTTACTATACGTAGTCGACGGCTTACTGCCATTTCTGTGTTCTCCGGTCGTAATATCTTGGATTTAATTAATACTTGCGACTTGCAACAAACCTTTAATATAGAGCTGCATTGTATTTTAAGGTCTTCGGATTCGTTCAGAATATATCTACACCGCACACGTTCTCTATCTTCCAATCAATGCCTTGTTTTCCCCCTCGGAAGTGCTGCACTAAGTACAAGGAGTAGGTATTTGTCCTTTGCTTCTTACTTCTCACTAAAAGTTTGTCATTAGTACATTTCTTCGTGTGGGGGGACTTTCCCATACCACTTTATTGGACCTGTAGGCGTTGTTATGTTTGACTTCACACGCTATTGATGAGATACATAACCAGTACCCAGATTTGTACTGAAAGTTGACTTAAAATTTTGTCCTAATTCAAATCACTTATGTCGTCATTGTAGTATTTGTTTGATCGCAATTACGTCAAGCGGATTCATCATCTGCTTATTTCAAGTAGCTGGAGATCCACTCCCAGACGAGACCTTGATAGCAACTGTCTTAAAGGTGATTCAGACATGCTACACACCTCCGTATTTCTGGGGCCTAGTTAGAAATCTGCTCTATTGTCGAGGCAATTTGACATACTTCAAAATTTCTGCTCTCAACCTCGATCTCATATTGCTCATAGCCCAGTAGATTCGCATTTGAGTCCCAAGGGGGGCGGTAGCTACCATTAGATGGCTACTCCATGAGGAGTTGAGTTGCAAAGGCAACTAAATATGCTGTAGTCCAACCGCAAATTGAATCTGCATGTTTCCAAAAGCTATAAATCTATATGGAGCATGGCTACGTGATATCACCTACACTTTCCATTCTGATTGAGGCATCCAGCTTTGTCCAGAGATTTTGATCCAGTCAAAATATTTACTTGCCATGACAACATCTGGTCGTTACATAGACTGGAGACAACCAACACCAAGTAAATGGGATCCCCAGAGACTCACTGTGTTACTTGAGGAGCAGTTCCAGGAGACTAAATATGCCGCCATAGTACTAGCTGTGTATGTTACTCGCTTATCCTATTACAATGATGACTGTCTGCACTAATTACACGTCAACAATTTGATAACAATTGAAAATGAACTTTCCTGCTATTTCGCTTACTTCTCACACCAACCATGTTCGACTTCAGCTTCATCACATTTTGGGTCCAGTCGTTTTGATGCAGCATGTTCTTGCTAGGTATCTTGATGCTCGAGGTGGAGACTATGGCCTGATTCATTACTACCCAATTCTTGCGTGGAATGAGAATGATAAAAAAGGCTATGCAAGCTTTCTAAGGATGATAGGACATCTTCGACCTACATACGATACGGTTGATGGTTACCCCTTGTCGTTATTCTGGATTTCCGGGGTTACAAAACAAGACCCTCGACAAAGAAGTAAGGAGAAATGCATGTTAGACTTTTGCCAATTAAAGCAATAAACACATCACGCAGATGAGAAACCACATTCGTACTTCAGGTCATATGCAGCACTAATACTCGCGGTTACGAGAAGTTCTAAGGCGACGGCAACTATTTAAAGACGTGCATCAGTCAAGGTATTCGTAACTTTCTGATTAATTCCTTGTAGATATGCTTAAATAATCTGCACACAGAACGCTCCCAACGCCGCCCAGTGTGACCTTGTACCTGGCTGCCAAGCCAAAACGCCAGTAAATGCTTCCATCTCAAACCTTTACCGCCTGTTTATTAACATAGGGGAGGCTCCGTTGGCCTGTTCTCTAGCGTAGACGCCTGCAAAGTCCAGTTGGGAAATCATTCCCTGGACAACATCAATCTCGCGGTCTAAATCCCCCCGGTTCACACTCAGTGCCGCTACTTCATCAAATTTTCTCTTCTTGTTGGCATCTGCGATCATTTCGCTCACCATAAACTTTTGTTCCTCCAAGATAATTAGCCGTTCGCGAAGCTCCTTCTCCTCGGATTCTATGGCTGACACCGCGGATGAAGATGATATTATAGATGCACTATCTATATCATTATATTTAATATTTGCCAATGCTGAACGACCGTTTGGTAAGCCATTTGATCCGTGAGGAGAAGCATGTTTTAAGAGCTTGGGGAGTGTTTTGAGAGGTAGCATATGTAGATTCAAAAACGACGCTGCTTGTTGATAAATGGCCGTTTGAAGTTTCTTCTGTGCAGGACTGCTCGTAGGAAGATCACGTATCCGTCTCGCTGCCATGTCATATTTTCCAAATGAATCAATTAGCCTTTTTCGTACTTTAGAAGCTTCAGCAAGTTGGGCTGGTAGAGGCGGTTTCTCAGGGTCTTGAAGTACAAGTAACAAACGGTGGAAGTTAGGAAGTAAGAGTCTGATACCCTTCTCAAACTGGAGTAAGTTCTCGTACGCTCGCTGATCAGGCGGTTTGTGTTGTACCTCAGCCTCAAAGTCCTTCTTAGAAAATACAGTTGATTTACAGTCTCGGCACATTCGTATATCTAGCGTGACTGGCGAAGTAGACTTTTCTGGCTGGATGCTTGTAGCTAGGAAATGTTCAGTGTAAGTTTTTTATGTAGATTTGGACAACTCACTAGTAGCAACGTTCAGGCCAATCTCTGATGAGCATCCGGTTCGCGGATCGGCACACACCACTTTTCCGCACAGCCTGCAGTGATGTCGCCGAAATGTCCACTGACCGAATTCTTGATGGCAGAAGGGACATTTGATAACCTTAGCATCCTCTTCCCATGAGACAACAGACTGCTCCAGTATTTTACGCTGGTTCTTCTGGCTCGGGAGAGATAATATCCCACTATTTGTCCCAGACATATCTTCTGGCGGACTTGCTAACAGTTGTGTTAGTTTGGTTAAGCGCTTCTCCAATCGTGAGATTTCTAAATATGTTTTGTCTACTTTCTTCGCCCTTATTGCAGAGAAGTCTTTCATATGGTCATTTATACGCCCATTATGGTCGTTGTATCCTTCTCGTGACTTGAAGCATGTTTCGCAAGTTCTGCACCAGAAGCCACGTACAGGTTCGTGTTGTGCTGATCTGGATAGCTTCATCTGGTACATGGTATGGTCCTCGCAGAACAGCCGCCCACACTTCCGACAGTTGACGTTTCCATTAACAGACCCAAGCCTCTTTCCACAAGATGGTTCCGTGCAAAGGTCATTATATCCTGGTCGTTGCCAATGCGTTCTTGTAACAACTTCGTCAGGATCTGGGCGGTGCTCTGGCACGACTGAACGATTACCTGACACCGCTGATTGTGTAGAAAATGAAATTGGAGGTGCATCATTAGACTCAAAGACATCGAGTCCCTTTAACTTCTGATTTAACACTGCTATTGGTTGGAATTTCTTTGCCTTCACTACTTGTTTGTCGAACCAGTTTTTGACCTCGTCCTGTTCGATAGCTGGAAGTTCCTGATGATTATCGTCGAGATGTCTTCGAAACATTAGCTAAGAACATTTTAGGACCAGGAATAAAAGTTTACCTATTCAGTTGTAGCAAAGTCATCTAGTAAGGGGTGTTAGCTAAAGATATGAAATCAAAACAGACAGCTTACCATCTCCTCATTGCAAATGGGGCACACCAGCTTAGAGCTGGCTGCTGTAACAGGTCCTCCATTCTTCAGTGAAACTGCAGCCCTTAAGTCCTGGCTCGCATCTGGTAAGGGACTCGTCGCAAGTCCACTTGAGTCTCTTGAGCTCAGACTCAGGGTGCTCTCCGACGGTGAGATCAGGTCGCTGGTCCTTCGTTGGTGTGTTGGAGGGGCGGGAGGAGCCAGCCCTCTTCCACTCCCCAGTATTCTCCCGCCTCCCAGCTTACGTCCGGACATTTCCACAATATGGTGAATAACCTCAGAGCGCTGGTAGCTCCAGGCTCGTTGTATTTAGTATGGTTCGAACCTTGTGGTAGTGCTTTGGTGGTTGACGCTAAGCGCTGTTATCAGGCCATTCTTGGCGCCCTTATCGCTTTCGGTGGGGTTCAAATATTCTAGAGCGTATTCTCTAAAGTTTCCATTTCTAAGCTCCGTCACTATACTATTTACCATCAGCATGGACGATGACAAGTTTCCAAAGGTCGAGGGAGGAGGCTCTCTCATATTAGCCTGGCAGATCAGAAACAAACGAGTATTAGTAGTTGGGGGAGGCGAAGTAAGTGTGGTCTCTACTTACAAGGCTTTGCCGCTGACAGTAACAGGTAGCTGCGGGACGAATCCTCAATGTCCTCAATGCAGACGCGAAAGTTATACTCGTATCGCCTCGATCTGGCCTTAACCCAGAAGTTGCTTATAGAGTAGAAAAGGGGCAGGTCGAATACCATGATCGCAAATTCGAACCATCGGATCTCGATGACGTTGATATGGTAATGACGGCGGTGGACGATCCTGAAGCTTCTACACAGATATGGAAACTTTGTAAGGAGAGAAGAATTGCAGCAAATATTGCTGATGTCCCGCCCGAGTGCGACTTTTATTTTGGCAGTGTGCATAGAGATGGTCCGTTACAGATTATGGTGAGCACGAATGGGAAAGGTCCAAGGATGGCAAACATTGTGAGAAGATGGATTGCGAGTAATTTACCTGCGAATATGGGGGACGCTATAGTTGGTGTTGGGAAATTGAGGAAACAATTAAGGGGGATCGCCCCCGATATCTCAGAAGGTCCCAAACGGATGGCTTGGTGAATATATAACCAAAATCAAGATCAGTGGCCAATTACTAATATACGTAGGATTATCAAGGTCAGTGATGCTTATAGTCTGCAGGATTTGTGTGAGATGGACGATGAAGATAGGGCTTCTTTACTCAGATATTATGCTCCAGATAAGGTTCCTCGATACCAGTGTTTAAAAGCACAACAGGCCGAGTTCAATGCTTTTGATGGTTCGTTCGGGTTTTACGTTGGATAAAATTTATTGTGTATCAATTTCAGAAGATGGAGTCGGCGTTTAACGAGGAGAATGACATCAAATTTGTACAACAACGTTGGAGGCGAGCGCGGGGAAATCTTCAGATTGATGGACCTTGTATCTATATACTCAAAGTTACGCTACCAGATACTATTTAACCTTCTATTCAGTGTTAACGCACTTAGCCATTATACTTCAAAGAAAGGATCTAATACTTGCGGTTCTGACTAGCCATGTCGAAGATCATGAGAAGAGATTCTAACCTAGAAGTATTCAAGTGTTGTTCAGGTATTCTAGATTACCCCTTTTCTACCTCGCTTAGAATTTGGGTGTTAACCTAGCCAAGCCAAGAAGAGTGCATTTCATGTTCCACCTATTGAGACTCGAACTAATCCATAAGAGAACCTTGAGAACCTTAAGATTTTCAGATACATCTTAATTTGAGAGAATAACAATTAGCAAATCCACTCTTGTTTTGTCTCACGCTAGAGTAATATATCCAAATGAGAAGACAACTAGAGAAACTAGCCATCTTTCTGAATTGTCCAATTTCATGACATGGTACTAAAAGAGGATATAGTCTCAATCTCTTTGTATATCCCAGAAGTTTTCCCCAAGCTCAATTTCCCAGGCAATTTTGTGTGCAAAGGGCATCTTCCGCGGATCTTGGTCAGGCCATGTTTTAAGAATGGCTTTCATTAGCTCCTTGTACACAAGTCGGTATCCTTCGGCAGACAGATGCAAGCCTAAAAAATACTTAGTTCGCGGCTGTATGCCAAATTGCAGTTGAAAGCTTACCATCAGATAGTAAATCAGCGAGTTCAGCGTTCTTCCCTAACTCTTGCATGCCAGGGAGATCTTTATCGTCCTTTTTCCAGCCCGCCTTTTCCGCAAATGCTGTCCACACATCTACAATCGTGGCCCCTGTTTCCTTCGCAACTTCCCTAGTTGCAGCTGCATACGCAGCTGCATCTCTTGCCATGGGTATGGTAGGATCATCTGATTCCTGCAACAATTCGAGCAGCATTGTTTCCTCAGGTGGTGGATTGGTCAGTAGAAGGATTTTCGGAGACTGTGCTTTGACAAGAGGATGGTTGATTATTGATTTCAGGTTCGACTTAAATTGCTCAAGAGGAACATACTGCTTCCAAGTGGGATGCTTGTTAGAGTCGTTCGCTCCAAACCAGATTGTCTTTCAAATTAGCATAATTACGATTAAACTTTTGCAACATATACGCACCAAAAACTGTACGGAGGCCTGTTCAGCACTAGGAATGACATTCTCCATGGCCTCAAGACCATGAGCTGTATTGTAGCCACTGGAACTTATTGAGTACGAAACTTCAAAAACTATGGGTGCGACTGACCTAAATCCCCTGTTGATGACATCAAGACGTCTTTTATAAGCTATCCCTGATGCTTTAGTATCGATCCCATATGTTGTAATAGAAGTGAGTCGCAGCTACCACTCACCAGACTGAAGCTCTGAACCAAGAGCGAATCCCAGAGCTTGGCTATAGATGCCTTCTGTGAGACTATCCCCTTCACGGTATTAGTTGCCATTCCATTTTCAATGCAGTAAGCATGCATCATACCAAAGAGAATAAATTGACCTAATGGTGCCTAAAATGATTGTTAATCCAAAGTACATGAATAAGTTGACTAGTACTTCCCATCATGTATTGACTGTGAGTAGAGAATTTGATGCGGTTACTATGGTTTGTATATAATTAATCGTTTCGCGAGTACTTGCGAATGTTTATTACAGAGTCACTTTCTGGATTTCAGTAACCAACAGGAAGGTTAATCCACACGTGACATGGAAATGGTCTACAGTTGTAGTACGTGTGATCAAGCAGGAAGCAGGGATATTTTGAGTCAGCATTTGATTCCTTATTTATGGCCTAGATTAGAACCCCTACCTCACACATAATGCAGGGCTCGGTAAACTAACCGAATACTTTATCATGTTTGACACCCCACCCACTGGGACCATCAGGGTAAGAAGCAATGTCCTCGAGGATTTCGTATTCAAATAACAACAGTACGATGGCGCTTAATACGGAAGAATGCTCTTCCTGAGTAGTGTTACGTGCGATATTAGGAATAGTACAGAGATCTTGTACTTCGGATTAATCTCGGTTCTCTAGAAGTTATGACAGAGCATTAAAGAAATTTGTGATTTCAGCGCTTCGGCGATTATCTTATTATACATTTGCCATCTTGCGAAGATTCCGTTTCTTATGGTGAGTGTTTCTTTTATTACAGCCCAGCGGATAGACTGTTAGCAATCAGGCTTGTTTCTCATCTCTGTGCTCTTTTGGAAGCTCCGAGTTCTACGGTGCGAAGTCCTACATATTCATACCTGTACATCTTCTTGAAAGTCTTAACCATATTGACAAATGACCCGCATTAATCGAGAAGGCGAACGAAACTTGGAGACGTCTCCCGAAGTACTGGGCTGAGTATGGGCTTGCTGCGTATTACATGGCTTCAAGAATTGTTAGACGGCAATAAACATTACGTCCAAGGTGCGAGGTACCGAAATGCATAACAGAGAAGATATGACAGCTGAAAACCCGACAAATCTTGATCGTGAGATATTAATCACATCATTCGTGTCTAATGATGAAAGCGAATACGATCGTGCATGTAGTGTAAACATTTCTTCAGAGCCTACCTTGCTGATATTAGCAGTTGCAATGTATGAGATATAATATGTTTATGAACGTTTGGTGAGTTAAACTGACGAAACTTTAAGTAGGTTGTGTGAGAGTAATCAAATGTAATCGAAAGTGAGAAGTATCAATCGGATATCTATGTAGATCTTGCGGAAACACAGATAGGTTCCCCCTAGACTTACTGAGTAGTATACCAAGATGTCAATATGTAAATCTGTCGTTCAATCATAGGCATTGGATCTTCTTCAATATGGCTATGTGCACTATCTGAGAGCTTTTCGAGTGCGGAGATGTTACATGGACAATACCAAAGGAAGGTTTTGTTGTTGATGTGGTCGCGTGTGTTTTTCTGATAAAAAAAAAGTGTGTTCCTCAAAAACAAAACTGGTTGGGAGAAATAAACAACAAAAAATTGGTGACCTATAGGCGTCTTTCGAGCTAGGTACAGTACAGCTTTATGAAGGTGTAAATACCACCCGGGAATTACATTGTTTCTTTATTCAACACCCGATAAGCAATGGTAACAGTGACTCGACACATATGCCAGCTGTACTGTTTATATCAGCAATTTATGGTTGTAGAATTATATGGTGGGTCCATTTCCTAATTCGGAAATATGCGAGGAAAGAGGCGAGTTGGGTCGGCTTCCACCTTGCAGGCTCTTTCACTGAGGAGTGACCTACTTTCGTAATATTTGACACAGTTGATCTTCTACATAACTAAAGGAAAAGTGATAAATCCCAATTGATTTTATTAATATATCCAGTGTTCTCATTGAGCTATTCACCTTGTCAATGTCTGATGCAACCAGGTCCTTCCTTCACTCGAAGTTACTGAAGGTTAAACTACTTCACGAAGAGCTGTCAAGCATGTTTTTACAAAGCGTATCATGATATTAGACGAATGATTCTCATACACTTAGAAATGTAGTCACCGAATGTGATATAAATAAGGTCTTTCATTTCTTTGTACACATCGTTGCATAATCCTACACACTTTATCGGATCTGTGATAATTTTTACAAAAGCTAGGAAATGATGTGGCTTTTCAGTGCGACTCAATGCCGCCATAATCCTCCTCCTTACCGACATCCTGCATAATATTGTCGTTGAATTCCGCAATGGTAAATTGCTAGGAACGTGCATGGATACAATTGCGCGAAATTCGAATGCCAACCACGTAAACTTGGGTGATCAATCACAACAACTTTCAAAATGTGGATCGTAGTATGTAATTATACATAAGTGACTGGTGTCGGGTCTTGTCAGCTCAAATTTACCTGTATTATTGTACGTCGGCAGAAGAGATTTGACGAATAGACTTGAGAACTAAGGCTTGAGCACAATGGTTTACCTGCCTGTGCTCAGAATTCGCATTGTGGTAGGTGAACAGACAACGCAGAAGATTCACGCATCAAAGTTCAATTTAAAGGAAACTGTTGGTTTTTATTTCTTTTTTCCCCCAAGATTTGCTTTCCTTCATTATCTTGAGGCAAGAAGGAGAAGGTTCATGGGTTACACTATAAATATACAGCTAAACTCTGACTTGACAAAATAGGAACATGGAAACCAATGCCCAAGACCCCGGGTAACTTCATTACAGGTTTTCAAAATAACCAAACAAGAAAGGTAAGATGGCACCAGAAGACAGGAATGGCAAGCTCAATTAAGCTGTTGGTCCACCATAGCAGCTGCGGTCCCAGGAAATAGGTTGACTGAGTACTTTTGTGACCACCCCTTAGCTCTACTCAGCACTAATTAAAATTGATCTCGATAACAAGGGAAAGAAGCTGGATATACGCAGACCTTTCATTAATAAGTCAACTTAGTTACGACAGAAGGCTGGGTGGAAAGAATGTCTGTGGCAGCCTCGTCAAACAGAGGAAGTTATCTTTGTGGTTTTAAGGGGAGACAAGCCCCATAAAATCAATGTTCGCCAGCCAATAGTTCTACCTTACCCCATCATAGCTACTGTAGCTCCATGTCCTTTCTCCTGTCAAATCTCCACCTCAATTCATACTCTTCCCTCTAATCTGTATACTCGCGAGCTTAGATTTCTACCTTCACTGCACGTGATCCACCAATAACCTTTGTAATCTTGCCTTCACACACTGCTACACTTTTGATAATATCTCGCAATCCAATACATGTCGTGTAATAGATGACCCAAACCCGTCTAGGATGGCAGAACCTATGGATACGGATCCGGTGAGCCTGGAAACCCCGAGGGGAACCAAACGCAAGGCGGATGATTTGTCCGCGATTACGGCACCAAGAAGAATCAGAGTACCGAATGGCCCGATCTACTTTTGGAATAGAACTAATATATATCTAGGCGCTCGATCCAGATGTTGTCAACAAAATCGCCGCTGGAGAAATTATTGTAGCTCCTGTACACGCCTTGAAAGAATTAATCGAAAATGCTGTGGACGCCGGATCTACGTCACTTGAAGTCGTTGTTAAAGATGGCGGGTTAAAACTTTTACAGATTACAGATAATGGCCATGGCATTAGCGTGAGTTTGCTCGGGTAGTCCAATAGGGCCACACCAAGCTAACATGATATAGAAGGAGGATCTTCCCATATTGTGTGAGCGTTTTACCACATCAAAGCTAAAAACCTTTGAAGACTTGACATCTATTGGAACTTACGGTTTTCGTGGGGAAGCCTTGGCTAGCATCAGCCACATAGCTCATCTTCAGGTCACGACTAGGACGAAGGATTCTAATTGTGCATTTAGAGCTTATTATGACAGTGGCCGTTTGGCTCCAGCAAAACCAGGTCAAAGCCCAGATCCAAAGCCCATTGCTGGACGTCAAGGTACACAGATCACTGTAGAGGATCTCTTTTACAACATACCTACACGACGTCGAGCTTTTAGATCAGCCTCTGATGAGTATAACAAAATACTGGAAATGGTTGGAAAGTACGCCGTGCATTGTGAAAGTGTCGCTTTTAGCTGCAAGAAGCACGGAGAATCTGGCACAGGAATTTCTACCCAATCGAAATCTTCCACCGTTGATCGTATTCGCCAGATTCATGGAAGTGCAGTGGCCAACGAGTTGATAGATTTTACGTCATCTGATACTCGGTGGGGCTTTAAAGCACAGGGCTGGACAACAAATGCCAATTATCATGTCAAGAGGACGACTTTACTTCTATTTATCAACCATCGTGCAGTTGACTCCACCAACATCAGGAAAGCAATAGAGCATACCTATGCAACATTCTTACCCAAGGGCGGTCATCCGTTCACCTACTTAAGTCTCGATATTGATCCCGAACGGGTTGATGTCAATGTTCACCCTACAAAACGAGAAGTCAATTTCTTGAACGAGGACGAAATAATTGAGACTATTTGCAATGACATCAGACTCAAACTCGCAAAGGTTGATACTAGCCGAACGTTCATGACCCAAACCCTCCTTCCCGGCGCGCGCGTCCCTCTAGCTACCACTATAGATTCAGCCGACCTCATCACAAATAGCGATGGCACGCCCAAAGCAAAGCCGAAGCCGTACGAAAACAACCTCGTCCGTACGGACGCCAAACTCCGTACAATAACTAGCATGCTAACGTCTACTCCTTCTATTGGCGAGGATTCCGAAACTCCCATCGAAAAGCAATCTACAGACGGGGATTACAGCCTGACTGACCGTGAACTCGTTCCCTGCCGTCTCGTATCGGTCAAAGAACTGCGCGCTGAAGTTCGAGATGAAATGCACAATAATCTTACTGAGATATTTGCTAGTCACACCTTCGTTGGGATTGTCGATGAACTACGTCGTCTTGCCGCTATTCAGGGTGGCGTCAAGCTTTATCTCGTAGATTACGGTATGGTAGCCAACGAGTATTTTTACCAGCTCGGGCTTACACACTTTGGTAATTTTGGTGTCATTCGTTTCTCGCCTCCACTCCCCCTTAAGGAGCTTCTCCAGATAGCTGCTGAGCACGAAAAGGCATCCACAGAGAATAGTGCAGAGGATGATTTCGAGGTTGATGAAGTGGTAGAACTCATCTCGAACCAACTAGTTGAGCGCCGAGAAATGCTTCAAGAATATTTCTCCCTGGATATCTCCCCGGAAGGAGAGCTGAACACTATTCCCCTCCTATTGAAAGGTTATACGCCATCCCTAGCAAAGCTTCCACGTTTCTTGCTCCGCCTAGGACCGCATGTAAATTGGAAGGATGAGAAAGAGTGTTTCGCTACATTTCTCCGCGAGCTAGCTTCCTATTACGTACCTGAGCAACTGCCACCATCGCCGGGACCAGGAGACGTTGAAGAGGAGCTCGACGAAGAGATCAAATCGAGGCGAGCGGAGGTGAGAAAGGTGGTGGAAGATGTGATGTTTCCGGCATTTAGGGCGAGGCTGATTGCGACCAATGGCTTGATGAAGGGAGGGGTGCTTGAGATCGCCAATTTGAAGGGTTTGTATAGAGTTTTTGAGAGGTGCTAGAGCACTGCATGATATTTTTGCGCGTGTATGAATGAGCGGGCACATCTTCGTATTAGTCGCAATGCGGTTGATCTTGTTTAGGGACATTTACTCGCGTTATGGTAGATGAAAACGTGCTTAAGAGGCATAGCCATAAGTAACAGATATTGGGTTGTACTTGCGACAGCGCAGGAAACGGGAGCAACGCACCACCTAGAAAGTAACAAATATTACACGAGTGGATTGAAAAGTGCTTGCATAATATAGATATAAATTAATGATCTGCTATCATCTATCATTTTGTGTAGCTAGTGGTCCATCTTTGGAAACCTTGACTACGACTATTTTACAGTTTATTGCTTTCAACCATATTCATTCAACTCTTTCCACTGTCCCAATCCGGATTCTGCAAAAATGTCAGCCGCCATTAAGTATATAGGGTACTAGGAAGATCTTACCTTTCTCAGAATTACCAATCCCTCCAAGTTACTGCTCAAGCTAATATATTGCTCATCCTCCAACTCTGCACGTTCGCCATAAGCCAGTAACACAGGTGTACTTTGTGTCTGCCAGCCGGTGATTGTCTTGGGTCTACCTGCCTGTCCTACAACATCAACTGCTTGACCAACCCGGACATTGACGGTTAAAGGCTTCAGATCCTCGTCAAGTGTGACTAAGAAGCGGGGGTGCATGGCGGTAACGAGATAGTAGAGTAGATAGTGAGATTTGTCGGTAACAAATTGCTTGGCATCTATCATAGCAACTAAGACGGCGAGAAGACCGGCTGTAGAAACTCTTGACAGCACTTGTCGATCAGTGTGGAAGGGGTTGATGGATAGTGTTCCTTTGCCCATATGAAGTAAAGCCTGAGCGATTCGGACCATGAATAGAGAGTCTTGATCTCTTGCATAATACGTGGCTAGTTGTCTGAGGAGCTGAGCCAATCTTGCGTTATTAGTTCCAGCACCCAAGAGACCCATTGCGAAGATGGCGTTAATTGCAACGTCGTTATCATTATCGTGACTGTATCGAGACAAAGTGTCATAGACCTTCATTTGAGGATTGCTAGGACTGAGTAAACCCATTGCCAACGGTACTGCTTTCCTGATATTGGCTTCACCATAGTGCATAAGGTGACCAAATTGGCGCAAGACCATCTCTTGGCCAACCTCCTCACCCATAGCCACCAGTCCGAGACCAATAACAGCGTAAGCTTGGAGGAGTTCGTCACCCTTCTTGTCATCTGTCTCTTCGATGTGATCGTTACAGATATGGAGAAGTTCCTGCAACTTCAGAACAGTTCCTGTCCCAGCCCAGGCACATATTTCAGCAAGAACTGAAGTTGGCTTTGACATTGGATGATCGATAGCCTTCAGGGTTTCCAAAATAACATCGACTTCTTCTTGACGCCCAAAGAAAAGTAGTCCAAGACCAAGTGCCATAAATCTTGTCCATTTATCTTTGAGTTGTGATTTGCGCTCGTCATCGAGGAATGTCTGAACTATAGCCTCGCTAATATCTCCATTGGAAGAGCCAACGAATATCAAGCCCAGAGAAAGCGCTGCCATGGCAGATATCTCCATGTCTAGAGAAGTGTCGGTAACAATTGGTAGCAGTAAGTCGAGAAGTGCCTCTCGGTTTGAGCCCGCATATGCCAAACCAAGCCCCATTATCGAAGCAATGCGAACCATAGGGCTCTTATGGTTCAGCTTGTCCTCATCTCCAAGAAGCGCCAAAGCAGGGTCTGAATCAATACGGACACCTGAACTCATAATCCCAATAGCCAACATGGCACCAGCCTGGATAGGATCTTCGGTAGAATAAGTAAACTTGTCAATTTTATCCAGTCCAGTTTCGACATCCCAGAGCATAAGTGTACCAAGAGAAGCAGTGGTAGACATCATGCCCTCCTCCTTCGTCTTCCAAACCCAGCTCTTTTCATCCCCCTCTACCATCATCATTTTATCTTCCCCAAAGCCGGCATTTACAAAGGCGTTGACAAATCCTGCAGATAAGTTATGTCTCGCGGAATCGAGATTCGTAAGTCCGGCGGCACGACTGCTCTCGAGGTGAGACTTGTAAATGTCTTCTGTCGATTTTGGGTCTAGAATGTTCAATTCCTTGGCCAAGGCTTTGAAATGCTCTGGTAGCTTAGTATTGTTCAAGCATTCTGCTATTTCCTGCTCCTCTTCCGTATCCGTTGGTAGGTCCAACACGATTTGTTGTCTTGCAATCAGAAATGCCATCTGCTTTTTAAGGGCTACATCACTGGTTGCTTTGAAATCCTCCTTTATAAGCTCAATGTCGTTAAGACGGATTGCAAGTACAATTGCATGAGCTAGCTGATCATATTGCTTGTAAATGTTGTGTGCAGTTCGGAGAAACTGTTGATCTTCGGGATATGTCAATAGGTTGACCATGCTAACCATGTAAAGGCAAACTCGTGGGAAGGTATCCTTGTCAAGGAATTTAGGAATTTCTTCGATGATCTCCAATTCGCTCATAAGATCCACTGCATCGGCTTCTGCGTTGCTCTTAAGATATAGTGGGACAAGCACGAGTGCCAGGTCGATGAGATCTTGGTAGGGCTCATCTGCTGTCAGCCTCCTTGTATAAACCTCCCCGAGTTCCAAAGCCAAATGCCGCGTGTATTCGTGACCCCAGGAACCAATATCCGAAGTTGGTGCCAGTAAGCGATATTTGAGAGTATCCTGCCGGTCCTCGTCAGAGAATGTCATTGCAATCACCGATAACACATCTGCCAGCGAAGTCTTGTTCTCCCCTGCAGGCCATTCTTCGTAAAGCTTTCCCATAGGCGCATAATGTGGTCGGAGGAATTTCAGAGGCTTGGGAACAGCGGTCATAGATGAGGTTGATGTCTTAATGGAGTCCTTGATAGCTTCGAGGGCGGATTTGTAAAGGGTTTCATCGGATTCCTGAACAGCACATTAGCGTCTCTACATCAGTCTTTCCCAATTCAAAGCATACCGTCAGGCGCTCAACAAGCATATCTAATTCGCTCTTAAGTTGCTGATCTTCTTCGCTGAGCTCCTCTGCACATACTCTATTAGCAAGGCTTGTTGGTAGACACGAATTCGACGTACCTCCAACTACGGCTTCTTCCTTCTTTCCATTCACGATGGGCTTTCCATCTTTATCCTTTTTCACCTCCTCAGGCTTCGTAGGCTCACCATCTACGGCTTTTCCCTTCCCCTTGTCAACAGGCTTTGGCTGTTCGCCATCCTGAGCCATGATGTCTTGTGCGTTGGAGGTGTGGTAGGTAAAACCAAAAGGAACGATATGATGCGACGGTGTGTTCACAAGAATCGAGTTTGATCTCGATTGGAGGTGTCAAAAAGATTGATTGTGGAGGGTGAAATCTACGTCTAGATATATTGACTTATTAACCATCCAGGCAAGCTTCATCCGCGTCCTCTCGTAAACAGCACCAGCTTCTTAGCGCCCGAGGGGTTTATCCGGCCGGCGGCCAGCAGCCGCCCCAGCCCGCTTGAGTGTCAGCCTCGTCGAAATTATTTTTGAGTTGGTTGAAAAATTGGAAAACCACAATTTACAGCGACAAACTTGAAAATGAAGCTCGATTCAAAGCACATGCGATACTTGAATGCAGAGGACTGGAAAACACTCACTGCAGTTGAAAGCGGCTCCAGAAACCACGAAGTTGTTCCAACTGCTTTAATCGGGCAAATCTCTGGCCTGCGGGGTCAAGTCCACAGAAGTATATCTGTGTTGGCAAAAATTGGACTTATTGGACGTCTTAAGAATGCTAGTTATGATGGGTATCGGCTCACATACGGAGGGCTCGATTACTTGGCTCTGAATACATACCGAAAACGCAAGGATGTCTACAGTGTAGGAAATCAGATTGGGGTGGGAAAAGAGAGTGATATTCTTGTCGTGGCAGATGAGGAGGGTGTACAAAGGGTCTTGAAAATACACAGACTGGGCCGTATATCATTTCGAACAGTCAAAGCCAATCGGGATTATTTACGGAAACGGCACGCAGGGAACTGGATGTATATGTCGAGATTGGCAGCTCTGAAAGAGTTCACATTCATGACGGCTCTTAGGGAAAATGGATTCCCTGTACCAGAGCCTCTTGCGCAGTCAAGGCATACTATTGTCATGTCCCTCATCGATGCCTTTCCTATGCGTCAGATCTCAGCTGTTCCAGATCCTGCCTCTCTATACGCAGAACTTATATCAATGATTCTGAGACTGGCTCAATACGGCTTGATACATGGAGATTTCAACGAGTTCAACATTTTGATCAAAGAGACAAAGACTGGTGGCACGGGGACAGAAGACGTACCCGAGTCCCTGGTATTGACACCGATTCTCATTGATTTCCCTCAGATGGTATCGGTAGATCACGCGAATGCAGAGTTTTACTTTGATCGTGATGTTAACTGTATAAAGAGATTCTTCGAACGGCGTTTCCATTTCACGAGTGATGAAAAGGGACCTTACTTCAAGGATGCACGAAAATTGATCGGCAAAGACGGAGTTAAAAGACTTGATGTGTCAGTAGAGGCATCAGGTTTCTCACGCAAGATGGCGAAGGAACTTGAGGCATATATGAAAGATGTTGGGGTCGATGGTGATGGAGATCCCAACGCCGCAAGAGGAGATGAAGAAAGCGACGATGATGAGGCGGAGGAGGATGAAGACAACGACAGAGAAGAGGATCTTCCCGTAAACATGCCGGCACCTCCCCAAACCTATGAGGACAGTAACGAGGAGATGGGCACTGACAAATTCGGTAACGAGGTTCCTATATCACAACTTAAAATCAGTGAGAAAACCTGAGAGTCAGATAGCAAAAGAATAAAAAGATACCCATCAAAAGATTATGTTTATGATTCCGAGACTTTGGGGGGATACCTAAATCTCTTATATCAATATACAGTTCTTACCGGCAGAGATGCGACATGCTGCAGCACTTTGCGAACGCTTTTGAGCTATTTGTAATGTTATGGGTTCTAGCTCGCACTCATAGGTAAAACATTGGCAGACTGTTTGATCTTCACAGCTGCCTCATTTAGAACATGCGACCCACTTTAACTAACCGTATGGAGTAAACTTTATTAAGCTTCGAGCTCCGTAAGTACCTTACCTCCATTTATAAGTCTAACATCGACATCTTTATTTCTTACGGTCATTATTGTATGATGAATTATTCAATTATGAAGCTCATCAACATTCTTTCAGTTGTAGGGTTCGTGGGGGCAAGCCAGTTCCCCCTCCGAGGCTCTCTCATCAACAATGACGAAGCCAATCCCAGTTCCCTGCATTCCAGTGACTTCACTGTCTTAACTCATGAAGCTCATCCAAATCATAAGATTTCATTAAAAGTGCATGAGCCATCCGACGCCGTTTGTGATGGAGCTACCAAAGGCTATTCCGGATATCTCTCAATTGGAGACTGGAAGCACTTTTACTTCTATTACTTCGAGAGCAGAAAAGATGCGCAGAAGGATCCTCTAATTATGTGGATCAACGGAGGTCCTGGTTGTAGTTCTATGATGGGCTTATTCATGGAACTGGGTCCCTGCAGAGTCAACAAGAACGGCAATGGAACCTACCCAAATCCTTCTTCGTGGATTGAAGAAGCTTCTGTTTTCTTCTTAGATCAGCCTCTTGGCGTCGGATTTTCCTATGCGGATAAGGGACACGGAATCAATGCTAATGGAACGTTTGCCGCAAGTGAAGACGTGTGAGAGATATTCGTAGATCACAAGGATCCGTCGCTGACTTCTCTAGATACGCTTTCATGCAAATTTGGTACAAGACATTCCCCAAATCCAGAGCACTTCCCTTTCATATCGCTGGAGAGAGTTACGGCGGCCACTACATTCCCATTTTTGCGAAACATATCGTAGATGAGAATTCCAAAACGACCAAGGAGAATGAGGTCCCTTTGAAAAGTCTCATGATCGGCAATGGGATTTTTGATCCGTTGAGACAGGCTGGTAGTGGCTGGGTGAGTTTGGATCTTCTATGTATTTTTCTGTTTCCAAGACTGGCATTTTTAAACGGTCCTTGATGACTCCAAAAGTGGTGTCAAGAGTCAGAACTAACTCCAAATCTAGGACATTACTTGTACAAATGTCACGGGGGTTGGCCCACTGCTCAATGCGACTGTATGTAATGAGATGAGCAGACACATTGCGCGATGTGAAAATCTCTGGAAAGCAGCCTACGAATATAAAGACAAACTCATAGCAGATGTAGCAGGCGAATTCTGCGATGATAAAATCCAGAGGCCGTATGCTGAAAGTGGACTCAACTATTATGACGTGAGCAAACCTTGTATAGGAGATCTGTGCTATTCCGGTGAGCAACAATCGCCAAACCTGATGGTGGTTCTATCTGTAAAGAATTTACTGATCCTGATTAAATCATAGAGGTTGACGATATCTCTACTTACCTCAACTCTGCTACAGTCCGTGAGCGTCTAGGTATCCCAGCAGATGTCAAGAAGTTTGACTCGTGTTCGAACAAGGTGGGAAATGCCTTCAATAAGGCTGGAGATGGCAATTATCCAACTATCGGTGAGGTTGCTGCACTGCTAGATTCAGGTTTGCGAATTTTGATGTATGTGGTATGTAACAGTCTATTCCACGATTGACTTATTATAAACTCACGTGATAGGGTACTTACGACTGGATCTGCAATTTCGTGGGAAACGAAAGATGGTTAGATGCTCTTGAATGGAATGGTGCATTTGGGTATCGCTATGCGTCTCGATTTGAGCAGCGAGACTGGATGGGAGGTGAAACCTGGGAGTATGAAAACTTGCGCTACGCTCGAGTCAGAGCAGCTGGACATATGGTAAGCGAATTTCATCCTCTGGGTGGCTATGGCCGTTGAACGGAGAACGTCGAACCATAAGAACCTCTAAGTAATGGCATCCTTATTTACAATTACTAATTCAATAAATCACAGGTGCCATACGACAAGCCCGAAGAAGCTCTGCACATGGTTCGAACTTGGCTTAAGGAGGAAAAGCTTTAAATCATCTGTACATAATTTTTCACGCAGTACAAGGATGGTGCATGAAGACTCGTGATAAATCGTAGTGAAAGAGGCAAATCTTTCCAACGTTCCTCATATTTCTAATTTACAGCTTTATCAAAGCTTCCGTGCTTAAAATTACC
>Ga0247807_10000639_pt1 | contig 21930 bp, 22 predicted proteins | sample UWRJL074202C1_FD_179931 | JGI IMG/M metagenome (GOLD analysis project Ga0247807, IMG submission 179931) | Plant litter microbial communities from Arlington Agricultural Research Station in Wisconsin, United States - UWRJ-L074-202C-1 | ecosystem: Environmental > Terrestrial > Plant litter >...
ATTTTTCGAACTTTCTCCCACTCACTATCCGTGCATGTGGCTAAGAATGGGTTGACCGACTCTAGAAGAACTAAGACTAGCTGACCATCTGATACTAGATCAGACAGTGCAACTTTCTTTGCCGGGATTCCAACTTCGCTGAATTGTCTTGAAACTTCGTTGGCAATGTTTCCTTCCACCGCACCATGTACAATTTGAATAACGGGCGCATCAGAAAAGCTCCCTGTTGATACACTTGACACAGGTGTTACGTCTCGTAGGGCAAGATCCGATGTCATTGAATGTAAACTGTCGGCAGATCCTTTGGAGCCGGATGAAATAGAAAGGCCGGCTGTTGATCCTTTGGAAGCAAAGTTGTATTGTTTTGGCTCTCGATTTGCTGCAGATATTATAACACTCATTTCGTGTTCAGCATTTGCATAATCTGGAAGTTCCACATCGACGCCAGAGAAGCCAGACCTACGTAGGCTCTCATTCCATCGAGCCACACTAAGAAGCGGCCCTCCTTGTCGACCATCCGATGAAAGCCACCAACCCGGAAGCATACCAAATATTAATCCAGTGTGAAGAGTAGAAACAGTGAACTCCACAAGAGCTAGATGGCCATCTGGTTTGAGTAAGCTCCGGACGTTTTTCAGTGTTTTCTCGATATCACGGGTGGCGTGGAGAACATTCGTTGCAATCACCATGTCATATGAGTATAATTCAAAATCTTGTTGCTCCGGGGGATTCTCAATGTCAAGCTTCTTGAACTCTAATAAATCGCCAAACTTCTCAAGTTTTTGCTCAGCTTTCTCAAAAAAGCCAGTCGAAATATCAGTGAATGTATAACGATCTAATTTAGACCTTCCTGGACATCCTGCTGCTTCAGACAACGCCTCAAGAATTGGCATAGTGGTGCTAGCTGTACCCGCACCAATCTCGAGGATACGCATGTTTGGCTTTTTGAACTGCATTAGCTGAACATACTTAGCAAGCTGGCGATGACCTCTATCATAGTTTTCGTAGCTGTACAAGCTGTAGAGGCGGTCATTCTGTCGTAGAAGTGAAAGACCATCAACCTCACCCCGAAGAACCCCAGGGAGATGAGGCCCAATGTGGACTAAGCATTCGCCATGGGCACCAGCAGCCTTGACTCTTGCTTCCAGGCTTTTGTCACCTGTGATACTAGCCGCGTTGTTGTCACCATCTATGGCTTTCATCCACTGGAGAAGCTTAGTGAAATGGCCATTTATCTTAGATTCGTCTTGTGGACCAAACGACGCAAGTGTTTGCCGGATAAGAACCTTCGAATACTCTTCACAAAGGAAGTTGGGACCACGTGACATCAGCTCTGTCTGGCTTAGTTGACAGTGTTTGACAATCGTTCTCTGCTGGGAGCGACTGGCGTCAACCGACCACTTGAGGCGATGAGTCAAGGATTCCCCTTCGGACCGTTTTGAGGACCCAGGCTGTAGAGGTTCCCCCGAGCTTGCAAGTACAACTCCATTGATCTTCATGAAGACCGAGGATTTTCCACCCCGAGTATGCGCAACGACTGTATTCGCAATTACCTTAGAACGACCGTATTGACGTAGCTTGGTAGATACACCCAGTTCTTGTCCTGGTTTTGACGGAATTTCGCTATGAATCTCTAGGTTGTCAATAGAAGCTACTACCACGGAGCTACCAAGGAGCCCTGCTGTCTTCATAGCTGGGAAGACCGACTGGATGCAAAGATCTAGCGTCGATGGGTGAATACAATGAGGTTGCTGGTGTTTGGAGGGCATAGTGGCTTGGGCATCCGGAATCTGAACGCAACATACTGATCCGGACTGCGATGCTCTAATATGCTTCTGACTTGCAAATAGACCAGTATACTGAAGGCCTACTGTTTTGAGCTCTTGATAGAGCTTGTGCGGTTCAATTCGAATGTGGCTTTCCTTCGAGACTTGATCGATCAAATTAGTAGATTCTGTATCTGAAAGGTCTCCACGTCGGCCGCTTTGAGATACTGCAGTTGCCATTCCCCGACAATGTTCAGTCGAATTGCCATTACTTGAGACGGAAAATACTCGAAACTCTTTCCAGGAAGCTTTGGATGCATGCGGTCGCAGTTGAAGAACTGTTTCAACGGCAGTGTCTTCTGGTATGATAAGAGCACTTCCGAAGTTGATGTTTTCAAGCCTAATTCGCATGTTTTTCCAAGGCTTCGCATCGATCAGAGTTACCTGCTTGAGAGCCTCGACTACCATAGCCATATATCCGGCCGCAGGGAAGACAATTGAATCAACAATCGAATGACCTATAAGCCATGGCTGCTCTTGAAGGTGTAGATAATTCCTCCACGTTGGTTCCTCCGAGACGCTATCGATACTCAATATACCTAGGAGATCATGTCTAGGAAACTTGCGGAGACGGTAATTAGCACTTCTGCGGGATTCACTCCAGTGAGAAGTCTTATGCGTCCATGCGTATGGCGGAAGATCGGAAAGGATATTCTTATCAGCATTTCCATATGGGTCATTAATTGTTTTGAGGTCAAGGCCGATGTATCCACGCTGGAAAAGTTGTCCAGCTAGCGTGATCGCTGTATTGCTGGCATCTACATTCCGAGTAAGGATAGAAAGATAATCAACACCGCGCAGCTCTTCAGCGGCAGCTTTGATGATTTGTTTGATTGGACCAGCCAATGCCGAATGGGGGCCTACTTCAAGAACTACCACTTCGCCCTTTCCATTATCGCGAACTACTTTGACAATCCCAGTCACGGCATCGACGAACCGAACAGGCGAGGTCAGATTTTTACACCAGTATCTAGCATCTAGTGTGCCATCTTGAACTTCTTGACCAGCATTGACGGACGAAACCATGTGGACATCCGTCCGACGCTGGCCGCAAGAAATGTCCTGGATTGATGTCCAATAGTCTTCTTGGATAAGTTCCATATGGTGCGAATGGTAAGCTGCTTCGACAGCTAGTTTTCGATTGAACAGTTGCTTTGCAGCGAGCTTCTCTTGAACAACCGATACTGCAGCCTCATCCCCAGATATTGTTACACTATTAGGTGAATTTTCGCAAGCGACAACCGCTGTTCCGATATTAGGTTCGCTCAGGAGGTACTTCTGTGCATCTGCGAAAGAAATGCCTGCTGCAAGCATGGCGCCTCTAAGGCTAGGGTAAGCAGCCTTCAAATTCTGAACGCATTTACCACGATGGTAAGCGACTTTCAAAGCATCTTCCGCCGAAAGCATGCCAGCGGCATACGCTGCTCCAATCTCTCCCGAGCTATGGCCAACGACACCAACTGGAAGAACATTCCAATTTGTGAGTAAGTCAACCAGTGCGATCTGGATAGCAGTGCAAACTGGTTGGGACAACACCGCTTCATTGATACGGGAATCAGCTTGCTTGCACAATTCCTCGATCAAATGCCAATCGGCACCTAAGCTTAATAGAGTCTGCTCTGATTGCCTCATTGACTTGGCAAAGACTGGGTTTGTGTAAAGCAGCTCACGGCCCATTCCTGCCCATTGAGCACCTTGTCCAGTGAAAGCAAAACAAAGTTTGGGTGGCGTGGTATAACTCGAGACTCGATCCCCGCCGGTTGCTTGTTTATCAAGTCCTTCGATTAACTCTTCTTTTGTGGACGCCGCAATAAAGAAGCGATACTCTAATATTGAGCGGCGGGTAAGAGTATATGCTAGGTTGTCTAGAGACTTACTGTTTCCGTCAAGATTGTTGACAAACCGCTTGAGGTTGGCCGCAGTTTCGGCTACACCTGACTCAAGCGCATGGGAGAGGATAAAAAGCCGCGGCCGCGTTGCATCCAACCTATTTTCTAGTTTAGACGATACTAGATTACGACTAAGATATTGCTCAGCAGCTTCGAGGATGACATGGCCGTTTGTGCCGCCGTAACCAAAGCTATTTACTGAAGCCCGACGAACTGTGTTTTCTGGCCAAGAAACCAAACTTGTTGGTACCTAACTACAATTAGAATTCGTCCCAAAAAGATTAAGCTCTCAACTTACATCCATATTCCAGGCATCGAGTGGGAGATTCTCACTTGGCTTGATAAAGGTTGGATTTGGAGGTATAAAGCCCTTCTCAAGCATCAAGACTGTTTTGATTATACCTGCCAGTCCAGCAACATTTTCAGTATGACCAACATTTCCTTTTACACTTCCAACAAGGAGCTTTGGGCCGGTTCTATCTTTACAAAAAGTCTCTTTTAATGCAGTGGCTTCGATTCGATCGCCTGCAGTTGTTCCAGTTCCTGTTCCGTCGGTGGTAAGTATTATTACATCAAAATATCGACATCGTCATCACTCACCGTGTGCTTCAACATAAGCTGTATCTCTCGGATTCAATTTTGCCTGTGCGTATACCTTCTCGATCATGCTTATCTGCGCTTCACATGATGGCATAGTAATTCCAGGAGTACGACCGTCTTGAACTACACTGCTACCACGTATGATGCCTCGGATGGCGTCACCATCGCGTAGTGCCGCATTCAAGGACTTAATCATAACTGCAGCAACTCCTTCCCCTCTCCCAAAGCCGTCGGCACGAGAGTCGAAAGAATAGCAGCGCCCATGAGGAGATAAAAATCTAAAGAAATTGAGCGGGATAGTGTTAGAAGTTAAGGAACTACTTACGACATGGATGACATGACCGTAGTTTGGTCAGGATCGAGAACAAGGTTGGCTCCACCAATCAGAGCCTGTTTCACTTCACCATTCAGGATTGATTTGCAGGCTTCATGAAGGGCAACTAGACCACTGGAGCAAGCTGTGTCGAGAGTGATACTTGGTCCACGTAAGTCGAAAAAATAAGAAAGCCGGTTCGCGAGCATTGACGGTCCCTTTAGTACAGTCAGTGAACTTTCTGAAAATATCTAACAATTTGCATACTGTTCCCGTAAAGCGATATCTGTTCTGGTCAGCGCTAGCTTCTGATAGATACAGGGAAGGTTCTTACCCCGGTGACGTTTCTGCATCTCTGCACAATATTCTATCATAATCATGGTTGGAAATAGCACAGTATACAGCGGTATCCGAACCTGCTAAATCTTCCATACGAATTCCAGCATCTTCGAATGCCTCGTAGGCAACTTCGAGCATCATCCGATGCTGTGGATCAATCGCCTTCGCTTCGACATTCGAAATGCCAAAGAAACCGCCGTCAAATAGAGCTGGATCTTCTTTGATCAGATGAAGTCCACGAGCGTTGAACTATTTTGGGTTAGCAATTTTTTTCAAATTTTCAAGTACTATTTGCTTACTGAACCGCTAAGGTCACCCTGAGGATGCCAGAAAGCATCCAAATGAAAGCGGCTGCCTCCACTATTAGTCCACCCAGTAATGCCTTTTGATAGCATTTGCCAAAGGCCTTCAGGAGATGTTGCAATGCCAGAAAGTCGACATGACATGCCAACTATAGCAATTGCTTCTGGCACACCGCTGTCTTTTTCGGAACGAGAACTCGACATATCTTTCGTTGAAAAGGGGTATAATCGGGGTAAATTTTGGGGTATATTTTGTTGAAAAGTGAAGAATGATAGTACGAGATTTGCTACGTGATAAATACAGAGGGTCAACAAGACCTCGACACTTCTCTACATATACTTTTCCCATTTTACATAACGGCTCAACAACAAACGCATATCACTATGCTAATCGCTATGCTAATCTCAAACTCTTCCAAAAGGCTCAACCATGAACGTAAAACACTATACTAATTCTCCAAAGAGTTGTTCCTGAATTACGTTTTATCCCAGCTGAGGTATTGGCAATAAACTCTGATGGATTCGCGAGTCAAGCATTCAACCACTTTCAATCTATCCTTATCATGATAGCCATGAAACTCACCAAAATGGGCCGAAGCAGCATGAATTCTTTTATGATAGTTATATTTGTCACAATTATCGGAGGACGCCCGACAAATCGACGATGACGAAACCCAACCACCTATACACATCATGTGACTTGATCACGTGCCTATTCTATATTTATATCCGATCGTCAAACTAATAAAGTCTAAAACATTTAATGGCCTATTTCAACGATTTTAATTATAATGAATCGCCTGAATTGGAAAGGTGCGCTCATTTAGGCGCCGTAGTACCTTAAAACATCAAGCAACATTGAGAATACGCGATATAGTAACTACGTCAGCTTGCTTCAACCTCGAACTTTTCCTACCCCCAAACTTAACATCAAATACTGCAAGACTTCCTTACCAACTCTATATTCCATTATGTCTCGATTGAGATGTTAGGACAAATAGGGCGTGAGAATGCGAACTTTCTTATCTGATTCACATTTGCAGATCGTCGGGTATTCTGCCTGCAGGGCAGCGGCAGAGCAGCGGCAGAGCTACAGATCGACAGAGCTACTACAAGGCGAACGTTGCATAAACTCTCCGGCTTGGCTTCGCGAATAGATATCCGGTTTCCTATGGTTTATCTCCAAATTCCCCCTTACTTTAAGCATCCGCACTGCAAGGTTCACTGACAGATTTGAATTCAATCCACACGGATTAATTTTCCATCATATTTTCCCAACAACTTCCAAATAATCCGAAATTCTTTTTGTTGTGCAACTTAAGCGCTTGCGAGGTTCCCAAAACCTTCGTGAACAGATAGTGCTGGCAAAAAGCGCTTAGATAGCGATGTTATGCGAGTTGCATCCGTTATGGCCTGGCTCTAATTGTAAGTACATGGTTACTCACCAAGTTATGTAACTCACCAGCTTGACGTGCTAACAAAAAAGTGTATCTGCCAAATCTTATCAGGGTGTTGCCATGTTTATCTTTAGACTAAATTCATGTTGTATTTGTACCTATTCTCTTTACCAAGTAGATTCCTTGATCTGCTGAATCTTACCACATGACTGGTAAGCATAACTCGGGGCTCTTACTCCATTATAAATGGTATTGACTTAATCAATTAAGTTTAAGTCGTCAACCACGTTCGATCAACAGTTGCATGTGTGTGATTGACATTTGACTGTATGGAAAATCGAAGCTTCATCATTCAATAGTGTATCTAGCTTCGAAGCGTCAGTAGATCTGCAGAGTTAAGGATTATACTTAATCTCCCTGTTCCAGTCTATCAGCTTAGAAGCAAACTAGTAGGAAAGCAGTTGCGACATGCCGCATGTACAGAATACCAGTTTCGTAGTAAAAACTATAAGTGATACAATTAAATGGTTAAGTATATATCCACGTGTCGGAAAACTCACTGCATTCTTTTATTCATCCAAAATCTCTCGATTTCTGTATTTCAATTTTGTGACTCAAATTGTCCTTATACATCCTAAACAACTCCCTAAACCTGCCCAGTCTATTCATAATGGCCTCCTCTGAGTTTATCAAACCCAGGAATCCATTGATCCCAGGGTACACAAAGCTCCCACCTCTGGATCAAGTTGAAGGTCGATTCATAGTTCCTCCAATTCTCGTGTTTCAGATCGACTCACCTGATGCTCAAGACTCAATTGTTCAGGACTTGCAAGATGGCCTTGCAAACACGATTGAGGAAATGCCATTTATTGCTGCAGATGTCATCCCAGATAACAAGGATCGTGGCACGGTCCAACTCGAGATCGGAGAAGATGCTGGAGTGTGGTTTCATGTGCAGGAAATCCTAGAGCTCGATTTCGATGATCTCGAGCGACGAAAGTTTGCACCAGCTGCATTTTCGGTGCTCCAACTCATGCCGGAGCCAAGGCAGCACGATTGGAATCGGAGTCCAGTTCTTACCATTCAAGCCACGTTCATCACCGGGGGGCTATTGCTAGTAAGAGTCAACAACAATGATTTTTAAATTCAGATTCACTGATTGATTCGTAGGTCTTCAATTCGCACCATTCCGTTATGGATGGAAGAGCTATGTCCATGTTAGGAAAGGCATGGGCAAAGAATGTAGCAGCGGTTTCTGAGGGTTGCCTTATACCTGAGTCCTTAAAGGATAACATGGACCGAACACAGGCATTCGGGAATGGTAGTTATCGCATGAAGCTCTCAGAATTTCCAAATTACCGGTTATCGAAGCAAGGCTTTCGTGCTGATGGATCACGAAGACTGATGGAAGCTGCCTTGGCAGGGGATTTGTCTCACCCAGCTCTTCAGGTCTTGCAGCATCTGCATCTTTCATACTGGAATATCTCACAAGCTTCGCTGCAGGCAATCAAACAAACTGCACTAGCTTCGGCACCTGATGCGCCAGTACTGACGGATAGTGCTGTACTCAGTGCTCTACTCTGGAGACATATCACGAAAGCTCGGCAGCTGTCCTCTCGAGGAGTCGAATCAACATGCCTTCTGAATGTCGTAAACGTCTGTAGAAGGCTGGAGCCTCCCTTGCCTCTCAATTACCCCGGCAACGCACTTTGCCACGCGAAAACGTCAGCTAGAACTACTGATGTGGAATCCGAGAAACCATTGTATGAACTGGCGAGCCAGATTAGTGATTCCATTGATTGGTGGACTTCAGAAAGAATTTGGGGCTTTATTGGGGCCATAGAAACGACTCCACATGTGGGAAAAGTGTAAGCCTCAGACTGGTTAATTGGGGACTTTTCAGCTAATTTTGTGCTTCAAGGGAGCCGGCTATGGACAATTTTCGAGGTCCTGACTTGGAAGTGACCAACAGCGGGTCGTTTGGCGACATGATGCAAATAGAATGGGGTCCAGACTTGGGAAAAGTTCAGTGCCTAAGATTTCCCTATGTCCCAATATACGACGGTTGGATAAATGTCTTGCCTTCCAGAGAGGGTGGTCCGGTGGAATTGTTGATCGCTTTGGATAAGGAGCACGTAGGTCGATTGCGTAAAGATGTGGAATGGGCGGCGTTCGCTATAGAGTACGAGTAACTTAGGTTCGCATATACTTCGTATCCCACGTTAGACCTGATATGGATACAAGTCTACGGAACGCGAGTGCTATACATGAACTAAGTACCTGGAGATATATTGAGGGCAGGGAACATAAGTTTAAAGCCCTTAGAGCTATTTTCTTTTCTTTATCTAAGCAAGCTTTATGTAGTGCAGCTAAGATTAACTCCCAATTGAAGAGACGTTTGATTTAGCATCTCTCTCTGTCGCAACTTGCAGTGTACATATATAGATTATAGAGCTCTATGATAAGGAATCTAAACACGATCTAAATTGCTTTTTAGCGCACGAGATACTCTTTCTACTTGTCACTTTGTGTACTAACAAATTGAAACAGCTCTATGGCGTATATTTGTCTTTAAATTACCGTGATAATATTGCTAATTGTGATAAGAATGGTAACATGAAGTTATGATTGTATAGCAATGTACACAAATTGCTAATCAGACTTCTACTTTGAATACCAGTCGCAAGACTAACCCCAGTACAACAAGCGTTGTCCCCACGCCCTTCGCTCCAATTAACTCGGTCATGTTAAGAGGCATTTTTACGAGCCTATCAGGTGGCATCCGTGCAGCAGGGTAATTGTACAAAGGTCCAACCATGCTGAAAAATGCGAACACCCAAATGAAGCCAACAAATTTCTTCCACATGGGTACGTAGTCGTCCCTGTCCGCAAATTTCTCCCCAGTGACGCTGCGCCAGAGCGCTTGTACGCTGTCTTCCATCATAATTCCAAAAGAAAATGACTGAAAAAAGAGCATTGTTGACTTCAAGTCTGTTTGTCCATTTCCGAGGTCAATAAAAACATGCAAAATACCCGAAAGTGTGAAAGCGATGAATATATTTGAATATCGCTCAAGAAGCGATGGCTTAGGCAAACGTAGCACATCTTCCGTGATATAACTTGACACTGCAGTGTGCGGCCATCGGAGGGTTTGGTGCCAGAATTTCCTACAAAAGTAAGTTTCAACTCCATATACAATGCACTTCAATTGCTTACCCCCAATAGCCCCGAAGAGTATAACTGCTCCAAATGCTTCCCATGAAAGGGGGATAATCCTCAGCGGAGAACAAGCCTGTAGCAACACCAAGTATTGAAACACCATTATACATCATGCACAAGAAGCATCTATTAATAAACCATTGTGCTCCAATCGTCGATAATATGCGGAATATCCACTGCTCCCTTGTGGCGGAGAGGTAAGCAAACTCCAAGCCCGGGCCCATGAGTCGGTTCCGGTCTTCTGGCATGAATTTTAATGTTTGAGCAACAAAAGCATCTAAGAAAAGGTACTGAAATGCCAAGATTGCGATGTTCCGAGTCAAGAATTGTACACGACTCGGCGGAATCTGCTGTGGATAGTATCTGGAGAAGGGCGGTATATTCTTTGTTCTCCAGGGGGTTCTGATCCCACGAAAGTTGAAAGCTACCAAATGGAGAATTGATAAAAAGGAGTAACGTGAAAAAACCCCTTTATTAGGGACTTCAGCTGCTTTGAAATCATCAAGGCTCACACTATTGATCCAAACAATGTTAACCAGTTGGGCCGTGTACAAGAAAGAACAAGCGGTAATTGTACTGTTTCCAAAACCTTTGGAGCCGTAGTCAACAGAGCCGATGAATTCTAAATATGCGAGCCAGAGAATGACAGCTAGAGCTGGAAGACGCAAAATCGATTTATTTTTGGTGTGATAAATTGTCGCGGCCGCCACAAGTCCTTGTGCTAAAACGTAGTAGAAAGGATGAACCTTAGGTTCTAGTTCCGCCTGCACCATAGATTCCATTGTGGCTATTGAATTTTTTCGAGTGGCTTGTTCTACTCAATATATACGGTGGACAGATATCGCAGTGGTGAGAAGATTTAGTAGATAGAATGTGCCGACATAGCAATGTCATTTACTTAAGGACCATATATAGTTACTATTTGTGCAAGCTGGCACTTCTCGTTCTGGTGCATTAGCTTATAGTAACACTATCTGATCAAATGAAAATAAAAATGGTGTTCTGTCGATCGAAAATCTTTTGGTTTAGTTCCGGCAGGCAACATGCTTAATTGACTTTTGTGAGGTCGGATCGGCACGACCTAGTTTTCTTTGAAACAAAAGTCTCCACCTAGACGACATTCGTTAGACGCGACAGTACTAAGTTTTAATAATTGAAATGTCAGAAAACTTTACAATCGGTCATTAGAGTTTCCCTCAGTGCAATGACTTGCGTGAAATAAAAACTTCCCATGTGGCTGGATATCCTAGCCAGCTTATTGGCCTTTCCAGAATAGGGATATTCCATCTATAATAGGGCTTGACGCCTCTTTGTTAAAGGAATATGTCGTCTTACAATTTTTCTTACATGTCGGTTAAAGCTGACATTTTTGTGTATTAGTGGAAAGTTTTCGAACCCTTTTGAGTGAGTTTCACACAAGTCGGTCAACAGCGATCGTCGAAGTCTATTCACTCACTCCAAATTGTGGTCGCAATACTTGCCCTTAGAGAAAGTAGTAAAAAGCGCCATCTTCGAGTTACGTCATCCACGCTTTTTATCATAGAATGTACCGGGTTGGACAATTGGTCACTGTGAAGCAGAAGATGGGATTGAAGAGCTACGCGACTGTTCCCAGATAGTAAAGATTCCGCCTCGAGTGGTTCAATGTGCATGTAATCTTTAATCACATTACTTATTAGAACATAAATTCTCACGATTTGCTAGATAATTACTACCTGAAGATTAGCTAGCACTCAAAGTACAGCCAAGACACGTTGGAAACCAGGAAACCTAAGCTTTATGTAAAGAATATCAATTTCCACCCAATTATAGGAGCACGTGAAATAGATAACTTGGAATCAGTTCTATCTATATTAATCTACATGGGTAGTTTCCATTCGACTATTCTGAGCCAAATCCTTTACATCTTTCTTGGTATCAAGTTGACGAACAGCGGGGGCTTGATCCAATTGTTGTAAACCTTTAAGTTCTTATATTCCTCTTTGGGATTCCATATTTCATTATCACCAGCTGAAGTTATGTCATTGAAGAACAGCAGCTTACCCATAATTAAGCGCATCTCCATCATTGAGAGACTAGGTCAATTATTAGTCGATTTATCTCTTGATCGTGCGGAGGACATGACCATACTTCCTACCAATGCAACCGCGGGGTCCCATAGAAAACGCGTTACTCGCTCCAAGCTTGTCCGTCTTATTTCCTTCTTTATTCATCCATCTCTCTGGACGAAAAACATAAGGATCATTGAAGTTTCTTGCACTCTTGGTAGATGACCACATGCCAACTGAAACGGTAGTCTATGACAGGAGGAGGTCAATTAGTAAAGACGTAGGCCAAATTCTCGTAAATGAAAAGGGTATTACATACCCCTCCCGGAATGAAGTGTCCGTCAACCGTGTCGCCTCCTTCAGGGACAGTTCTGACAAAGCCAATTGGGGCTGAGGGGAACATGCGAAGGCCCTCATCAATGACTGCAGTCATATATGGAAGTTTTACTAGTTCTTCGAACTTGATCTCCTCATCAGACTTAAAAGCATCCCGGATCTCAGCGGTGAGACGGTGTAAGATATGCTGGTTGTCGAAACGCATCAATAAATTGAATAAGCCAGTGAGAAACCCTGCAGTAGTTTCTGTTCCTGCAATACTAGAAAGACATTTAGAAAAGCTTTATGAGTATTTGCTTGGAGAGCTTACATCATAAGAGCCCCGTTTACAATTAACTCGTCCTGATTTATTGCGCCACTCTCTTGCTGCTTAATAAGATAATACAAAAAGTCCTTGTGTTCGCTTTTTGTTTGGCTTAGACGTCTAATATTCAATTAGTAAATACGAGAGCAGATTGTGGAGCTGTATAATACTTCATGATCTTGGTTCTGCTATACTCTAGATGATTTCTCCGCGTCATTGCAATCTTTTTAGGGATACACCACAGTAAAAAGTTCTGGAAAAGACTACCAATTGTTGCTAATCTTCTTGTAGCTTGTTCTACAGCACCCACCGCAATCTATGGAGTTTCCAATCAGCTTCAGCAGAGGTGGGTCTTTTTTTGCAATAAATACGTACAGAATTGCTAATCATGGGAACCCACCATCTAAATTCATCTAGTGGAAGTTAGCGGGGAGGCATAATTAATACTGGGACGTTTACCATTTGTCAGACAGCCAAAGGGTTCCCCTAATGCCAGCTCTCCGATTACATCGAAAGTCGTGAAAGCAAACCAATCTGTAACATCCACAACCTCTCCTTTAGCGGCAAACTCGTTCATCTTTTTGGAAAACACATTGATGTATTCTTGTACAATATATTCCTGCTCCAAGAGTGCTTTGGTCGAAAAAGCGTGAGAAAGTGCACGACGTTGCCTTGCGTGATCCGCATCATTCGCCATCGTGATAGTTGAAACGCCAGGCAGAGATTGAATTGATCCAACGTGGATTGGGTCTTTGTGGAAGTTTTTGTGCCCAGGTCGACTGCCATAGATATCCTTCCAAGCTGCCTCATTGTCAAACACAAGTTCATTTGGCGATACTCGTACTACAGGGCCATATTTGTCATGGGCTGCCTTTACATAAAATGGGATCCGGCCACGTAGCAAGCTAATCGTAACTGGAATCTATTCGTATTGATCAGTTCCTATTAATTGCTATAAATTTTTAGATGTATATGGCACATACGGGTGAAATTCTCGCAAACAGTGGACCTGGAAAACGAGCCAAGGGATGAAAGTATAGTCTGTATATTGCAATTCCGATCCAGTATACCACAGTCTACAAATCCCATTAACATGATAGTCCAAAAGAATTTCCCGAATTTTGAAATACAGCATTAAAACATACCAATCCAATAGCAATAAAAGAAAGTATTGGGACTGTGACTAGACTTCTGACGCTATACGGCTGCTCGATTTTGAGGATACCCATCTTAGATGTTATTGTAATCGTGATAGATCTTCTGACTTTCGATTCCTTTCTTCTTGCGATATGTACTTCATTTACTTCTTTCTATTTCAAACTCCACTGATCTCGTTGATTCATTTAACGTTTAGCAGTGAATTATAATAATCCATTGGCACAGTGGTCATAAGCATTTCGCCTAGCATCAAGGAAGTCGTTACCCGATCTCCGCGTTACCCGTCAACTACAGTGGTACCTATATGTCTACGGTTCGGCCTTAGTCGTTTCCGCGGGGTATGGAGACCCCATAATTCTATGCGCCGACGAATATCCCCGTTGTCGCCGATACGGGTGAGCTATCCGATAATCGGGAATAATTGGCAAATGTACCTCTAAACTGGTCCGAGATATGATTTACATGAAGCTCTGTATTTATATGCTTATCCATCATTGTATCACAATTCGTATACCTCTCATATTACGTATCAGGAATTTTAAAGATGTCCTGGCTATCGAACGGTTCTAATGCTAATAATGTCGAGAAAAAACCCAAGCGTCCAATTCGGATAGCAGGTGCTTCAGGAGGTGTGTTCGACCGATTTAGATCGATCGAAGATTTTGCAGCTGATCCAACCATTGATGTAATATTTGGAGACTGGATTAGCGAAATCAGTATGGCGTTTAGAGGGTCAGAAAAGGCTGATCGGCAGCTATCTTTGCAAGAACAAGAAGCTTTGTCGTTTGAAATGTCATTTATTGATGCTTTGAAGCCTGGTATTAAAAATATCGCAAAGCACCGTCAGAAAGTTGCGGTAAACGCGGGATCTTGTGATGCTGCAGCAATGGCAAAGAAAGTTCAGGCACTCTGTAAAGACTATGGGACTAATTTGAAGGTATCCTGGGTTACAGGAGACGATGTTACGGAACAAGTGAAAGAATTAATCTCAAAGGGAGAGTCGTTCATATCACTGCCTTCGGACACTCCCATCGACAAGTGGGGTATAGAGCCAGTTTTTGCACAATGTTATTTAGGGGGCGTTGGAATCTGTGAAGCACTGAAGGGGGGAGCCGATATTGTGATATGTGGAAGAGTTGCAGATGCCTCCCCAGTGGTTGGAGCTTCCATGTGGTGGCACGGCTGGGGCATAGAAGATTTCGATAAACTTGCACATAGCTTGATCGCTGGCCATCTCATCGAATGCAGTGCTTATATCACGGGAGGATCGTTCACAGGCTTCAAGAATGACCTTTTGAAGTCAAACAACTGTACCAATCTAGGATTTCCTATTGCTGAGATAGAAGGTGACGGGCAATTTGTCATAACAAAGGAGGAGAATGCTGGCGGCATTGTTTCCACGGAAACCGTTACTGCCCAACTTATCTATGAGATTCAAGGGCCATACTATTACAATTCTGATGTTACAGCGAACCTCGAGAAGATCCAATTGATCCAAGAAGGCCCAAATCGAGTTCGAGTGAAGGGAGTCATTGGCTCCCCGCCACCCCCAACTACCAAAGTCGGCATCACAGGAAAAGGTGGATGGCAAGCAGAATTCCATTTCTTTCTGTCTGGCCTGGACATCAAGGAGAAAGCTGAAATGGTTGAGCGACAAACGCTTACGTCAATGGGGAAGTTCAGAAAGGAGTTCCACACACTGAAATTTACAGTAACTGGATCTGTCCCCGAAAATCCAAGAAATCAAGACGAAGCAACTGTTGACCTTCGTATCTTTGCCCAGACTAAGAATGCAGATCTTGTTTCTGCTGGTGAGCATAAAGGAGTTGCCCCAGATACACCTTCGTTTGCGAAGTGGTGTATTGAAAACTGTCTTCAAGGATATCCAGGGGCTACCCCAGCGATGGACATGAGACAGGGAATTGGAAAACCATATTTTGAGTAGGTACCTTTCTCACTACTAATGGCTTATAAACCAGTCTGACGTAGCATAGGTACTGGGCCGCGCTGTTCCCACAGAGGCTAGCAAGACATCAAGTTCATACGTTCGACGGAAAGACCATAGAGATTCCACCACCAACTAATACACGAGTTTATTCGAGACAGCAGCCATCATACGAGACATCGTCGCCAGTTGATGCCACTAGCTGGGGACCTACAGCCAATGCACCTTTAGGCTACATAGTTCATGGTCGATCTGGAGATAAGTCTTCTGACTGCAATGTTGGTTTCTTCGTCCGCAGCAATGATGAGTGGGACTGGCTACGAAGCACTCTCACGGTTGCCAAAATCAGGGAGCTTCTGGATGAAGAAGATAAAGGGGGCAATATCGACAGGTTTGAGATTCCTGGAATCAAAGCCGTGCACTTCCTCCTTAGAGATCACCTAGACCGAGGAGTAAACAGTAGTAGTAGCTATGATTGCTTAGGTAAGAATGTGTGTGAGTATTTGAGGTGCAAAAGGTTAGAGATACCAACTCAATTTCTAGACAGAGGGAAGATTTAAGCTATTGAAAATAAGTTTACTTTAGAAACAGATTTTGTGATCTCTACGACTATATCTTTCTGTACATATTCATAGAATATAAAGCGGGACGGTGTTCCTTTTGGTAGTTTCCGTATGCAACGTGATATTAACAACACCCTTGAACTAGGGATGCGGGGGCGGCTCCCTTCGGGAACGTTTCTCCACATGGCCCAGATATAAAACACCTTAGATCCCCAACCAATACTCACCCTCTTCATTTTAACTTTTAAATCCAAAGGAGCAAAGCTAGTTATCGCCTACTAAAATGGCTATGTCCCCAGAAAAACCCAAATATCTCAAGGTCATGCTCTACCTTAAACGCCAAAAGGATTGTTCAGATGAAAAGTTTCACCGTCATTGGCGAACCCATCATGTTGACTTAGCTATGGCGAATGCAAACTTCGTGGCCAAAGTCCGTAGGTACAATCAAGTAAGTTACCGTATTCTACTTATTTCATATGATTTCATAATCTAATATTTATATCCTAGATGCACACCTCACCTGAGCTCAAAGCACAAGCTGAAGAGCTTGGAATTCCAGTATTGGACTGCGATGGGATCGCGGAAGTTTGGGTCGATAGTATTGAAGATTGGAAGAGTGTTGTTTCAGACCCAGATTTCGTCAGAACTATTGCTCGTAAGTAGACTGACTCTTTTCGTGGAAACAAATGCATTTTTATTAATATGATCAAATGTAGCCGACGAGGCAGTGTTCATACAAGCGCCTATTACTGTAATGTTTGGGTATGACAATCTATGTATTGGAACAGATAAACCCACGGGAGTTGAAACTCAGATTCAGGGCAAGAACATATAAGAAACGTGTCAAAATGAATAGATCAGCCGCCATATATTATAGACTCAGTATTCAAGCAACTAAAGCTCTGGTGTATCTGCAAGTGAAAATGATGTGAATACAGCTCCGTATCGATCACCTTTTACCTCTACCTCCTCTATCGCTGCCCGAATTTTCCTCTCCTCTTCATGAGTTAACTCTATATTAATAGCTCCAACATTTTCATCTAGATATTTTATTTTTTTGGTTCCCCTAGCCAGTATTAGTTTTACTTCTCTGTCTAATTCATATAAATCATAACTCACGGAATTGGTATAATGTCAGGCCCCTGTGCCAGTAACCATGCCAAACTTAATTGACCTGTAGTGCAGCTTTTCTTATCTGCAAAGTTTTGCAAATTCTCGACTAATTTCAAGTTCTTTGGGAAGTTCTCCGCGCTGAATTTTGGCGCCGTCTTTCTAAAATCCCCATCTTCAAAATCTGCTGGTGACTTCAGTTGCCCTGTGAGGAAACCTCGACCAAGTGGACTGTATGCTACAATTGCAACCCCCAGCTCCCTACAAGTTCGTAAGAGATCTACTTGTGGATACTCAATATCGAGAGCAAATGGGCTGTATTCTAGTTGTACTGCTGCGATTGGGTGGATTTTGTGTGCGCGCCGGAGTGTTGCTGCAGATATTTCGCTTAGTCCAATTGATCCGATTTTACCCTCTCTATAATCTAGTCAGTTCAGTCCCTTGGTTGCTTTAAAAGACGTTATACTTCTTCAATTCAGCCAAAGCCTGGACTGTGTGCTCAATTGGTGTGACTTTATCGACTCGATGGCAATAATATAGATCGATTTTACTGACACCCAGTCTTCTCAAGCTCTTTTCACAAGCTTCTCTAACATATTCAGGATCACTTCTAACCACCACTTTCCCGGTTGTAGTACTGACACCAAATTTGGTGGCTAGGAAGATTTGATCACGCTTGCCAGTTCGCTTGAACCATGCTGCTAACAGATCTTCGCTGTCGGCATCTGTATATCAATTAGGTTCGTGATATGAGTTGAGGGACGAAATACCAACAAACATCAGAGCTGTCCCAGAAAGTTGCCCCTAGTGCTAGAGCTCTATCCAGGACCTTAAAGCGTTCCTCCTCTGCATCTGTCCTTCCATAAGAATAGCTTAGGCCCATTGCACCAAAACCAATAGCAGAAACCTCTGGGCCATTTTTGCCTAATTTACGAGTTGGTAATCTTGCCATTGTAGTATAATGGTATAATAAATTTGAATTTTCTAGGAATTGGTATCTTCCTGAGGTCTTCTGTTTCTTTAAGATTCTCAACTTTCGCGATCTTTCACCCAAAACAGCCAGATGATTTGTTCTATTACCCCGCACCCCTGAACTAAGCGAGAACCCTGACTGAAATGCCCCACCACTAACAAGTGCTGTTTTGTATAACCCTGGAAGATGTTACCCTAACTCGTCGGTACGAAGTAAATGGCAAGACCGTGATTTTTAAATGCAGAATCGGTTGAAACTTGCGAGTACAATCTCCGAATCTCAACGGAAGGCGTCTTCCATGTGGATCTGATCCACAACTTACATACATTAGCAAGCCCAGGCGGCTTGCTATCTCCTAGTCTCCATGTGGAGATTAAGTCCTAGCTCTTCCTGATTCTGAGAGAGCAGCTCTGACGGGTATAAACTTCCATCTTTTTTTTTGGGTGTTTCCGGTGACCTATAATTTTATGCTGTCAAGCTCGTGCACTTTCGAATCAATCCATTAACTTCCAAAACTTCCCGAACTATCAGGTCATCATTCACATACATCTTTAAATTAAATTGATTATGCCTACCAACTTTGATATAGGTGGTAAAGTCATTGCATTGACTGGGGGGGCTAGCGGGATAGGGCTCAAGACTGCCATTCTCCTCGCCTCCCAAGGAGCAATTGTGTCTATGGCTGATGTTACGGAGGCTCCCCTCAAAGAAGTCGAAGCAACTATCCTGAAGTCGGGGGGGAAAGTGATGGCAACAGTAGTCGATGTCCGAGATGATAAGGCTGTAGATGCTTGGATCAAAGCTACAGTCGAGAAATTTGGTCAGCTGGACGGTGCTGTCAATCTAGCGGGAGTAATACCTAAGTCAATCAATGTTGAACGCGTGCAAGACCTGAATAATGAAGACTGGAAATTTGTTATGGATGTGAATCTTCACGGAGTAATGCATTGCATGCGTGCACAACTGCAGAACTTGAAAGACGGCGGTAGTATTGTCAATGCTGCTAGTATTTGCGGAGTCATTGGATTTCCAAAAAATGCTGCATATACTGCGAGTAAGCATGCCGTTATTGGCCTAAGTCGCGCTGCTGCGAAAGAAGTGGGTGATAGAGAAATACGCATTAACTGCATAGCTCCGTAAGTCATTATGCTCCGATAATGGTAAACCCTTTTTAATTTCAAAAACAGTGGTCTCATTGATGGTCCAATGCAACAGAAATCGGTCGCTGCTCGGGGTGGAGAGATGGATTGGAAATGTCAGATTAAGCGACGTGGAACCCCAGAAGGTGAGTGATGTTTTAAACTCCAAGATTGAGGATATCTAAGGAGCTGGTTACCTTTCAGAATCATCTGAATAGCCAAGTCCAGTAGACCAGTAAAACTAACCTCGCGCTTGTCGCAAATTAGAGGTGGGAAATCTGATTGCTTGGTTGTTGTGTGATGATTCGGCGTACATAAACGGGACTGTGCAATTAATCGATGGTGGATGGGTATGCTAGAAAAAAAAATAGACTCAAATTTGAACATTGTCACTTTGAAACAAATTTTCTATCAATCCCTCAAAAAACAAATACACCTTACTTCATTTTTCATGGCAGGGAGTGGAAAATATTTAATCAAGGATGTGTTTTGAGTGTTTCTTACATGAGAGTCAATAAATGCTAACAACGGCGATGCTATCATGAACATAACCGCAAGTGATGATGTGAGAAACTGTGATTTTAGACAACTGCATCGTTTTGTTCAAGATAAAGTCTTTTTGTTTCGGACCATTTCACTTATAGGTTTAACGTGTCAGTATTTCTGGCTTCTTCAGACATACCTCTACAAAAAAAAGAAAGGGATAAGCTCACATGGTTTGAAACTTCACTAACTGCTATAACTGCTAAGATATTACTTGATTCAAAGATGAGGAAGTGTTTAAGAGGGTTTTAAATTGGTCAATCAAAGAAGCTATCTTATTCTTCCTCACACCGTCATGTTCCATCATAACATAGCGTTCATCAGTTCTTCAACAAACATAACCACCGTCAATAATCTGTAGTTGTCAGATACTGGTGAGCTTTTTAAAGACATTTGTACAATATTACCTGAACTGTGCCTGTGATGTACGAGCTAGCATCACACAATAGCCATGTAACTAGAGCTGCAACTTCCTCGGGTAATCCCTTTCTTTTGATTTGCCATTTATAGTCACCTTCAGCGCCTCTGATCCTGACTGATTCCCGATGCATGGCAGTGTCTATAATGCCTCTATTCGTGAATTAAAAATATTGTAACAATAATGGGCTATAAATTGACTCACGGTGCGACACAATTCACCCTAATCCCTCTGTCACCGACCTCCTTAGCAGCTGATTTTGTGATGCCTATGACACCGTGTTTCGCGGCAGTATACGCGGCATTTTTAGGGAAACCCATCAGTCCAGCGATACTCGAGGCGTTTATTATAGAGCCCAGATCGTTCATGTTCCGAATTTGTGCTCTCATGCAGTGCATAACTGCAATATTAGTCAGCCTTCTTATACTTTGCTCACTTGGCTATTGTTCACATACCTCCGGTCAAATTGACATCAATAACAAACTCCCAATCAGGATCATTCAAATCCTCAACCCGCTCTATATTGATGCTTTTGGGAATAACACCTGCCATGTTCACAGCGCCGTCTAACTTTCCAAAGTTCTCAACCGTCTTGGCAATCCAGTCATCCACTTGATTTACTTTCCGTACGTCAACCACCTGAAACATTACTTTCCCGGTGTATCCAGCTGCCGAGATGCTTTTTTCAGCTTCTTTCAAGGCTTTCTCAGACACGTCTGCTATAGATACATTGGCTCCCTGGGCCAGCAGTAGCTCTGCACATGCCATACCTATGCCAGAACCTCCCGTGATTGCTACCACTTTGTTCTTCACATTAAAGGTAGGAGTAATTAAGGGTGGCATATTGTCGTTTGGAAGACTGAATCTTGTATAATCAAAGTATCTATAACTAGAATATACTGCACTTCACTGCGTTTTGCCAACTTTGAACCAGTGCGTCTTTGATTTAGTAGTCGTTGATATAAACCATAGTTAATCTATCGGGAGCCTTTAACCTAGGGCTGGCATAAGCTCATTTACACACCCGTAATACCCACTTTTAGTCAAAATTGTGGGTTGCGAGCCCGGAAAAGAAGTTGCGGGGGAGTTCACGTTAGTTCTACTGCCAAGAAAGCCTCTCACTAATCGAATTTGTTCTTCAACTGGTTTGATAAAGCACTTTTTTCTAATTCTACAGTGATTTATAATAGCTGAAATTTCATAGGGCTCCTAATATTCAACATTTCGGGAAACAATACATAGTTTAAAATGGAGCTAGTAGGTACACTTCATCATGGAGCAAGGTTCCGAATTTTAATAGTATGGATGTGTCAGAATATCGAATGTATCTATAATCACATGACGATTTCAGGGATATTAAAGGCCATATCTTTATAGTATAATGCTACTAGTTACTACTTTTAAAAAGCACTTATCTTTATGTGAGGAGCAATAGACAGAGTGATACAAGCCTTAGAATTCGTATTCTAATATTCACAGAAGATAATCTATATTGTACAATTAACCCC
>Ga0247807_10000643_pt1 | contig 21857 bp, 24 predicted proteins | sample UWRJL074202C1_FD_179931 | JGI IMG/M metagenome (GOLD analysis project Ga0247807, IMG submission 179931) | Plant litter microbial communities from Arlington Agricultural Research Station in Wisconsin, United States - UWRJ-L074-202C-1 | ecosystem: Environmental > Terrestrial > Plant litter >...
GAATCTACCAATATTCAATCCAAAGAGAATAAATACCATGTCACTAAAACTACCACGACGCACACGGCGCTGTCTGAGCTTCGCCTTTCTCTTAATGTACATCTCCCCTTTATCAGACCATTGTAAAGCGACTCAAGAACTAACCACCGCCCCGTTATAGATCGCTGATAGCGCTCACCTGCTGGCACACCTATCCCTCGAACCCGTCGAACCAAATGGCACGAAAGATGCATACCTATGACTCGAGCGCGCAGATGGGCATGCCTCCAATACCATTCAAGAACGATGCCAGGAGGAAGACGGATGAGAAGCCATGGTTCTTTATAGATCGACAATGATTGGGTGCGGGATGGCAGACATAATAATAATAATAAAAGGAGTGGTGTGGTGTAAGCTTAGAAATGGTATGCGTGGAGTTTGGGTTCTTTCTGCTAGGAGTTTGGAAGGGAAAACAATGGGATCTAGGGTCAGCTTGACGAGGGATGGGATCTGGGGAGCAATAGACAGGATATTTAGGGCGTTTTCTTGAACATCATAACACATCACCATAAATCGGTACACACGCAATCAGAGCAAGGGGAATAATCTCATCTAATTAAAACTTAGAAAATAAAGGAGAAATCTGGAACAAAGACGCAGTTTTTTCATCATATGAGAGTGTCTGATCTCCTCATGGTATCATTGTCATTAGATCTGTATATTCATAAAAACTCATAACAAAAGCTAAAACCTAACTCCAATCAATGATCTGGCTGAATATACTCCCTCCTCAACCTCTCTTGATAGCCTCCGAAATGATGGGATAACATTCTTCGGGCGAATCGAAAACATGCCAAGCCTCCTTTGGAACATTCTTGAAAGCCTTCTCGAACCTGTCAGGCTCGTTCTTCTCCTCAATACCAACGGCAGCAATGTCATCGACTCTTCGGATGAGAATAAGCTTTACCCAGCCTTTATTCTTGCGGTATCTAGACTCTTGTTAATTATTAACTTGCTACTTAGGGGAAAAGGTCTTACATTTCTCCATAGGATTCTGGGTCGGACTGCGTAGAGTCGCCGATAAGAATCATCTTGCGCTTAGGTAGCCACGAGTTGACCTTAGTCATTCTATCGACTTTGTATTCTTGCGTTCCAAGAGTGAGATTCGACAAAAGACCTGCCAAGTTCATCCAGCTTGCATCTCTTAGGATCATGGTTCCCTGAGGAAAATACTTCTGTCGGAAATCTGAAAGGAAGGGGTATAAATTGTACGGCGATGCTGAAAGATAGAACCACGGCGCTTGATTTGAAATGAGTCTTTGAATGAATGTATACAATTCAGGCATTCCAGCAACTGGCGTAGCTTGGGAGACAAATGTTGAGCGTATTATACCAATAGGATCGCTAGTCTGTGTGATTTTGATCGTGTCGTCAACATCTAGTAATGTTAGTAAGATACATGCTCGAAGGATGCGCCATCTATCTTACCAGAAATAACACCCCAGCCCTCCGGTTCAGCGAAAACTGTATTCATGTGGAGCACCCCATTTGCCCCTTCAGGTACATTAGCAGCGCTAGGAACAATCTCACCACCTTTGAACGTAGCTGCCAAAGGTTTGATGTCGCTGCTTATAGCATGGCGACCTCCAGGACCCAAGGTCAACTTGTCCTTCTGTGCGACGGTAATCTGAACCTTTCTACCGGGAAGTATGTTCTGCATAAAGAGCATCAATCGTTGTCGAATTGTTTCTTCTTGTGCATCTCCCTTCCCGAGTCCCAGTTTCTCTGCCAGGTCAGCGACCACCGTGCTGACCTCCAACCCTGTACTCTGGTCGAAAACTGCTGCAACGAATTCTGCCTCCCACTCCTTTGTTTTCGGGTTTCGGTATGCGGTATTGTCAAGCAGCCAGACAGTATCCTTCGCCGTGATGTTGTGGGGAAGTGGGTTGAATCGTCCTAGGTTGCTGAGAAGGTTGCTGGCAAGAGAATCGCGCTCTTCAGCTTCCGGGACTTTCTTAATGGCTGGCAAAGTAGACTCGAAGTCGTGAAATTTGCGGTGTGACCTTGTCTTCTTCTCCATTGCGCTCTCGCGGTAGCTCTGAGCAACAGCCGTGGCTGTGCCTACCACCCCCTCTGCCTTGCGAATAATAGATGCCATTGTGCTAATCATTAGGCGGTGGATTCTTCTTTGATTCGGATTTTACGAGAAAGACCAGCTTGTGTAGGGGAATATGAACGGTAAAAAAGGCCAACTCGGTAGCGTTGGGTTGGTGGTGCCTTTATACATATGTAGACCTGCAGATGCTCAGCCCGTCATCACGCTCAGCTGTCTGATGTCAGAGGATATCCAGCTTGGCTCCCTTGGCGGCGAATGTGCAGCGTAAATGCAACCGCAGCTGACGCTGAGGGCTGGGGGAACGTGACCCATAGCTTCATATGGCATATCAAACTGGTTGCCTTCAGGATCGTGGGCGTCACAATACTTGTGCGCAAGACGAGTGTTATTGCTTTTGTGGTGAAACTTCGAAAGGGAAGGTCTTGCCGGGAGCGCCCCATACTTTCGCAGCCTGGGAGGCAAAGCTAGCTGATGGACGTTTGGAGTTGGTTAAAACAGCATGTTTGCATTGACTCGGCATGTACAGCTAAGCAATACTGGTGTATTCTTCGTTTGGGTTCAAGCAAATTCAGTTAAAGAAATTCAAACATTAATGTTGAGAGCTCATTCTTGGGGTCATCTTTGTGCAAGCATGACCGCCAAGTAAGGTCAGCCAGCCATTGATTGTCCTTTGCATCTGCAGTACTTATGAACCACCACTTTTTAAAGGCCCAGTTTTGGGACAAGCGGGCACAAAAGAACATCGTTGAGTAGAGAAGAGAACCCTGAGGTTTCGCTAACAATTATCTTTTAAACGTGATGAATTTATACCTTAAACTTGAACAAAGGATTGCCCATGTACCTAGGCTAGGTATAGTAACGTTAAGCGGAAGATTTGGCTATCCGCTAACATAGCCTTTCTACTGAATTGCATGAAAGTTAACTACACATTCTCTAGTCAACATTAGTCCTACTCCTTCAGATAGATGAAACATGTAATATATCAGATAACAATAAATTGTGTGGGTGCTTTGTTCAACATGGTATGTTCTTGACATATTAATGCACATCAATGGAAGGTGTTTGAAAGTGAGTTGAAAGAGTGCTGTAGATCAATCATTAATTCAAGTGAGTGATTTGTATAAACGCTGTCCATAACTTTGATAATGTAGTTCTCCATTCAAGCTCTAGCAAGACTAGAGCCCTGCTCTCACGTAGAATATATATATACCATTGCAAATCGCCATGATGTGTTCTTCCTCAAACTAAAATATGGAGGAGAGTGAAATTCTGTCATGCTTACTCCCTCAAAGTTGAAACATGGTGAAGCCAGACTGTTGTGGAGCTGAACATTTCTTCAAAATTGATGGAAAATGCTTGCGCAAACCAGATTCTAATACTGTTTGCAGCCTGGAGGTCAATCCCTCAGCCGACTTGAACATGCCAGGAGCGATTGTAAGAGGTATCCCTAAACAGGTACTACTCTGACTATATAAATAATTTCCTTTGGTCCTCTCTTTTCTAGGATTCTCTTTCAAACATTCTTTCCTTGATAAAGCGGGTGTCAGGGTAGCGTAGTTAAGTGATACGAAGATGAGGGCATTCGCAAATATATTGCTGCTAGCGAGCTCACATGAATTAGAACACGTGCAGCCAAGCTTGCTAGGTGCTAGCCTGGTATATAATGATTTCATATAAAGCTAAGACTTCCTAGTGACTTTCAGATAGACGTCAATACATGCGGTAAAGTGAGACAGAGATTGAGGGCCTGATGTATTTCGGTGGGATGAGCTCAGAGGTATTCCACGTACCTAGACCGTTTGAAAAGTGATAGACCACCAGAGTCTGAAATCTTTTTTGCCTCTAAAGTCCATTCCCATCATTAAAAACATCGTCGTGAAGGGCCGTGTGTCCTCTATACTCCACTCCGGCCCAAAATGAAACCTGCTCTTCGGCATCGACCTCTCTGGGATGATTCCAACACTTCTCTAACCGCTCCTTCAAGGCCCTATCTACTACAGACATATGTGCAATTCGAGACTGAATGTCCTTATCATCCTGCTTCTTTAAAAGCCGTTGCTGGCAGCAAATGTCGAGGTCTCCAAATCATCGGAAGTGATGTAAGAAAAGTCCTCATCCGTAACATCTAGTGGAACTAGTCACTCTAGTGATAACGCAAGCGTATCACACATACGGCAAATAAGGCAATCCATGTTTTTTCTAATGCGTTCTTCTTTCCCATTGCTAATACACATTGGGCACCAGATTTTAGACCACAGTTGATCCTTGAGTTGTGTGGCTAACCAATCAAATCCGAGCCTATACTCTTCACTTTCTGACCAAGCGAGGTACCTGTCGTCAAGTTCTGTTGGCGATATGAGGTTGTCCTGTCTGAAACCGGTGCTGACAATTACATGACCTGCAGTCAATCTCCGTAATAACCGCACCCTCTGGAAATCTCCTGGCTTTATGCTTTGCGATAGACGTTCCATCCAAGCTCTCTAAGGATGCCCGGATCACTCTATTTCTTTCTTCTCAATATCAAAAGGCCACAGCTTCTTAATATATTCAGCACTTATCCCCGGCTCATCACTTTCCTCGGCATCTTGTAACCACCACTCAAATGCATCTTTATGAGTTTCTTTCGCTGCTTCCCAGTCTTCGCAGTGGACCCAGCCCTCAGAATCTGTTCCAATCATATCTTTTATCAAGGATTTAAACCCCTGTCTCATCTCAAACTCATCATACTCTGGCGTGTGTGCAGCTAGCTCTTCGGGCGAAGGCTGATATGGACATCTACCGGGCAGTCCGATCTCACTCCAACGCTTTGAAAGCTCGATGAGCTCTTGCCGAGTAGTTGCAGCACCATCTCGCCACGAAGTCCCGCCGCATCTTAGAGGTCGAAGAAGATTCTGGTCAGCATGCCTCGCGGCAGATATCTTGGGTGCATCGACTTTGATGGCGATTTCGAACGTTTGATAACATCCCCACTCGTCCTTTTGAATGGTTTTCAACTTTTCCGTCATCTCTGAGTCTTCATCTGGATCATCAGGCGTGACTTCTTTGCCTGCTGCAGCTAATATCGATGCCGGGACGGAATTTGCATTTATTAAATCAGGAGTTTCGTTTGCATATACAAAAGCAGGCTCAATGCTTGTTGATTGCCAATCAATTATCGAGGTTATCATCGTAGGGTCATCCTCCGAAACGAAAATATTCCGTTTGTGGAGATCTGCGTGAAGTAAAGTAGGCGTCGATAGATTTTGCAGCAATGAACTTTCTTGCAAAGCACCAATGACCTCAGTACTGTGAGATAGTAGTCGATGGTGTTCTTTGACAGAGCCACGATACGATGGTTCACCTTTGGGGGCTGCTTCAGCCCCTGGAATACGCGAAAACCCTTGGTCAAGTATTGCGTTGCAATATTGAGTTAGATTAATCCCTTATTTCGCTATCAATAATTGTATGTGTCAAGATTTCCTCACAATGAAACTTACAAGGACCATTGTTCAATTTTCTCTGTTGATAGTATCGAGATTCGCCAGGATTACAGTCCCAATATTCTCTTACAGTTCGGTCCAATACAAAAGTCGCCGTCGTCGCCTAGAGGGATTATAGTATGTGGGTCTAATTGAGCGTGTGCAAAGTATATGCTTCCGTATGCTGGGAAAGATAAAGCAGCCATTGACTTTATTGCTTTTGCAAGAGCTCTGACGCATCGCATGTGCTGAACGGGGTTCATTTCAGGCCATTTCCCAAGTAATTGAACTCCTGATGCGTGTTCCATAATGATATACTCGGAACCGATAGAGTTTGTTTTTTTGTCGTTCCACTCTAGTATTTTTGGTACTGGAATATCAGCATGTTGGCGAACTATATCAGCGTTAGCTGTATTAGGAATATCAATACAGGAACTTCGAGCATACTATAAGCCATTGTTGCAACTTCAGAATGAGTAGCAAGTTTTTCCGGTCCAGCATTGCGGAAGGGGACTCGTGCCACTATACGGTCCCCATTATTCATGGTAAAAATGAAGACTCTATTGAAGCCGCCTTCTTTCTTTTCGCAGCTTGCTATCTCATGAGCTCCTGGACATAATTGAATTACCTTTTTGCAAAGCGCAGAAAAGTCAAACTCGACAAAGCGTGCATGGCGCTGAAATTGATCCCTGTTGAGCCAGTGACCGCTTGTGTAGTTGTATGGATCGACTTCGTCAAACACCTTTGGAGGTACTGATGATCGACTCACTAAGAGCGGCGAAGGAAGTATTAGAAAATCACCTTGGTTAGTTTTAAAGCTGTTGCGCGATCCTTCAGAGAAATTCCGCCTGCTCTTGGTCGAGTTTAAGAATAATCGATTTACGGTCATGGAAAGTAATGCTCGGCCCAGATGTTCGACGTGAACGGCTGGCCTTGGGGAAAGAAGCCGGTGCAACCTCTGAAGCTGTAGATTCATTATTGCAAAACAAACGAAAACGAATGAGTTGCTAAATCATAAGTGAATGATAAAAGAGCCTCGAAGTGGATGCTTTAACTAATGACGGAGTTTCAAGCCTGGATGGCGGCCGAGAAGATATTGCGTATACCGTGCATGTAGCCACTGCTGCACGAGAGGATCCAACTTTGCCCGTATTATATGTGTTTGACAAGCCTTATTTTGCTTAAATATGCCATAAACAGAAGTGAGGTTTGGTTGAGACAGTGTACATATGCTGCGTAGGGGGTGTAGTTGTCGTATATGCTAGCATACTATCTCCCCCTAGCACACTAGTGCTTAATCGGAGCGTCGTCAAACAACTAGCGGTTCCTTATCGACCATACTGTCCTTCAACGCCATTTCGATGGCTTCCAGATCTACCACAACATCCTCCGCGGAGCTATATAGCTGCATCCAGCACTTGAGAGTGACCGCACCACAAGCACGTGTGTCCTGTGGAAACAATTTCCGCGTAAACTTCTCTTCGACATCATCACTTTCAATCTCCGGGAAGATTTCATAACCCATCATAATAAAGTATATTGTGCTTCCAAGCGCAAAAATATCCGCCTGAAATTCTGGAATGCAGGTATTCTCTCGAGGGAGGCAATATCGGGTGCTGTCGCCAGCTGCCCCCTCTAAAAGAATTTCTCCCTCTTCTGATACAAGTGCCCCTTGGAAGTCTGCTAGTTTGACATGCAAATATTGGTCGAGAAGAAGATTCGAGGGCGAGACATTGCAGTGAATAACCCGTCGTGAATGAATGTGCGCTACTGCCTCAGCAGCCTCTCGACACCAAGATACCCGCTGCTGAGTCGAAATTGAAGAGGGTGGCCGGTCGGGCTCAAGAAGATAGTCTGCTAGGCTTCCGTTCGTGGCGCGCTCTAGATAGATTCCCGACTCCGAGTGCCCTTTTAGTTGTATGATGCGAGGATGTGGACAAACTTGTTCAAGAAGTTTTATTTCGATCTCCTGCTGCTCCAAGTCTTGGCCAACCACGTGAGGGTATTTTAACACAGTGGACTCATCGACTACTCCAATGTACGAAAACGTTCCCGTCCCAATGATTTCTTTGACTCCCGGTGGGAAGTACTGTTTAATTATGACTACGTCCATCTCGTCGGACATTTTCGGGAAGCGGCTGACTGAGAATCTAACATTGATTGATGTAAGGAGGTGTTGTGAACCTCTAGCTTGTAAATTAAAAAGCTAATGTCGCCAGCCATCCAATTACATAAACTTGCCCTCCCTTGCAACAGCAATTTGTCTCGATTTCAGTTTGGTTGCTATTTCAATTACCTAGTGTACTTTATTGCTAGAAATCAAATGATCATGCTCATCACTCTCCATCCGACGCACCCCAGGCTCTAGTCACACAAACCTCCGTCGTCCACAACACATAAGCACGCGCCGTTCACTGCCAAATCTCTAGCTATCCTAGTATCTTAAACCTTGCTTTCCTCATCTACTTCCATTAATCTAGGGAAAATCAGAACAGATAGATCTTGACAGGAGAACGCCATATATCTAACTCAGCATTTGGGAAATACGTGTCCCGGAGTCTTAATTGTCGAGCCTGCGAGGTGCACATCTTTGTATCCTTGACACTTATTGGTCCCGTAGTCTTTGCATTGGTGCAGCGTAGTCTTGACATCATCGTGTTTCGGTGACGCGGTACAGTGCTTCCATTTTGTTTTGACAATGCGTCGTTCACAACCGCAAGCCATAGTGGTCCAGAGAAATCCAATTTTTGAATTCGCTTCTTGTGACAGAAGCTTGTATTAAACAAGTCTTACGATTGAGCGAGGCTATACTGTACTTTGAATTCTCTGGGAAAAGTATAGACATATGCTTGAGAGTCGTTAGATATAAGGAATTTGATTTTCCATTGCAAAATAGAGTTTTTTATATTCAGATGGGCCGAGATAAGGCTGCCAATCACTGGTTGTGGTGGGTGGTTGGCAACATGATGATCGATCGTGTCTCGGAGCCGTCAACACTACCTCCGAGGCAGCGAGTAAGGAGAGAAAACTTCGGTGGGTAGAGTATATGTTCTTAGACAGCACATACAAATGCCGATTAGGACAAGAAATGCGTTCAGATTTACTTGGTTTACAAGTCTACAGCCAACGCTTTGGCATGAGTTCGTTAGTCAGAAGACCTCCCTTGGGCCCCTTCGATGTCACGCTGATGAAGTTCCAAGATGAAATTTTACTTGTAAGAAAGATATGGCTTATTACAAATGCTTAGAACCTCACGGCGAAATCTTACTGTCCTTACAGTATTGTTATTTTTTCTCTTAGGGTGAGCTTTAGGACAAACAAGCATGTATTGAGTTTGCAGTGTACGATATAAAATTGAATTCTCTGCCAATTCAATATAAACCACAATATATTCAAAGAGATTAACAAGGAGTCTACACTTGAAAGCTACTCACAGAACTACCTATTTATACGTTAAGCGAAGGATTCAGGGGTACCGCTTACACTAGAGCTCAAGGTGTCCGTCGAAACTGGTAACTGTTCTTACCCAGGTTAGTACCGTATGCGTATTTTCTTCGTCATATCAGTTGCTGAGAGTAAACGCTCGAGTTATACACTAATCATTCATATAAGTAGGAAAAAGGAGCATTCGTTATACCCCGCTTATTAGTTGCATACCCCGCAGTACCGGCTTTGCTTCAGCTCTCCTCGCTTCCTGACGGAGAGAAATACTCAATTATCGTCCGCTGAGAGTACATTAGCTATTATCCGGGTCTCTAAGGCAGTGGAACCTCAAGCAAGTTAGTGGAACCTGTATAGGATAAATGCATCGACTAATCAACGGTTAGTCCTTACTCTGAGGTGATGGTTCAAGAGTGATGGTGAAATACTTGTAACGATACAATTATTCATGCGGCAGCGACCTTGACTTGCAAGAAAAATAATCTATCTTACAAATGCTTTGAAATCCCACAGTGCAAAACATCATTCCAAACTGGTTGCGAGAAGTCCATCAGCATTTGTTCGTAGAGTAGTGACGAGAGTTCGGAGGCAAAGTCAATAGACTGAATGAGCGGTTCGCCTAATTGTGGACTTTACAGCGAAGAACGGCGTTTAGAGTTGGTAAGCATGCTCAATACCCATCACTTCGAAAGTCACGAGCTCTTCGCAACTGAGAACATTTACTGGACGTTCATTTGTTAGATTGAGACGATAGCTAATAAATAGTAGGCTCGAACACATCGGCTCGTGAAACCTACTTTATATATTACTAATAATTAAGGCAAAATCGTAGATTTGTCGGCTCACACAAGAAATAGAGGCATATCTCCGAGGACTGTCAGCACTGATTTCATAGCGGTAAGAATATCCACAATAGTCTATATATAAGAGTCAGAAGCGTTGTGAGATCGAAATTTCAAGAATAACAGTATTCAAAGATCAACAGCATCAGCATCAGCCGAGCTTGGACAATCCCAATTTCAACCTAAATCTCAAACTCTTGAAAACCAGAACAATGGCGGCCAAAGTTTTGCAAAAGTGGTTTCCTAGTACCACAGCGCCGTTCATATGTAACGCGCCGATGATAGGATATGCAAATGCAAAGGTTGCACTGGCTGTGCACAAAGCTGGAGGCTTCGGTATATCACTCTTCATGAATCTGCCTAGCCACGCGCTGCGGCCTTCAACACATCATAACTAACAATTTGAACAGGATATATCGGCGGTGGATTCGACTTTTCTGCATCATCCGCGCAGTCCACCACCTTAACGTCTCAGCTGACAATCGTCAGAGAGAGTCTTGGTATCTCACCCGAAAAACCGCTCCCCATTGGCGTCGGTATCATCACCACCCTTCCGGACCGTTTGAATCTCGCCGCGGGATTCATTCCTTTGATAGCTACTCATCGTCCGGCTGGTGTGTGGTTGTTTGCTCCACCAACAGAGACGATTCACACAGAGCTCATTCCTGCATTACATGCCACGGGACAAGAATGGGGGCTCAAGGTGTTCGTTCAGGTTGGCAGCGTGGAGGCTGCGCGACAGGCTACCAAGGACGGCGCGGACGTGCTGGTCGTTCAAGGTGTAGATGCCGGTGGGCATCAATGGGCTAAAGGAGCGAGTCTCGTGACTCTGCTGCCGGAAGTGGTGGATATGCTGGCAGCTGAGTTTAAGGGGAATGAAGTACAGGTTCTTGCGGCGGGTGGTGTTATGGATGGAAGGGGTGTGGCGGCTGCTTTGGTTTTGGGTAAAGTTTTTCTCATTCAAATAGTGATCCTAACATTAACTAATTCTGAATAGGGGCTTCTGGTGTGGTGATGGGTACAAGAGTATGTAACCACACATTATTTTGTTCTTATTACTAATACGAACCAGATCGTAGCAACAGAAGAAGTTGATATCCCAGAGTACATCAAATCCACTATTGCAAGTTCTCACCCCCAATAATACCAAAGTCTACTACTAATTTAACATCAAGATATCAACCACAGATGGCGGTCAATCAACCATAAAGCAAGCTTCTAAACTGCCCTCAAGTTCCATATCCCCATTGCTAACCATCATCTCTAGATCCACCGTCTTCGACGACATACAAAGCACTGCCATCTGGCCCTCCCTCTACGATGGTCGCGCGATCATTGGACAAAGTTACGCCGATCACCTCGTTGGCCTGCCTGTGTCTGAAAATGTGGCCAAGCATAACGAAGCACTGAAAGAAGGAGACTACTCACGGAAGATCATCTGGGCGTAAGTAGCCACCTATCTTTGTAATTTTCAACTCGCACCCTTTCTAGAAACGCGGTTTGAATAGTAGCTAACTGTGAGATTGATAGTGGCTCTGGAGTCGGGCTCGCAAAGTCGGTACTTCCCATAAGCGAGGTGATCAAGGGGTAAGTTTTCGAGCCGTCCTTGTTTATCGAGTTAAGCTCGAGTCAAAATGATGTCTAACATATATATAGTTCTCAACAACAAGCGCGTGAGATATTGGCTAAGGTTCAGAATCTTGAATAAGTTAGAAACGAATAGAACTACCACATCATCATGTCCACTAGTCTACTATTCTATTTTCTAAAAGAAGTGACATTATATGACTTATAGTCTGATTTCAATAGCCATCAATGAGACAGTGAACAAAAGCCTGGCTGTGTTCCTACTTTTGCCATGTCCATGACAGTATGGAGAGCGGTTCAAATGAGGAAAGGTTGAAAAGAATGTAAAGAAGTAACAGAAGGTACCAGCTTGCTCGATGAGACTTTTCCCTAATCGTTAATTTTAGTCAGACTATGCATTACTTTCCACAAAAGACAACACTAGATATAATAAGGAGTACGGCTCACAATGTTAGACAAACCAACTTTATCAAAGATTGGGAAAAAGTTGCGACGTACACGACGGAGCACTTGCATCTGTAAAATGAAGTGTCTAAGTAGGAAAGAAATCTTTTGAAAATACTCGATGCCTGGGATCTTGCTACGCCGAGCCTTATACATACATAGATGATCTGGAGGGAGAGAAGTGGTAGGAGTCTCTGAGAGGGGGACATGGAAAGAGGAAAACACTACGTGCAGAGACGAGAATCGATATTTGATGAAAGGGAATTAGTGTCGCAAGATGAGTATACATTTTGGAAGAAGTCGCTGTAGCACTCATCATAGGATAGGAATAGGTTAGGTAAAATATTATGGGAAGATGAATCAAAATAGAGGAGAAGCGAGAGGCGAGAGGCGAGAACCGTAGCCTTCCATGCACAAGGTGATCATATGAGTATCAAGAGACAAGGTTTTTTAGATGCCATTTATTAGATCGGACTAAAGTTCGGCAATTTTGCACACTGCAAACTCGACTTGTCTTTTTCCTCCCCTTTCCTTGCCATCCTTCGAACACACTGCAAATCAAAACAAAAAAAAATGCAGCGAACAACTTCCACCCATCGCTCAAACCAAATCAAGGTGAGCCCTCCTTCCCTTCCTATCCAATCATAATGAATAGTAAAACCGGTCCCTAGAACCGCCAAGATCTCCCTCCCAAAGAGCGTACAACAAGTTGTAAGTCTTATACAAGCACCCGAGATCTTATCAGAAGAAACTAGCCAAAGCCCTGCCAGCTGCAGGGTGTAGTGTGAGCGTACGTACGTACAAAGAAGCGAAAATAAGGTATTGAAGTATGAAGGGTGGTGTTGTAAATAACGGGGTATAGACGAATTGAAGGTTACGGTGAGAAACCGAACCGGTGTCGGTAACCCGGGGAAAAGCTGCAAAAGTGACAATGCGGTTTTCATAGGATGCTGGTGGAAAATGCATATCATGATTTTCAAATGAGTTTCGTCAGAGCCGTGAATTTGTCTGCACCGAGATGGTGTAGACGTCATAAAAAGAACGTGATAGATGTTGCGCATCGTCGAGCTCGGTAATAAAGAAGGGGTTTGGTGGTAAGAAGTGTTTTGGGGTGTGCTAGTTGTGGTTGGCTGGTCGAGGCGCATTCCAGAACAACATATTGAGTAGTGTCAACAAACAACCCAGGTCGAAGCCATAGAACGAGTCTATAGCAATGCTGCGGCGATCATGATCAACATCCCAGCGCTGCCAGCGTACATGGCGCTGATTGATGAAGCTGCGCCTGCGACATCCGCAGGGAGCTTGGTTGGGGAAGGACCACTGCCGCCGGTGATGGTTGGCACACTTGTGGCCGTTAACGGGAGCGAGGTGTAGTAGGAGGTTGTGCCGACAGTTGAGGAGGTGTTATGTGGGATGGAGTAGGTAGAAGTGACGTTTGCGACGATCTCGGAGATGGTGATGGTCTTGGTTTGGGTCTGCGTGGAAGTGTAGGTCGTGGTGGAGGAGTCGGCAGCGACGAGGAGAGGGAGCGCCAGCGAGAGAATGGTTGCGAAGCGCATAGCTACTGATTTATAGCTTGTTTGGATGAAGAAGGGTGATAGAGTTCCTTGGTATATATAATGCGAGATCTGGAGAAATGCAATTGGCTTGTTTGTGTGTTATATGCGACGAGGGATAATGCGCTGGATCGTAGTGTTACGGTGAAGATGACAATAGTATAGACTTGAAGTGGTAGTTAATGAGTGTGGTGAATACGTCGTTCTTGCGGTATTCTGAGAGATATCTGATCAAAGACAATAGGAGACTTTGCCAACGAAGTCTGCTGTGGTTTGGGATGGAGATAGTGGTGGGTGAGGAAAACAAGAGGAAGAAGTGTGGGAGCAGGCAGGTAAGTAAGTAAAGTGAAGATTGATGGGAAGAGTGGAGAGTGGAGCCTGGGAGACGGGTTGATTGGCGAGATTGCGTCAGGAAATTAAAAGCTGGGCAACGGGGTGAGAAAGCCTCTGTCACGGCCACTATTGAAACTGACCTCGACTTGCGCTGGAATTAAATACCGGACGGACTCAAGGGACAATCAAGGGAAGGGAGACTAAGACAATACACAGGATCGCAGAAGAATGACTGAGTTGCTTCACGATTGAGGTGTTGATGTTGTGCTAATGTCTTTGTATACGCAGATGAGTCCTGGTCACCACAGTATTACTTACGAGCTCTGAGCATTTCGACATGTCGAGAAGACACAATCGACAGAGAGCAGATCAGCATTAGATTGGCTCTATTTCATTCCAGCGCTTAACTAGTACTATACATATAGACAGATCGAGATATATTTATGTCGCTCAGCCTTCAGGCCACCCTAACCGCTCTTTTTCGGTCCCTCTATCTCTAATTCCAGAGGCCAAACAGCCTGAGCCTGTGGTTGTTAATTACAGCCAGTCCAGTAGTGGCGCTCTGGATGTATCTAGGTCGCTCTGCCGTCGTTCATTTAAAATCTTTGCAGCAGATCCTTCATCCTGGTCCCGGGCTTAGTCGCCAGACCGGGTGAGTGAGTGGTTGAAGGTGGTTGGGATACTCAGACTACGGACGTTTCATTGGATATGTGCCTATTCTTACCCATTGTTACCCATGATAGACCAGGCATTGCACCACATCCTGACATTGTTGGCCCAGGGACTATTGTTACCCGAACTCTGCACTTGTGTGGTAGTAGCCACCACTGGGCTGCATTGTACCGTACTGTACCTGACGCTTGACCTGATTTATATGTCCCGTGCTTGGAGATCCAGATAACCCTGGATCCCTCTCCCACCCTCCATCTGTCATCTGTACCGACCTGGCTTACAGTAAGTACTCGCGTATACAGTGTCACGACGGGATCGCGGGGCGAAGCGATAAACCATCGGATGAAACTCAATCTCCTGACTATCTCAACATAACCTTTCTTCATCCCCAAACCTTGGGAGATTGCCCCCATTAGACTTTGGGCGCTGGGAACTACGAGCTGACATGTAAGGTACTTGTTTTCGCTGGACAAGCTGATGTGGTACAGTCCCTTCGAACAACGACACGTGGTCACGCCAGCATCACTTGTGTACGGTATACAAATTATTCTTTGTTGTGTATACTAATTAATGACCACAGCTTGTACAAATACAAATGCTCACTACACCGAATACCACGAGACGCCTTTCTTGGTTGTCCTGTTCCCCCTTAGGCTATTCGGTTTCACGTCCGTGTGTTGGAAATTGATTACTTGGCCATCTCACGATACCGGAGATGAGGGGAAGTCGTCACGTAAAACAAGCACGAAATAAGATGAGATCCATGACATCGCCTAGCCATGTGCTAAATACCCAAAAGACAGCGCGGAGTCGAGTTCAACTGGGCATGTGGCCAGCAAGCGCTTGCTCGTTTCATGGGTGGGCAAGAGTTGACGACAGCTTCAATTTCGGGCTCGTTTCGCGTAGATTTATTACTGCCTGGTGAATAGCCACAGGTTCATTTTCCGCGCCATCAATTAATTTGGACTTTGACCGGTACCTATAGATACTTCTCTTGCTCTTGAGTTGCTCTCTAGTGAACTACATCACTCGCGATGAAGTCATCACAATTAATTCAGTCAATGATTTTTCAAAAACCAACAAATAGCACCAAAATCAGTGCCCCCGGCCTGGCGAGACAATTCAGCGTTTATTGAGAAACCTTTTCTACACGAAACAATCCCCTAATTTTCCCAACCCACCGGTTCGTTACATGGCCATAGCCGCCTCGGAGAGGGTTCATCCAAAACACCTACCAACCGCGGAAACATCGGCCGTGCTCATCCAACCTCAAACTCGTAATGCCGCAGCGTCAAAACATTTTGCTCCACGTGGTGGATAGTGAACCGCGCTCGCTGTGTGTCTCTCTTGCTTGTTGTACCTCCCTCATTTGTTCTTTTCTTCCTTTTGAGATTTCCTGCGGTCCAAGAAAGGAAAGAGGCAAGATGATGTGTACTTGATGGTTTGATGAACCGTCCGAGTGCATGTGGTTCCGAAGTTCGATATCGCTGCTAGTCTAAGCGTATTATTCTTCTCGATCTCGGGTTTGTTGTTTCTTTTCTTCGGAACGTTTCGATTTCAGCACTGAAAATCTTTTAATTACCTAGCTCAAGGTCATAATAACCATTCCTAGTAGTGAGGCTCGCAAGCTCTGGTTTCATCCGAGTGTTCATTTAGATTATTTTGTGACGAATAAATTGCCGCTCCTATATTTTTCGTTGGTGGCAATGTGGCCAGAAATACTCACATGTCGGCCCGCAACAATTTACTGAAATACCAAAACAGAGCGAAGATATGGTTTGCTTTTCTCGATGGTTTGATCTTATCTTAATTACTCGAAGACTAAGGTGAGCCGCTGACTATCAGCTGGCTGAGTTGAGACCGCCATATCTGCAATTCAAAACAAGTGAATCTTCGATGTATGGATCACATACGTGGATGGTTTAATCCACCGCTGCGATTCTATGTCTCTTATTAGGTAACTCATCAAGTTGAAGCTAGAACTTATTCCCTATTTTAGCATTATCACAACAATCATTCAATCAAATACTCAATTCTCCTTCATGTGCGAAGAGTTCCTTTCAATTCTCCTCCTTCTCACATCGGCACAGCCGGACCTCCTCTCCCCGTCTCTTCACTTAGTTGATCCGGTAGCCCACCCAACTCCTTCATTGCAGTCCTCTCGTCGTAAAGCCTCGCGTTCTCAAAATCAATCAGTGTGACTCTCACCTTCCTCTCCTCCATCCCGGTAAGTTCGTCAACAAGAAAGTTATACCGATTCAAGTCACCATGAATTAATCCGGTTTTATGGAGCTTTCTCACCACCTCCTCACAAGCCTTATAATCTTCAATCCCCGCTCTCCTACCCTCCATTTTTTCAACCAGCAATCCCATGACCCGTCCATTCTCGACGAGGTGACCAAGGAAAGCAGGAGCCCACGTTGGCATCCCCGTGGCACTTAACGCTCGATAAACCTGAGTCTCCCGCTCTACTTGCGGAATCTCGAATTCAAAACGCGCGATTTTTGCCACGGCTGTCTTGTTGCCTTCCCATTCTACCTCGTACGTGCGTACATTGAAGCGTTTGACTCGCTTCAACGATAGGATATCAATCCGTTTCGGATGCCAGACAGTCGTCACAGCGGCTAAGGGCTCAAAAGACATAGAGCGAGTGAGGGCGCCGTGACTATCTCTATCTACTGTCATGGTCGTCCAGTCGCCAGCGGGGAAGGGAGGTAAGTTGTCGATGAGCAATGGTGGAAAGCAGAGAATGTCCGAGTAGTCGTATACATTCGGCTTGACGGAGATGTATCTGACGCGATCGTCTACTTGGATCCGGTAATCGGATTCTTCTTGGTCGTCAACGTACATCGATAGCATGGTCGCGTCTTTGAAGGTCAGGTGTCGTTCGGCCATGATCAAGTATAATCAAGGTACTCTTAAAGTTGCAGTCTGAGAGAGCAGGCGAAAATGATATGAGTTCGAAATGTGCATACGCAAGTTTGTAAGCGCTTTGCGTCTTCTAACTGTTTATATGCAGTTCCTACCTAGGCTCAGATGGGTAATCATCAAAGTTGGTTGAGGGGTGATCCGTTATTCTCGCCACGTGATAATGGCATAGGGGTTAAGCGAGAAAAATCCACCAAGTTATAGCAAGGTAATGTACATTTTACTTCCAACGGGAGGAGATGGCTCCGAAAATGATATATTTATATCTCGCCCAATGTGAACTAAGACAATGCTTTATGTCCGGCCTCTTGCGTGGCATGTTATGGGGGGTTACCTTGTTGCTTTAAGGGAGATATCCAAAAATTCGAAGGATGACATCAAGCTAGATACTACCAAATCAGTCTGAATGAGAGTAATAATAATCAGTAGAGACATTAGACAAACTAAAGTAATCTTATCAGGAGTATTCGGAAGCTTTGACTGATGAGCAAGTGTAGAAAGAGCACAATATCCTTCTAAGCTTTCAAATATGTTTAAACTTCTAGTGATCTGAGTAGCTTACAGCGACGTTAGATTTTCTGCTACCAAAGCTGCTTTCACTTAGCTACGCTTTTGGTTCTATTATCGTCAAAATTAAGCTTTGAAACTATTTTTCGTCAATGGAATAGTCCCAGGCTAGTGAACAATTAGATATTTTGATCAGCTGGCCTTCGACTGCATAGGAAATCAAACAGGACACTCGATACAGCGCCTGTCTCAGGAATCGTATAACATAAAGAGGCTTGTACTCCATAATTAGATATTGTTGGTGTTGGTTGATTCCTCCTCATTCTATTTTCGTTTGATCGGAGAGCTACTCTGGGGTTACACAAGAATCGTGGTCTGTGATGTGGTCAGGAAGTACCAGAGTCGATATCACCCGGAACTATTGCTTTCCCCTCGTCCATATGCAATATGCAGACGCCAATAAATATAAATTGGATCATACCGCAGGTTACTCAGCCTCTTGGTCACTGAATGGCATGAGCTCGTCGTAAATCCTCTGGTACCGGCAGCTTGGGCCTATTCAACCAATCCAATCAAAAATGCTCAGCATCTAACAATTCGCCCCACCTCTGCATATTATCGTTGTCTTGATGTGCTCACTGCCCCTCTCAAAGTCGTTCAGACCTCATTGCGCCCGAACTCACATTCAAAGCTGTCATGGCTTCGCAAAATGCTCATTCCTCCAGATAGTTGTTGGTATTCAGCTTGATCAGGGTCGCGAACTTTATAAGTACTTCGGCAAGGAGAGTTAGCATCAGAAGGTAATTTCTTTACTCGTTTTAAACCTCATCATGCGTTCAGCTTACATTTCATCAGTATTTCACGTTTTTCTTGTTTGCTCAAGTGCTTCGATCTTGGGCAGATCATTTTTTTCTTCGACAATGACAGGTACCAATGACACAATCCAGGACCAAGACAACTACTCCACCTTCTCAAACTCTTCCACCATCTACGATAGCAAAGATGTTAAGTCTCTACCCCGACATGATACCACCGAACATCACAGACCCGTCCGGGGGAGGCTAGACAAGGCTATGGATCTATTCAAAAGGAAGAGATCCTCCAAACTCAAGCCTAGATACGAAGACAGCGAAGATAACAGTGTGCCAGAAATCAAGCGTAACGCACAAGATAATATCTTAAGTCCAGATGGAAGTGTGGAGACTCTTCTTCCACGTCAAGGCTCAACTACACCTTCAACTCAGCAAGAGATGACCAATTCGGATTCTTCAACTATACAAGAGGACCACAATGAAGATTCGGCGCACCACAATAGTGAGACTGGTTCTATGAAAGTTCCGCGAGGCAAACTTCTCGATAAATTGAGGGGCTCTAAATCCGGAAAGACTGCAAATCAAGGATCATCTGCTGGTGCAACTCAAAACCAGGGCAACCAACCTCCTGTCCAGGAAGGTGGGCCTTCGTCTGGATCTGCTCAGAAAGATCCTCCATCTAAATCAGGTTCTGGCTCTGGCTCTGGCCCAAATCCAGCCGAATCAGATCCTGATGTCCCCGTACGGTACACCATTATGACAAAATTTGACACTCCAATCTCAAATTTCGAAAAGTTCATTGCAGACCTAGATAACAGCCAGGGAAGTAAATTAATAATTCCAGGGGCAGGCTTCCAAGCCTATACTCTATTCTTGAAGAGGTCTAAAGCAGCAGCACTCAAGCGCCATCCTATCGTATTACACGTTTTAGAGGAAGTTTGGGGAGAAGATGGCGACGACGAATTTTTCAACGCTGGTCCACGAACAAACAGCCGAGTCAATAAACTAGAACAAGCGGGATTGACAACAAAGGTTGAAGAATTATTATCTAATGACATTGTCCCTCGGGGTCAGAGTTCAGATCATCCGAAGTTGAATTCAAGGGAATCAGATTCTGATTCACCCATGTGGTACACTATCATGACCAAAATAGGCACTTCTATCTCAGATTTCGATAAATTCATCAAGGACCTTGATGGGGGAAAGGGGTCTAAATCAGTATTACCAAAAGCAACATTTCAGGGTTACGGTACGTTCTTGAGGCCATCCGAAGTTGCAGCAGTCGAACAACATCCGGTTGTTCGACTAGTTATGAAAGACGAGTGGCGAGATGATCACAGTGAAGAGGTTTATAGCGCCCTCCCACGAGTAGATACCCGGGGAATCAAGCGTAAAAGGGCAGACCGAAGCCCTCAAGGTGAAGGATCTAATATAGACTTTCAGGATAAAAGTCCAGATCATCTAAGTTTGATCTCTCAGGGCCCGGGAAGTATAAAATCAGCTCTCGGGCCATACATGTTATCACCGAAAGCCGGAGAAGGGGTCACCATTTACGTTATTGATAGTGGTTTAAACCCTGCACACCCTGTAAGTACGCTTTTCCAATGACATACACTGGGTGGAAGTAATTTTAGTGTTTTTCTACAGGACTTTGCAAAATCTTATGATCCGAAAGAATTTTTCATTGCCACACACGAGGATACGGGGCCTCATATCAAAGATTATCATGGTCAGCCTTACTCTCCCGAGTCTGAAAGTGTGATGATGGATTTGAGAGGCCATGGTCATTGTATGGCCTCCTTGGTTGCAGGAGCGACCCATGGGGTGGCCAAAAAGGCAAAAGTGGTTCCGATCAAATACAAATACAAGCTTGGAAAGGTGACGCATCGTGGGATACTTGCCGCATTTGGGTACATTGTAAACAAGGTGGAGAATGCACCTCAACACTCAAAGCCAGGTATGACTCAATTCTCATGGATAAAAGACTACCCATTAAATCTCAACTAGGCACTGCTGTGATCAATCTTTCTGGAGGTAAAAATCAGTAGCTGTAGAGATGACATTCGCTAACAAAACTTTTTTAGGTTATACAAAAGATCTGTTCAAGACTGACCAGGAATTTGAGGACAGAAGAGCTCTACTGAATGACTGGTTGAAAAGATTCTGGAAGCTTGATATTGTTACTGTTATAGCAACTAGTAATAAGGGGGAATTCTCAACAACTCACAGCTTGGAAAAGGAAGTACCTGCTTGCCTTGGGCGATCAGATAATCCACTTATTACTGTCGGTGCTGCTACCGCTGACGGTAAACGATATTTCAAGACAACAAAAGAAGATGGTGGCTCAATAACAGTATGGGCCAAGGGAGATATGCCCACATATTGCGCTGCTACCGAAGGATCTGGTTCACAAAAGCAGGACGGCTCATCTGGTGCAGCGGCGCAAGTCTCTGGGCTTGCAGCCTATTTCTTATCACTTTCTAAGAAAGAACTTGCAGTTCCCAAAAATTGGCCAATGAAGGCTACCGTAGAGTTGTATGGGCTTGACCTTCATGTCAAAGGAAAGGTAGCCCAACTTGTCAAAGATTATATTGTGGGGATGTCACATGTCCGAACGGAAGGGGGTGTCAATATGGCTTACAATGGGGCAGAGGAGAGAGTGTGCGAGGTAGTCAAGGCAAGTGATATCAAGCAGAAAAGAGCGGTAGCACCAAAAAAGAATGCGTATGGACTCACACCTCTCATCGTTGCGGGGAAGCTCGTGGGGAATCGTCCTGGTCTGGTATGTATGCAAGTATTCTCTCAACCGTTCCCATAGCTAACATCATTCCAGTCGTCTTGTCCCGCTCGTTCCTCGCAACCACCTGTTAGCTCAAAGACTGCTTCAAAAACAAAGTCTGGAGCGTCGAAGGCTACGTCCCATTCCCGTGCTGCGACACATTCCGCAAAGAAGGCAAAAGGGAGACCTGTGCGGACGGCAAAGGCACGTCAGACTCGAGCAATAGATCTATCATCAAAGCAAGAGCGAGAAAGGTATATTGAATAATTGAGCTGGCTAGCTCATTGTGTCAATGCGTTTCATATACATTCAAAGAGTAAAAGATCCAAATGCTAGATGTTTCCATTCAAGATTCTTGATTTCCACGGATCCTCTTCACTCGGAACCGTCAACTGTGTACACG
>Ga0247807_10000646_pt1 | contig 21839 bp, 14 predicted proteins | sample UWRJL074202C1_FD_179931 | JGI IMG/M metagenome (GOLD analysis project Ga0247807, IMG submission 179931) | Plant litter microbial communities from Arlington Agricultural Research Station in Wisconsin, United States - UWRJ-L074-202C-1 | ecosystem: Environmental > Terrestrial > Plant litter >...
GCATCAGTATGTCCAAATGCAAAACGCACTTTAAAACCGGGTTGAAACTCCGTCTGTTCCTGCTCATCAATAAATTTCAGCTGACCGCTTTCCTGTAAAGGCAGGATGTTGTCTTTTAGAAAAGATGCTTTTTCTCTGTCATTGGGATTGACTGCCCAGTTCCAGTGTTTTTCATTGCTCCAGTAGGTAGCCTGCTTAAATGCGGGAACCAGTTGTTCGCCTTCGCGGACAATTGCACCTCCGCAATGGTCAAAATGTAAATGGGTCAGAAATACATCGGTAATATCATCTTTAGTGAATCCTTTTGCGGCCAGCGATTTTTCTATGGTATCCTCGCCATGCAAATAATAATGACTCAGAAATTTCTCATCCTGTTTGTTACCGATGCCAGTATCAATTAAAATCAGGCGGTTGCCATCTTCTATCAATAAACAGCGCATAGCCCAGGTACACATATTATTTGCATCTGCCGGATTGCTTTTTTGCCAGATGGATTTTGGGACAACGCCAAACATGGCGCCGCCATCTAATTTGAATAATCCGGTATCTATAGTATGTAAGTTCATATAAAGAAAATTTGGTATGCCGTAAAATTAAGAAACCCGCTGAGTTATCAGCAGGTTTCTTCATGTATTATATACAGGATGTTTTTTACAAATGAATTACTTCTCCGTAAGCATCAGCAGTAGCTTCCATAATCGCTTCACTCATTGTTGGGTGAGGGTGGACCGCTTTTAACATTTCGTGACCGGTAGTTTCTAATTTACGGGCAACAACGATTTCTGCAATCATTTCAGTGACATTAGCACCAATCATGTGTGCGCCTAATAATTCACCATATTTTGCATCATAGATCATTTTAATGAAACCATCTTTGGCACCTGCAGCACTGGCTTTTCCTGAAGCAGAGAATGGGAATTTACCAATTTTCAGCTCGTAACCTGCTGCTTTAGCTGCTTTTTCAGTATAGCCTACAGAAGCAATTTCCGGTGAGCAGTAAGTACAGCCCGGGATATTGTTGTAATCCAGGGGCTCAGGAGACTGACCAGCAATTTTCTCTACACAGATAATTCCTTCTGCAGAAGCAACGTGTGCTAAAGCTTGTCCGCCAACGATATCACCAATTGCATAATATCCTTTTACGGAAGTATTATAGAATTCGTCTACCACTACTTTACCTTTTTCAGTTTTAATACCTGTTTCTTCCAGACCTATGTTTTCAAGGTTGGCAACAACACCAGCAGCAGAAAGAACGATATCGCATTCAATAGTTTGCATACCAGCAGCAGTTTTAACCTGAACTTTACAGCCTGCACCAGTTGTATCCACAGATTCAACGCTTGAAGAAGTCATTACTTCGATACCTGCTTTTTTAAAGCTGCGCAATAATTGTTTCGAAACGTCTTCATCTTCTACAGGAACAATGTTTTCCAGGAATTCAACTACAGTTACTTTTGTGCCCATTGTTGCATAGAAATAAGCAAATTCTACTCCGATAGCTCCAGAACCAACGATAACCATTGATTTAGGCATTTCAGGTAAAACCATTGCCTGTCTGTAACCAATGATTTTTTTACCATCTTGTTTTACACTTGGCAGTTCTTTTGAACGTCCGCCTGTAGCAAGGATAATATTTTTTGCAGTTAATTCTGAAGTAGAACCGTCTGCACCTTTAACTTCAACCTTATTGCCCGGTTTAACTTTACCGGTACCCATCACTACGTCAATTTTGTTTTTTTTCATTAAAAACTGAACGCCTTTGCTCATTCCTTCGGCTACACCACGGCTGCGCTTGATTACAGCTGCAAAATCAGCTTCAGCTTCGGCGGTTTTGATACCGTATTCTGCTGCATGGTTGATATATTCAAATACCTGTGCACTTTTTAATAAAGCTTTGGTGGGTATACAGCCCCAGTTAAGGCAGATTCCGCCCAGGGATTCACGTTCTACAATTGCAGTTTTTAAACCTAATTGTGACGCTCTGATTGCAGCAACGTATCCGCCAGGACCGCTACCTATTATAATTACATCGTAGTTCATATCTTTTAATAGGGGACTTTAATTGTAAACATCCAAAAATAAAAAAAAATGTTCGTTAAACAGCGTATTTGATTTTTGTGACATGAATTTGTAGGTACCTAAACTGCAAATCTGCATTTCAGCCAATACTGTGATTCAGGGCAATTACAAATAATTATCTGATAAGCTGTAGGTTAACCATGTATTATAAATGTTAAATGTGGATAAAAAACATATATAATTAATGATTTATTAACATTGAAAGCTAAAACGTTGTTAATTTTATCTCTACTTTTGTGCCTGTAAACTATTTTTTACCATAGACGCCTGGCGTTTCAAACAAAACAAAATTCATTAACAAAGAATTATGAAGAAATCTCTACTATTTAAAATTGTAGTAATCATGTTAGCTGTTGTGGGAATATTTTTCTCAGCAGACGCTCAGGTTACTACCTCATCAATGAACGGCCTTGTAAAGGATGTCAAGGGTGCATTGCCGGGAGCAACTGTTGTGGCAGTTCACAAACCGACCGGGTCTACTTACAAGACAATTACAAGAGCAGACGGGCGCTTTAACTTCTCAAACATTAATGTTGGTGGTCCTTATACGATCACAGCTACAATGATAGGTTATAAGTCTTCTGTTATTTCTGACGTAACATTAGGTCTTGGTCAGAATTTTAAAGCAAACTTTAATTTAGAAGAGTCTTCTCAGTCTCTTTCTGAGGTTACGATTGTTTCAAAACAAAATAAAACGATCAACAGTTCCCGTACAGGAGCTCAAACCAGCATTTCGCGTGAGCAACTGGAAAGAGCACCTACTTTTAACAGAAGTATTACGGACTTAACTAAACTTACCCCGCAATCTAACTCTACGGGTGATGGTTTCTCTTTTGCCGGCCGTAACAACAAATTTAACTCATTTACTATTGACGGGTCACAGTTTAACAATTCATTCGGTTTAACTGCAATGCCAGGCGGTGGTACAGGTGCACAACCTATATCTTTAGACGCTCTGGATCAGATTACAGTTAATATTGCTCCTTATGATGTTAAACAAGGTGGTTTTACTGGAGGTAGTGTAAACGCGGTAACTAAAAGCGGTACAAACCAGTTTTCAGGATCTGCTTATACCTTCTATAAAGATCAGAATTTACAGGGTTACAATGTTGGTGATACTAAATTAGATAAAACTCCGGCTAATGCTTTTACTACAAAAACATTTGGTGTTCGTTTAGGTGGGGCATTGGTAAAAGATAAATTATTCTTCTTTATTAATGGTGAAATCAACAGAAGTGTTGCTCCGGGTACATCTTTGAGTGCTAACAGAGGTATTAAAGGTGGTTCGTATTCTAATGTATTAGCTTCAGACCTTGATGTAGTAAAGAACCTGCTGGTTTCAAGATATGGATATGATCCAGGTGTTTATGAGGGTTTTTCAAATGATCAGCAGGCTAATAACTTAACTGCGCGTTTAGACTGGAATATCAATTCGAGTAATAAACTGACTGTTCGTTACAACTATTTGAATTCATTCAAGGATATTAACCCTAGTGGTTCAAATTCAAATCCTTCACGCGGGCCAAACCTGAATTCTGCTATTTTCTCTAATATGCGTTATCGCTTCTATAACAATACAAAATCGATAGCTGCTGAACTGAACTCGAGATTTGGAAATAAATTCTCGAATAACCTGCAGGTAAGTTATTCAGCTTTCCGCGATTACAGAAAAACTTATGGAAACCCATTCCCGGTTGTTGATATTGAAAACGGAGCAGGTGCAAATTATATTTCCCTTGGAACTGAACCATTCAGTGGATTAAATGTATTAAATCAGGATATCTATTCATTCACAGATAACTTTAATATTTACGCAGGAAATCACAATATTACTATCGGTGCTTCGGGACAATATCAGAAATATGCTAACGGATTCGCTCAGTTCTATTATGGTCAGTTCCGTTACAATTCTTTGTCTGACTTTATCAGTGCTGCCGGTCCTCAGACAGCAGGTGTTAAACCAGCTAATCCTAGTTTATACCAGTTAACTTATCCAATTAATGGAGAAGCTAATCCAATGGCAAAATTATCTTTAGCACCTATCGCTGCTTATGTACAGGATGAATGGATGGTTAAGGATAACTTTAAACTGACTTACGGTATCCGTGCTGATATTCCTATTTATACTTCAAAAATCGCTTCTAACCCGGCAATCGTTGCTGCAAGTTTCCGTAATGGTGAGAAATTGGATGTAGGTAAATTACCTAAATCACAAATACTGTTTTCTCCTCGTGTAGGTTTTAACTGGGATGTAAAAGGTAACCAGACGCTTCAGATCAGAGGTGGATCGGGAATCTTTACAGGTGGTATGCCAGGTGTTTATTTAGTTAACCAGGCAGGTCAGACAGGATTAATGTTCGGAAATGAATTTACTAATAATCCAACTAACCGTCCGTTTAGCGGAAATCCTTCAGCATATGTACCGGCAAACGGTGGTATTCCTGCTACGTATGCGATTAATGCTACTGCACAGGATTTTAAAGTTCCACAAATCTGGAGATCTAACTTAGCGGCTGATTTTGTTTTACCAGGTGGTGTTACGGCAACATTAGAAGGTATTTATACTAAATCTATCAATGAAATCTATCACCGTGATGCAAACCTTGTTACGCCAACAAAGACGTTAACTGGTACAGGTGATAACCGTGATTTATTTCCAGGTGGTAGTGCTAACCGTATCAATCCATTCCTGACTAACGCAGTTATATTGGATAATACAAATAAAGGTTATGCTTATAACTTAACTGCTCAGTTACAGAAACGTTTTGGAAAACATGTAGATGCCATGATCGCTTATACTTACAGCGATGCACGTGATATTACTTCGACTCCAGGTTCTCAGGCTAACTCTGCTTTCACAGGAAACCAGATCGTGAATGACCCTAACAAACCAGTTCTTGCTTACAGCAGTTATGTAGTAAAAAACCGTATCGTTGCAGCAGTTAACTTCAACTTTGCATTATCTCCAAAATTACCTACTACAATTGGTGTTATTTATGAAGGTTCTCCTTATGGTGATACTTTCGGTGATACGCGTTTCTCTTACACTACTTCAGGTAACCTGAATGGTGATAACAGTACTTCAAATGATTTAATGTATGTTCCAAAAGATAAAAATGATATCAATTTTGTAACTACTGATATTAAGGATAGTAAAGGAAAAATCCTTTATGCAGCAGAGAGTGCTGATTCTCAATGGGCAAGATTGGATGCTTATATTAGCCAGGATAAGTATTTAAATTCAATGAGAGGTAAAGTAACTGAAAGAAATGGTGCTGAGTATCCATGGGCTAACCGTTTTGATGTAAAAATCACTCAGGATATCTTTACCAGATTTGCTGATAAAGACAAAAGCCGTTTCCAGATTTCTGTTGATTTTGTAAATATTGGTAATATGTTAAACAAGAACTGGGGTACTACTCAGGTTCCTGCACAAACTAACTTTTTACAATATCGTTCTGTAACTGCTGCTGGAGTTCCTTCTTATACAATTGACAAAGCTATACCAAGTAAAACATTCAGAGACAATGTAAGTATTGCTTCAAGATACCAGATAATGATTGGTGCAAGATATAGCTTCAACTAATCTGTTTATTTCTAAAAGGAACCCCATTCTGATTATTCAGAGTGGGGTTCTGTTTTTATTACACTTATGAGTGTAATTCATCTTTTTCTAAAGCTCAAACATCTTGTAGATGTTTGAGCTTTTTTATTAAAGCCATTCTCAGGCATTTAAATCACTTTTCTGTCATTTTAAGATAAACAATTATTTCATATTTTTAATTTGTGTTTATTTGCAACCGAATGAACGTTCAATTAGAAGATAATACCGGAAAACGTGTAGCTGTTCTGAACAGTACACTTGCTTTGATTAAAGAGCATGGATTCCATGGTACGCCCATGAGTCTTATTGCAAAACATGCCGGTGTTGCAGCCGGTACTATATATCACTATTTCGATTCAAAGGAAACACTCATATTAGAGCTTTATGTTCATGTGAAAGATAAACTGGCAATGGCTATATCAGCAGGGGATGACCCTGAAAAGTCCTATAAAGACCGGTTTTTTAATTTTATGATCAATCAGTTTAACTTTTATGTGGAAAACGAAAACTCATTGTTTTTTCTTGAGCAGTATATGAGCTCTCCTTTTGCCAAGAATTTCCCTGAAAGGGATAGTCAACTGTTTGCAAGCAAGGTGATTACATTGTTTCAATATGGCATAGATAATGCTTATTTCAGAAATATCGACTCCAGACTGCTTGCGCCGACTATAAAAGGGACACTGGTAGCTGCTGCAACTTTCCAGTTATCTGAGCAAATCGTGTTTTCTAAGGAGGATATTATTGAAGTCGTGAACGTAATATGGGATGGAATCAAAAGGCAATAACATGAATTATAAAACAAATACCCTTAACATATATATGAAACCTCACAAATTAATTTTACTTATGCTCGTCAGCATAGCTGTTCTTCTGCCGGAACTGTTATATGCCCAAACAGCGGTTAGAGAACAGCCGGTGTTGAGCAATGCTACCCTGCAGGAATGTATTGACTACGCTTTAAACAACAAGCCCGGGGTACAGCAGTCACTGATTGACGAAGAGATTGGAGAAAGAGATATCAAATCGGCCCTGTCAGGCTGGTTACCTCAAATTAATGGTACAGGAACAGTAAACCATAATTTTAAGCAGCAATCACAGATTCTGACTACAAACGGACAGTCTTCTTTATTAACCTTTGGTGGTAAGAATACTTCTTCTTTTGTGCTTCAGGCTGATCAGCAGTTCTTAAATGCTGGATTGATCCAGGCCTCTAAATCTGCAAAATTTTACAGACAGCAGTATAAACAAAGTACTGAGAATACTAAAATCAACACTATAGTTGACGTGAGTAAAGCCTTTTATGACGTCCTGACCAGCAAAGAGCAACTGAATATTATTTCAGAAAATATCGCCAGACAGGAAAAACAATTAAAAGATGCCAAAGCCCAGTATGATGCCGGACTGGTTGATAAAACAGATTTTCAAAGAGCACAGATAAGTTTGAGCAATTCTCAGGCTGACAGAAAAAGGACTGAAGAATTGTTAAAGTATAAATATGCTTACCTGAGAGAATTAATTGGTTACAGCGCAGAGAAGCCATTTGGTTTGTCTTTTACTTCAAGTGATATGGAGAAAGATGTAATGATTGATACGGCTCAGCTGTTAAACTATCAGAACCGGGTTGAATACCGTTTGCTGGAAACTCAGAAACAGTTGCAGAAAATTACAACGAGTTATAATAAATGGAGCTATTCACCTACGCTTTCTGGTTTTATCAATTATGGATGGAATTACCAGAATAATACGCTGAGTAACTTATATGATCAGACTTTCCCAAGTTCTGTAGTGGGATTGAAATTAACGATGCCAATCTTTCTTGGAGGAAAGCGTACACAGGAAATTAAGAAATCCCAGTTGCAGGAGAGAAAAATTGATCTTGATTTAGTGAACACAAAAAATAAGATCAATACGCAATATGAACAGGCTATCGCTACTTATAAAGCTAATCTGAACGATTTAAATACAAATAAAGCGAATGTGGAAATTTCAAAACAGGTTTATAACACGATCAAACTTCAGTATGATGAAGGGATTAAAACTTACCTGGATCTGACCACTTCGGAAACAGACCTTCGTACTGCACAAATCAATTACCTGAACTCATTATATAACCTCCTTTCGTCGAAATTAGACGTAAAACAAGCATTAGGGATAATCACCGTAAACCAATAAAAGACATGGACATTAAATACATAAAATTAGGCATCTTAATCCTTGGGTCAGTAACATTAGCATCTTGCGGTGGACAGCCTGCACCTCAGCAGGGACCTCCTCCGGCTACTCCGGTAACCACTTATACGGTTGATGAACAGCCGGTAACTACAGTAGATACTTATCCTGGTGTGGTTGTAGCGTTGAACGAAGTTGAACTTCGTGCACAGGTTGGAGGTTATATTACTGCTATCTACGTAAAGGATGGTCAGCGTGTAACCAAAGGACAGAAATTATATGAAATTGACCGCACTAAGTATCAGGCGGCCTATAATTCGGCTCAGGCTAATGTAGCGGTTGCTAAAGCAAACCGTGATAAAGCTAAAAAAGATGCTGACCGTTATACTAAATTAGCGCAGCAGGAAGCGGTCGCTAAACAACGTGTAGACTATGCATTAACTGACTTAGCTAATGCTGAATCACAAATCGCTGCGGCAAAAGCAAATCTTGCCGCTGCTGCAAATGATTTACAACGTTCAATTATTGTATCTCCTTTAACGGGTACTATTGGTATTTCGCAGGTTAAACTTGGTGCCTTAGCTTCTCCGGGTACTACGCTTTTAAATACTGTTTCTACAAATGACCCGATAGCTGTTGATATCCCTGTTAACCAGGCTGAAATTCCCCGTTTTATTCAATTACAGAAAAATGCAGCTGCGGTTAAAGATTCTTTATTCAGTATTCAGCTGCAGGATAACAGTATCTACAAACGCCAGGGAAGGATAATAGCAATTGACCGTGCAGTTGATCCTCAGACAGGTACCATCAAAGTAAGGATCAGCTATCCTAATGAGGGTGGTAAGCTGATTTCTGGTATGAATGTTAATCTGCAGGTACTTAATAAACAAGAAGGTAAACAACTGGTGATTCCTTATAAAGCGGTTACTGAACAATTAGGTGAATTCAACGTGTATGTAGTTGGTGACAGTAGTAAAGCTGTTCCAAGAGTTATTAAGGTTGGTACACAGGTAGATCAGAATATCGTAGTGAAAAGCGGTCTGAAAAAAGGTGAAGTGATTGTTGTTGATGGTGTTCAGAACGTGAAACCAGGTGCGGTAGTACACGCAGGATCTGCAGCAGAAGCAAATGGACAGCAGCCGGCAGCGGGTGCACCTAAGAAATAATTAGTATAAGAATTTCAAGAATATGATATCAGATGTATTTATAAAACGACCGGTCACGGCGATCGTTATTTCCATATTAATTGTACTGATAGGAGCAATTGTGATTACCACATTGCCGATCAGTCAATATCCAAGTATTGCCCCGCCCACAGTTACTGTTACTGGTACGTACACCGGGGCTGATGCGCAAACAGTAGAACAAACAGTAACTACACAGATTGAAAGTCAGATTAACGGTACGCCGGGAATGAAATATCTGTCATCGAACAGTACATCTGATGGTCGTTCGGCGATTACTGTAACTTTTGATGTAGGTACGAATATCGACATTGCTGCACTGGACGTACAGAACAGGGTAGGTATTGCACAACCGGGTTTACCTGAAGCTGTGCAGCGTTTGGGTATTACCACTAAAAAAGCGAATAATGATATTCTGATGGTTATTGGTCTGTATTCTCCTAACGGGACTTATGACCAGAAATTTATTTCCAACTATGTCAACTTATATGTAAAGGATGCGTTATTGCGTATCAAGGGTGTAGGTGATGTACAGGTATTCAGTCAGCCATTTAGTATGAGGGTCTGGCTTGATGCAGGTAAACTGGCGAGATTAGGTTTAACTCCAGCGCAGGTCTCTGCTGCAATTGCTGAACAGAATACACGTGCCCCGGGTGGTAGTGTAGGTGGGCCGCCTCAGCAGAATTCACAGACTTTTGAATTCTCTGTGGTGATGGATGGTGATTTGAATTCAGAAGAACAGTTTAAAAATATTGTGATTAAAACTGGTCAGGATGGTTCTCCTGTATATCTTAAGGATGTAGCACGTGTAGAATTAGGTGAATTCTCTTATGCAACGACTGCTAAGGTAAATGGTAAAGTGGCTTCATTAATGGCTGTAAACCAGACTCCGGGTGGAAATGCAGTTCAAACTGCTGCTGGTATTGATGAGACAATGGCTGAGCTTAAGAAGTCATTCCCTAAAGATTTGGATTTTAAAATCAGTTACGAAACAGTTTCTATTATTAAAGTGTCGATCAGTGAGGTAATTCATACACTGGTCGAAGCGCTTATCCTGGTTACAATTGTAGTATTCTTTTTCTTGCAGAGCTGGAGAGCTACACTGATTCCTGTATTGGCAATTCCGGTTTCTATTATTGGTACTTTCATCTTCTTTACACTATTGGGATTCTCAATCAACGTATTAACAATGTTTGGATTCGTCCTCGCTATTGGTATTGTGGTGGATGATGCGATCGTGGTAGTGGAAGCTGTACAGCATTATATGGACCATGAAGGGCTTTCAGCACCTGATGCTACCCGTAAAGCGATGAAGGATATTACTGCTCCTGTAATTGCGATTGCCTTAATTCTGGCAGCTGTATTTATACCAGTAGGATTTATTCCGGGTATGGTTGGCCAGCTGTATCAGCAGTTCGCGATCACGATTGCTGTATCGGTATTAATTTCTGCATTTATTGCTTTATCACTTACCCCGGCATTATGTTCGTTGTTATTAACGCCGATGAATCTGACAAAAGATTCAAAAGGATTGAATAAGTTCTTCTTTAAATTCAATACCTGGTTTGCGAATGTGACTAACAAGTATTCGAATGGTGTTAAATGGGCTTTGAAAAAAGCGCCTTTAGTGATGATTATCCTGGCTTGTATTTATGTAGGTACAGTTGGCTTATTTATAAAAAAACCTTCAGGATTTATTCCAAATGAGGATGCTGGTATCTTTATTATGGGGGTAACGCTACCGGAAGGTGCATCAGCAGTTCGTACCAATGCGTTTATCAAACGGATCACTGATTCTATACAAACTAATATTCCTGAAGTGAAAAATATCACTTCTGTAAGTGGTATTAACATTCTGAACAGATCATTTAAGTCTAATGCAGGTACTTTCTTTGTACAGTTGAAAAACTGGGATGACCGTAAAAAAGATGTGGCTACTGTTTTGGCGAGTGTTTCTAAAACGTTTGCCGGCGATAAGGATGGAAGTGTGCTTGCCGTTACTCCGCCACCAATTCCGGGATTAGGTATCAGTGGTGGTTTCTCTATGCAGATTCAGGAAAAACAGGCTGGTGATATCAAAAAGTTTGAGGGAGTTGTAGGAAAATTCCTGGCTGCTGCAAATCAGCGCCCTGAAATTGGATTTGCTTATACTTTGTTTAATGCAAGAACTCCAAATTATCAGCTGCATGTAGATCGTGATAAAGTGAAAAGGATGGGGGTTTCTATTGGTGCTGTATACAGTACGATTTCTGCTTATCTGGGTAGTAGCTATATCAATGACTTTACTAAATACGGGCGTAGTTTCCGTGTGGTTTCTCAGGCTGATACGAATTTCAGAAGCAGTATTGATAACCTGAACCAGATTTATGTAAATAATAGTGTAGGAACACCTGTTCCGCTAAGTTCATTTGTGACTTATAAGATGACTGAAAATGCATCTATTATTAATCACTATAATATGTTCAGGTCAATTGAGATTGGCGGGGCTGCAAGACCTGGAAGAAGTTCTGGTGATGCTTTACAGGCTTTAAGAGAGGTTGCTGCACAGACTTTGCCACAGGGTTATACTTATAATTTTTCTGGTTTGAGTCTGGAAGAAACAGAGGCCGGAAATAGTACAACGCTGATCTTTGGTTTGATCATTGTTTTTGTTTTCTTGTTACTGGCTGCATTATATGAGAGCTGGTCGGTTCCTTTCTCTATTTTATTAGCTGTTCCTCTTGGTTTGTTCGGGGCTATTCTTGCCTTGATATTTTTACCGAAACTGGATAACAATATTTATGCACAGGTTGGTCTGATCACGCTGATTGGTTTATCTGCTAAGAATGCCATTCTGATTGTTGAGTTTGCTAAAGAGCGCGTTGACTGGGGAATGGAATTAATTGCAGCAACTATTGAAGCGGTTAAATTAAGGTTACGTCCGATTATTATGACATCTTTAGCATTTATTCTGGGAGTTATTCCCTTGATTATTTCTTCGGGTGCCGGGGCGGTTTCCCGTATGACTATCGGATGGACAGTGGCTGCGGGTATGCTTTCAGCAACTATTCTTGCTTTGTTTATTGTTCCGGTATTGTTTGTACTGATCACTAAGCTGGCTTATGGTAAGAAGAAGCTCGCTGAGTTAGAAGCAAATTATAAACCAGAAGAACATGCTGATACACTGCATGCAGATTAAGCTTATAATGCGCTAAAAAGAAAGCCGCTCCGAAATTCCGGAGCGGCTTTCTTTTTGCAATATTTTGCTATATTAAAATATTTATTGACAATAACGATATTGATTACCTTTTAAATATAAAACGGGATTAGCTTGCAATAAATCATTTGAATTATGTCAGCTAGAACAAATAAATACATTGATCCATTATCAGATTTTGGTTTTAAACATCTTTTCGGGGGTGAACCTAACAAAGAGGTCATGATTGACTTTTTAAATGCGCTTTTTAAAGGAGAAAAGCAAATTGTTGATCTTGTTTACAATCCAACTGAATATGGTGGTGATGACAAGGATCACAAGAAGGTCTGCTTCGATTTAATGTGTACGGGTGACCAGGGTGAACAGTTTATTGTAGAGATGCAGCGGGCGGCGCATGATAATTTTGAAGACCGCTGTATTTTTTACCTGAGCCGGCTTATTCACCAGCAGAAGTTAATAGGAAAGGGTAACTGGAGAGTTAAACTGAAAGAGGTTTTCCTGATTGCAATTCTGGATTTTAATATGAAACATTGTTTGAGTGATCATTATCTGCAAAGTATATCACTGGTTAATACCGGTACTGGTGAAATATTCCACAATGGACTGGGATTTAAGTTTCTGGAACTGCCTAAATTTGATAAAAAAGAAGATGAACTGGAAAATGAGCTGGATAAATGAGTTTATATGCTTAAACACATGCACAGTTTGAATCAGATTCCTAAGTATCTGGATAAACGTATTTTTCAAAAAATATTTAATATCGCTGAAATGGGCAGACTATCACCAGAACAACAATTTTTGTACGAATCTTATTTACAGCGCAAAGCTGATTATGAAAGTGTGATGGAATATGCAAAAGACAGAGCAAAAGAACAGGGGCTGGAAGAAGGTTTGGAAGAAGGATTAGAAAAAGGTTTGGAACAAGGGTTGGAAAAGGGGTTGGAAAAGGGTTTGGAACAAGGGTTGGAAAAAGGCTTGGAACAGGGGTTGGAAAAAGGAAAATATGAAATGTCTCTGGCCATAGCCGGAAAAATGAAAGAAGAGGGGTTTAATCTTGTTAAAATTGCTGGATTTACTGGACTTTCAATTGAAGAAATAGAAAGCCTTTAAATGTAAAAAGAAAGTTGTAATTACTGTAAACAAAAACGGCTTGCCACATTACATGGCAAGCCGTTTTATTGAGAAGTGGTTTCTATTGCTCTTCCTGAGACTGCGGAGCAGGTCCCTGCGGTTCCTGTGCCTGCTGTGCAAAATATATAGAGAACCTCGATTCCAGACCCTGGAATTGCTGTGCAAGTTTCTGAGATAATTTAGTCTGTTTTCGTTCTGCTGTAGTTTTAACCATCTGATTAAGGAACTGCAAACCTAACTGAACGTTTTGTCCGCCAACAAATCTGTTTTTGCTTTTTGAAACATCGGCCAGATATGTTAATTCTTTGTGGATGTAATCTGCTGATTTCTCGATCAGCGCATTAGCTCTGTTTGTATCTCCCAAAATATAAAGGTTTTCTGCGAAGAAGTAAACACCCATCATAGAACGCATACCGTAAAAACGCTCAGGCATTACTTCGAAATAACGGGCTACTACTTTTTTAGCATCAGCGATTTTTCCTTCTTTAATTAATCCCGAGATTGTTGTGTTGAACACATTGTTAAAGATGGAAATATCATCCGAAGATTGTGGATCAAGATAACTTGCATTTTTAACATTACCCCATTTGAATTTGGTGTACATATTATGATAAAGGATATCAGTATTAACTAAATCTCCTCTGCCTGATGCTGAATCAATTTTAAGTGGTAATAAACGCATGGCAAGACCTTCAGTATATAAATAGTTATCTAGACCATTAAACTGGTCAGAAGGAACTGTACTTGCAAAATAGATAGGTCTTTTCCAGTTGTTATGTGCAAGAATGTCCAGCATGGCCAGTGTGCCTTTGGTTACATAACTCTTATTGAAAGTCCATTCCATTACAGGAGTTATTTTTGAAGCATCAGCCGCTTTAACTGTTCCTGTTTTGATTACATCTTCTGGATTAATCGTTAACTTGAAATTTTTGGTAGGGATGAAATTCTCTTTAGTTCCGTTTTGCAATGGAATTTTATCATCGTCATCATCTGATAACAATACATCAAGTATGTTCTTTAATTCTACTGAGCCAGCAATTTTATAATCCTGGTAATACATCACGTCTCTTACGCCTTGTACATATTGAGATGGTTTCATGCTGATCGGAAGAGGAGCAGATTCATTCTGCTTGCGTTTCATTCCATCTATGTACCAGTCTGTATCAAATAAACTGAGATTAACCAGTCTGATATCCGGTCTTACATTTTCTACTTCCTGAATATACCAAAGCGGGTAGGTGTCATTATCTCCGTAAGTAAATAAAATCGCATTAGGTGCACATGATTCCAGATAATCTACTGCAATATCATGAGCTACCATTTTTTCTGAACGATCGTGTGCTTTCCAACCCTGTGCACCCATGATTACCGGACCTGCAAATAAAGAGATTGCGGTGGCAGCAACAGCACCATTTTTTGGTGTGAGTTTACTAAATAACCATTCCCTTAAGGCGAGTACACCAAAACCTATCCAGATGGCAAAGGCATAGAAAGATCCCGCATAAGCATAATCTCTTTCTCTTGGCTCGAGCGGTTTCTGATTCAGGTATAAAACAATGGCCAGGCCTGTAAAGAAGAATAATAAACCGACAATACCTGCATCTTTCTCATTACGTTTGAAATGCCAGACTGCACCTAATAATCCCAGAATTAAGGGAAGGAAGAAAAAGCGGGTATAAGCACTGCTTTCTACAATAGAAGGAGGCAGGTTGCTCTGATCACCCAGCATTAATGCATCAACAGGTTTAATTCCACTTAAAAACTGGCCCTGGTAAATACCGGCACCCTGGTCATCATTCTGACGGCCAACAAAGTTCCACATGAAATAACGCATATACATATTGCCGACCTGGTATTTAAACAAGTAAGAGATATTATCAAATAAGCCAGGGAAGTGCGCATCATCAAAACCCATCAGACTTTTATATTCCTGTACGTGTCTTGGATCATCACTGTACATTCTTGGGAATGGAGTCGTTCTGTCATATTCATAGTCAGTTTTTTTACCTGCTACTTCGTATTTGGTATCTCCTTTTCTGTAAATATTTTTACCTTCTTTAAGACTTACTTTTTCAGAATTATAGTTAGGGCCAAATAATAATGGTCTGTCTCCGTATTGCTCTCTGTTCAGGTAACTTAAGAAAGAAAATGCATTGTCCGGATTACTGTTGTTCAGGTTAGGACGTGCTTTTGCCCTGATAATGATCATGGCAAATGAACAATAACCGAAAATAATCAGTACAGTTGATAGTAATGCAAGGTTTAAGAACTTATTTCGTTTTTTTATGGAGTAGTTGATTCCCCATGCTAAAGCACCTATCAGCAGGACAGCGAAACAAACTACACCAGAACCAAATCCAAGACCTAAAGTGTTAACAAAGAACAGATCAAAGTAAGCACCGAAAGAAACGACATACTGTATAATGCCATATTGTACAAATGCAAGGATCAGTACGCCCACAACGAAGGTTTTTATAATTCCGAAATTGGTAGGTTTTGGGGTTTTCTTAAAATAATATACAAAAGCTATTGCAGGGATAGTTAGTAAGTTTAATAAGTGAATACCGATGGATAAACCCATGATATAGGCAATAAATAATAACCATCTGTCAGCACGTGGTTCATCTGCATGGGCTTCCCATTTCAGGATACCCCAGAATACAATGGCTGTAAATAATGAAGAAAGTGCATATACTTCTGATTCGACTGCTGAAAACCAGAAACTGTCAGAGAATGTATAAGCCATCGCTCCTACAAACCCGGCACCCATTATGGTAATCAGGTTTCCGGTAGTGAGGTCTGCATCAGTTTTAATGATCATCTTTTTAGCCAGGGCAGTAATGGTCCAGAACAAAAATAAAATTGTTGCTGCACTTGCCAGAGCTGAACCAACGTTCATAAAGTAGGCTATTTTATGAATATCACCGAAAGCAAATATTGAAAAGAAGCGCTGAATCATTAAAAATAAAGGTGCACCTGGTTGGTGAACTACCTGCATTTTAAGTGCAGATGCTATAAACTCTCCACAATCCCAAAAACTGACCGAAGGTTCTAAGGTGAGTATATAGGTGATGGCCGCAAGGATAAAGCATGCCCATCCTGTAAGGTTATTAATTTTTGAATAGTTCATTTCTTTTTTATTATAAATTTTGGCTTCTAAAAATGCAGCCGAAAATAATCAAATAGATTGATAATAGTACATATATCCATGTACATTAACAAATTTTAATGTGTTATATGTGTTTAAAGGGCGTTTTTAAAAATATTTTATTTTTTTTTACTCAAGATTTGCATTTATCAAAAAGGTACGTATATTTGCATTCCCAAACAAAACAACTCATGGTTGTTTCGTCGGAAGATTGCCCGATAGTATAAAGGTAGTACAACGGTTTTTGGTACCGTTTGTCTAGGTTCGAATCCTGGTCGGGCAACTAAACAATATATCGGATTGTGAGTCATCACAATCCGATTTTTTCGTAACCCAGCATTGATACCCGTCTAATCATGCCATTGCAATTTAATCCAGTTAAACTTTTCGCCGGAACCGGTACAAAAGCATTAGCACACAAAATTGCCGAAAGTTACGGCAAACCACTCGGTAATGTAACCTTAAGCAGGTTTAGCGATGGTGAGTTTCAACCCTCATATGATGAAACAGTAAGAGGATGTGATGTGTTTCTTATTCAATCTACCTACCAGCCTTCTGATAATTTGATGGAACTTTTATTGATGATTGATGCAGCGAAGCGAGCTTCTGCGCATTATATCACTGCAGTTGTTCCTTATTATGGTTTGGCCAGACAGGACAGAAAAGATAAACCAAGAGTTGCGATAGGAGCAAAGCTGGTAGCCAATCTGTTGAAATCTGCAGGTATTCACCGTATTATGACGATGGATTTGCATGCAGCACAAATACAAGGCTTCTTCGATATTCCTGTTGACCATTTAGATGGTTCAGTAATTTTTGTTCCTTATATCAAAAGCTTAGGGTTGGAAAACCTGACTATTGCATCTCCGGATATGGGTGGGTCATACAGAGCACGTACTTTTGCCAAATTTTTTAATGCAGAGGTTGTTATTTGTGATAAACGCCGTAAACGTGCCAATGAAATTGAATCTATGTCAATTATTGGAGATGTAACGGGAATGGATATTGTTTTAATTGACGATATTTGCGATACGGCAGGAACACTGGCTAAAGCTGCGGCTTTAATCATGGAAAAAGGTGCAAAAAGTGTAAGAGCAGTTTGTACACACCCTGTATTATCTGGTAAAGCATATGAGACTGTAGAAAATTCTATGCTTACCGAACTGATTGTTACGGATACTATTCCTTTAAAACAGGAAAGTCCAAAAATCAGAGTACTGAGTACAGCAGGTTTATTTGCTAAAGCAATTGCGAATGTAAATGAACATGGATCAATCAGTGATCTGTTCAGAGTTTAATATTAATAATAAACAAATAAAAACAAGATGAAACCTGAATAGTCTGCAAGACTATGAAAGCTTCATCACAAATAAAAACAAGATGAAAATAATCGCAATTAGCGGTTCTCCAAGAGAGAACGTAGGGAAACGCGATGCTAAAGAACTTCGCTATGAAGGTAAAGTTCCTGCAGTATTGTATGGTGGTAAAGAACAAGCACATTTTGCTGTAGTTATTACAGAATTAAAAGATGCTATTTACACTCCAGAAGCAAACTTTTTAGAAATTGATATCAATGGTACAAAAACCAAAGCAATCATAAAAGAGTTACAATTTCACCCATTAACAGATGTATTATTACACGTTGATTTTCTTCAGTTATTTGATGACAAAGAAATCGTTATGGAAATTCCTGTAAGATTAGAAGGAACTTCTCCAGGTGTTAAAATGGGTGGTAAATTAGTTCAGAAATTACGTAAATTACGTGTTAAATCTTTCCCGAAAGATATGCCACAAGTAGTTGACGTAAGTATTTCTAAATTAGAAGTTGGTAATTTATTCCGTGTACGTGATCTTGCAAAAGCAGCATATACAATTACTAACACTCCAGAAGATACTATCGTTTCTGTTGGTATGTCAAGAGCTCTTAAACAAGCTGAACAACAAGCAGGTAAAAAATAAGCTTATATCTTTCAGTAATTTTAGAGCAGCACTGATCTCAGTGCTGCTTTTTTTATTCCTTATTTTTCTGCCAGAAGCAGATTTGACAGAAACTGTTATCTTTGCGGAATGAAATATTTGATAGTTGGTCTGGGAAATATAGGATCAGAATATGCAGGCACGAGACATAATATAGGTTTTGAAATTGCTGACGAACTGGTTAAACAACTCAGTGGTTCATTTTCCAATATACGTCTGGCCTATTATTCAGAAGTATCCTGGAAAGGTAGAAAACTTCATGTCATCAAACCCACAACTTATATGAATTTAAGTGGAAGGGCAGTGAATTACTGGATGCAGGAATTGAATATCCCATTGGAAAATGTATTGGTTATTGTAGATGACATTGCGCTTCCTTTAGGAAAGCTGCGTCTTAAATTAAAAGGAAGCAGCGCCGGACATAATGGACTGAAAAGTATTGAAGCAAACTGCGGGAGTCAGGATTATCCAAGATTACGTTTTGGAGTCAGTGATAATTTTGCTAAAGGCAGACAAGCGGATTATGTATTGAATGGATTTGACAAAGATGAATTGCCTGAACTGCCTGCACTGATCGAAAAAAGTGTGGCACTGATCCAGAGTTTTGTAACTGTTGGACCAGCACATACTATGACGGCTTTTAATAAATAATAAAAAGAGATTAATTTGTTAATGTCTTTTTAGCTGTAAATTGTGTGATTTTCTGATGTAATAAGTTCAATTCAAAGGGTTTACTTAATACGTCATTTGCACCTGCGTCAATGGCTGCTTTTTTGTCATTTTCCATTACAGCTGCTGAGAAAGTAATGATAGGAATATCTTTTTTACCAGGTATAAAATCTGTCCTAATGAGTTTAGTTGCCTCAAGTCCACTCATTACGGGCATAAAAGTATCCATAAGAATCAGATCATAGCTGTTATCTTTGAGTTTATCAAGAGCGTCTTGTCCGTTGTCTACAAAATCAGCAATTACCTCCCAGTCTTTCAAAATTTTAACGATCAGGAATTTGTTGATAGGGTTATCCTCAGCAACCAGGATTTTTACATTGCTGAAAGGCAGCAGTTTTGCCTGTGTTTTTTCTCTGGGCTGAGTAATGTCCTGTAAAACTTCATACCAATTGGTAAAGCAGAATGTGCTTCCCTGACCTTCAATACTTTCTACTGTAAGTACCCCGCCTTTTAAGCGGGCCAGGTTCTTAACGATGGACAGACCAAGGCCGGTACCGCCAAAATTTAAGGTCGTATTATCATCTGCCTGTTCGAAAGTTTCAAATATTTTATCAATATTACCAGCAGGTATACCAATTCCTGTATCAGTCACACAAAATCTGATCTGCAGATTATTTCCTTTGCGGTCTATGATGTCAACTTTTAGTGTTACACTGCCTTTACTGGTAAATTTAATCGCATTACCAATTAAATTCATCAGGATCTGGTTCAGTCTTAAAGAATCTGCAGATACGTTTTTAGGCAGGTTCGGATCAAAATGAGTAATCAGTTCAAGATCCTTTTCTTTTGCTCTTATACTTAACAGATTATTTACTGCATGACAAACCTCTGCAATATCCGTTGCTGTACGATTAATTTTGAACATTCCGGCGCCGATCTTCGATAAATCAAGTACATCATTAATTACGCCAAGAAGGGAGTTGGATGAGATTTGTAAAAGTGAAACCATTTCACTTTGTTCAACAGTAAGTGTAGTTTTCTCCAGCAGGTTTGCCAGACCAATAATGCCATTGATTGGTGTGCGGATTTCATGGCTCATATTGGCCAGGAAGTTTTCTTTTATTTTTTTCCCCTGTTCTGCAAGTTCTTTTGCTTTGATCAGTTCTTTCTGGTAGGCTTCAAGTTGTCTGTTCTTTTTAACGATATCACGCTGTGTCCTGACAAATTGTAAAAAGGAATCTACTTTTGCAGAAGTCACATAAGGGTTTAGGGGTTTATACAAATAATCGACTGCCCCGGTGTTCAGCCCTTTTACTGCATATTTGGCATCTGTTGAAATCGCTGTTACAAAAATGACCAGAATATCTTTGGTTCTGGGATTGCTTTTTAATATTTCTACCAGTTCAAATCCATCCATCTCAGGCATCTGTACATCCACTAAAGCAATTGCAATATCCATTTCCCAGGCCAGTCTGAGTGCTTCATTGGGCAGGGTAGTAGAAACAAGATTTACATCATCCCTTTCCAGCAGGGCTTCTAATGCAATTATGTTTTCGGGTCTGTCATCAACAATAAGAATGTTAATCTTTTCCATAATTTCAGGGTAATATCTTTTTGAAAAGACTTATGCTATTTTTTGGTAAATATTGTTTTTTTGATCTACAATCCTGAACCGTCCAATTTCAGAACTTCTTAAAGTCTCTTTTGAGCCTAAACAAAGAAAGCCAAAATTAGCTAAACTATTGTAAAAAAGATCAATCACCTTCTTTTGAAGGGTACTATTAAAGTAAATCAGCACATTGCGGCAAGAAATTAACTGGAATTCATTAAAGACTCCGTCTGAGGCTAAATTATGTGCTGAAAATAACATGTTTTTTTTCAAAGAATGGTTGATTGAGGCAGCTCCGTAACGTGCAGTATAATAATCAGCAAGTGTATGCAGTGCCCCGGTTTTCTGGTAATTTTCTGAATAATGTTTCATCTTCTGCAAGTCATATATCCCAGTTTTGGCAAACTCTAAAACATCTGCATTGATATCAGTTCCATAGAAGAAACTCCGTTCGTATAAGTCCTGTTCTGAAAACAGGATTGCAAACGAATAAAGTTCTTCGCCGGTTGAACAGCCCGCATTCCATACTTTTATCCTTTGATAAGACCTCAGGTATGGAATAATATGTTCAGCGACAGCCTTATAAAAAGGCGGGTCCCTGAACATTTCGGTAACGTTTACTGTAACTTCAATTAAGAAATATTCAAAGTAATCATGGTCATTTGTCAATAACGTACGTAATTCAAACAGACTCAGTTGTTGCAGCTGCATAATTCTGGTAACTCTTCTTTTGAGTGAGGCTGCTGAGTAATTACTGAAATCAAAACCATGTATATTATTAATGAAATCTGTAAGACTTTCCAGTTCCTCGTAGCTAATCACTTCTTCTGGATTATTGGCATGCTTTTTCATGTTAACTTAACCAAACTCTTAACATAGATAATAACTGATCAATATCTACTGGTTTAGCTATATAATCATTAGCCCCGGCTTCAATACATTTTTCCCGGTCGTTTTTCATTGCTTTAGCGGTTAATGCTATTATTGGCAATTTCTTGTATTTTTTTTGTTCCCGGATAATTCGCATCGCTTCATAACCATCCATTTCAGGCATCATGTTGTCCATCAGAACC
>Ga0247807_10000650_pt1 | contig 21791 bp, 20 predicted proteins | sample UWRJL074202C1_FD_179931 | JGI IMG/M metagenome (GOLD analysis project Ga0247807, IMG submission 179931) | Plant litter microbial communities from Arlington Agricultural Research Station in Wisconsin, United States - UWRJ-L074-202C-1 | ecosystem: Environmental > Terrestrial > Plant litter >...
TGTGGTGGAGGCGGCGTCGATTCCTTGCGCGATGGAGACCCGGAGTGCTTCGGCGCCCTCGATGGCGTTGGCGACAGAGACCCGCAGTGCTTCCGCGCCCACTAGTCCCGCGGCAACCGAGAGCCGCAGTTTTTCATCGCCGGCGATCTCGTTGGCGACAGAGACCCGCAGCGCTTCTGCACCTTCGGCCTCGTTGGCGACGGACACTCGTAGTGCCTCCGCGCCTTCGAGTCCGCTCGCCACGGAGAGCCGCAGCGCCTCTTTGCCCACCAGTCCCGCGGCGACCGAGAGGCGGAGTTTTTCTTCGCCCGCAATCCCGCTGGCTACGGACTGTCGCAGTGCCTCATCCCCGACCAGTCCAGCTGCGACCGAGAGACGAAGCTCTTCGTCTCCGGCGATGCCGTGGGCGACGGAGGCACGCAGGGCTTCCGCACCTTCAATTCCGTCGGCGACGGACACCCGAAGTGCTTCAGCACCCTCGAGTTCGTTCGCCACCGAGAGCCGGAGGGCTTCCTCGCCAAGGAGTCCTGCGGCCACTGACAGCCGGAGCTCGTGGTCGCTCGCTATTCCCTTTTCCTCCGCAAGGTGGAGCTTTTTGTCGCCCAACACGTTGAGCGCGATCGACTCACTGAGGTCTCGCTCGCTGGAGGCGTTGCTCAGCTCGGAGACCCGCAAGGCTTCGTCGCCGGCGGTGACACTTGTCTCGGCTGCGCGCAGTTCCACGGCGGTGTTGTTGAGGTCGCGCTGCAAGGTGTGACGCGTGCGCGCCGTGGTCACCGCAATTACCAGCAGGGCGAGCGCGAGAACAGCCGTGACTGAACTCCAGATCCAGCTCTCAGACATCCCGTTCCACTCGCTGCCCAGCTGAGCGACGCTCGCCACCACGAGGGCTGAGCTAATGGCGACCTGCACCCACAGCAGCGTGTGGTTGCCGGGGTGTGATGCCGCGGTGAGTGGCGTGGCGCGGAGCTGAGACATGGCGATCCTTTGGTGGTCGCGGCACGGGGGCGAGGTCTGGGCTCCGACGGGTTGCCTGATTCTATTGCACCGACCGTTCTATAGAGGTGAAGTTGTTTCAGACATGGAACTGCCCGGCGGCACGGGCAGGAGGTGGACTTCCGCGATCACGATGCCCACCTCCCGGATGACGACGTTCCGCCTCGCGGATGACGCTGCCGCGTCGCCAACCCGCTCTACTGGAGAGATGAACGGTACTTACGCCCGAAGGCTTCTGGGCCTGACGATTTTTGTCCTGGCCGGCGTGGTGTGGGTGTTGAGCGCGTCAGTCGCGATTGTTGCTGCGAATCACGACGGTCTGCACACGGGGTGCTGGCGAAGTGGACCGTGGCCTACTGGCATGGGGTCGGTAGAATCTGCGCCCGTTGGTGCGCGATTTTCCTGGTGGCCAGTCGGACGCGAGTGCGAGTGGCGGTCGGCAGACGGCACCCGCTCGGTCATCGTCCAGGGCGACAGTTGGGTTGCAACCTCTGTGTTGGTCGGCCTTGGGGCACTCAGTGCGTCCGGTGTAGTGATCGCGCTTCTTCCTGCTCGAAAAGAGCGTGCAGCCCGTTGAGTGCGAGCAAGGTGGTCGCGGCATAATCGTGGCAAGGCGTGGTCGGGATGCTCCGGGTTCCAGTCAGCGCAACGCAGCACTTCGCTACATTGGGCACATGACTTCGCGCTTCCCGTCCGCCCTGATGAGCGTGGCCGTTTTTGCAGATCGTCACCCTGCGCGTCACCCACTGGGTCTTTGTGAGTTGGATCTCGATGAATAAGGGCGCGCTGGTGCTGGGCGGTGGCGGTAGCGTCGGAATCGCGTGGGAGCTGGGGTATCTCGGCGGGCTTGAAAGTCGCAGCTCCGAGGTGATGCGCGCAATTCGCGCGCCAGACACTACCTATATAGGAACGTCCGCCGGATCGGTTGTTGCCACGATGTTGGCCAGCGGACGTGACATCGCCGAGCTTGTGCAGCCCGAATTAGACAGCCCAACGGTGCCGAACCCGTCGAGGCAACGCGGTTCGATGCTGGGTATCGCGCGCATCGCCACGTCGATGCTGCTGGCGCGGGTCGGAACAAAGACGCCGGAGGAAGGCCGCCGACGAATAGGTGCGTTTGCCGCGAAGGCGACGACAGGCCCCGAGGCGGAGTGGGTCGCAAGCATCGGCCTCCGACTGCCCGAGCATGCCTGGCCGGAACGCCGCCTGCTGATCACCGCCGTTGATATCGACTCAGGCGAGTTTCGAGTTTTTGACCGAGAGTCTGGCGTTGACCTTGTTCGCGCCGTCGCAGCAAGCTGCGCGGTTCCCGGCATCTTCCCGCCGGTGTCGATCGACGGTCGTCGGTACATGGATGGTGGGATGCGCTCCATCGCCAATGCGGATCTCGCGGTCGGGTGCGATCCAGTATTGATCCTTGTCCCCGTCCGCGAGGGAGGACCGGGAATCGGCAGTGTATCGAAAGACGAACTGAAGGTGTTCCCGTCGGGCGCCAGCCACCTTGTGTATGCCGATGCTGAATCCGCGCGGGCATTCGGAAGAAACCCGCTGAACCCCACCACTCGCGCCGCCTCGGCACGAGCCGGATTCCGGCAGGGATCACAGCCCGATCCGTCCATCGTTACATTGTGGGCGCGCGGCTAGAGCCAGCGCGCGTTAGCGGACGGCAGGGCGCGGCAATACGACGGTCGCGACGGTGCGGCCCGGAACTTCAGCGCGCGCTGTCGCCGAATACTCCTCAGAACCGGTGATCGCAACATCGATGGTGCGCGCCTCGTCTGAATCGTTGAAGACCAGCACCACCACAGACCCGTCCGGGTTGCGCAAAGAGACGTGGGGGAGCGCGGTGTCGGCGGCGGGGTCCATAGTGGTGTCGAGTACCTCTGCCCCGCGCGGGGCGAAGCGTCCGACTCCGGCAAGCGCGTAGTACTCGGCGTTGCGCGTCACTGTTCCATCGGAACCTATCGTCACGACCCCTGTGCAGGTGGTGCAGCCGCCGAGGTGAGGGCCGCCGTCACTGTCGAGTGCGAGATTCCAGGTGAGCACCGTGCTGGCCCAGTTGTTCAGCGACGCGATGACCAGATTCCGCGTCTGCCACGAGAGGGTGCTCGCGAAGATCTGGGCCGACGAATCGTCCTCCCCGTGGGATCCCGAGCATTCGGTGACCCAGAGATCGCTGGAGGGAAAGTCGTTGTGCAGCTGGAGCATCCGCCCCGCATCACCCGAATAACAGTGATACGCAACACCTGCTACCCAGGGCGATGCCGCGCTACGCAGCACGTCAGAGGGATACTCGTATTCTGGATCGTCGCCCTCGCGCGTCGACGCAACATCCCCCGGGCCCAGCGCCCAATTGTGATCGTAAGCAAAAATGCGCGTCGAGAGGCCGGCATCGCGCAGCGCGGGCCCGAGGGTAGAGATGATCGCGACCTGATCCTCCACGGGTATGTCCGCGCCGGGGTAGCCGTCGGGTGTGCGCGCCTGCGGTTCGTTCTGCACGGTGATGGCAGAAATCGGGATGCCCGTGGCGGCGTACTCCTCGACGGCGCGCACCAGATACCGCGCGTACGTCGGCGCTGCACGGTCGTCGGTGAGGAGCCGTCCGCCGACGAGGCTGCCCGAGTCTTTGAGCCACGCTGGCGGACTCCACGGCGACGCGATGATCTGCAGGTCGGGCGCGATGGCGAGGATCTCGCGAAGGATGGGGCGCAGAGTCGCATCATCGGCTGCGGTGCTGAAGCCGTCGAGGTTCCAATCGGTCTCGCCGTCGGGAACATCGTTGTAGGTATAGGCGGGTTCGGCGACGAAGTCCGAGCCGCCAAAGGGGATGCGCAGCACGCCCAGTCGCACCGGTCCGTCGGGCGCGAACAGCTCCTCGAGAAGCGCGGCCCGTTCGTCGTCTGCCACGGTCGCGAGCATCGCGGCGGAGGAGTGGGTCAGCGCGGCGCCGACGCCGTTGAAGGTCTGACGAGTGCTGCGCGTGTCGAGGCGGAGTGTGGCGTCTGCGGGGTTGGTTGAGTTATCCGGCTCGATCCAGCTGCCGTACGTTGTGGAAAACTCGCGGTTGAGGGAGGTTGCCCAGACTTCGACGGGCGGCAGCGCGTCCGGCGTGCTCGGGCTGGGGCTCGGTGCAGGGGTGGATGTCTGAGATGGTGAGCTCGGAGATGGTGCGCTCGGCGACGGCGCGGGTTGTGGTTGCCGCACGACGAATGCCACCGCGATCAGAATGACAAGAAGGGTAATCGCTGCAACGGGGGTGATCACCGTGCGCTTCGAGGTCTGCGGCGCCTGATCGGGAGGCATTGTCACTGCGATGCGCCTCCCATCTGGCAACAGTGTTTTCCGGTCAACCCAGCCTAAATCTCCCCAGCATCCGCCACGATGAGGGTATGGCTAAACCCGCACCCGAGTCCGACGACCGCTGGCTGGTGATCAACGGGCGCCGCTGGCGCAAAACCGATCCGTCGCTGCCCGATGATGTGGTGGCCGAGCTGAAATCCCACCTCGGTCGTGGGCGGTCCGGGGTGCGGGTGGCGAAGGGCAATGATGATCCGGATGCCGTGGCGGCAGCACGTCATCGCACCAGCCTTGCCAAACATGGGTTGGGCGAACGCGGACCGTACTGGTGGGAGCATCCCGAATCCGACCGCCTCACGCGCGCGAACGACGCGTTGCGCGACCTTGCGGCCCTCGATGAACCGGTGGAATAAGTCGAACCGGTGGAATAAGACGAGCCGGTGGAATAAGTCGAACCGGCCGAATAAGTCGAACCGCCCGGGCATCCCGAACCGCGCCTCACCGGAGCACATGGGATAGCCTCGCTGGTGCCCGATCGGAACGGATCGTGGCTCTTTCGGGCACACGATGCCCCCGCCACGAGTAGCGAAGTTGCCCCATGACATCCGCCCCGCCACCCTACGGACCGGGCCCCGCCGCCCCCGACGAGACGGTCACCCCCGACCTCCCGCCGCGCCGCAAACTGTTCGTCGACCTCGCACCCCTGCGGTCGTCGCCCGCGTTCGCCCGCCTCTGGATCGGCTCCTTGGTGTCGGGTATCGGCGCCCAGCTCACCATCGTCGCTGTGGGCCTGCAGATCTATGACGTCACCCAGTCGACCCTCGCGGTCGCGCTCGTCGGCGGTGTCGCCCTGGCGCCCATGATTGTCGCCGGACTCTGGGGCGGGATGCTCGCCGACGCCTTCGACCGCCGCCGGGTACTGATCCTCACCGCGATCATCAGCTGGCTCTGCATCCTCGGTCTTGTCGGATTCGCCACGGTCGAAGCGGTGAATGGCGCCGACGTGGTGCCGCTCTGGCCGCTCTACGTGCTCACCACCCTGACCACCATGGCGTCGACCGTCTCGCAGGCGACCCGATCGGCGGTGATCCCGCGCATCCTCCCGGCCGACATGGTCTCGCGAGCGAGCGCGCTCAACGGCATATCGGGTGGCCTGCAATTCACCATCGGGCCGGCCGTCGCGGGTGTGCTGGTCGCGGTTGTCGGGTTTCCCTTGACCTTTGCGGTGGATGCTCTGCTGTTCACCATTGGATTTCTCGGCATAGTCACCTTGCCGAAACTTGCGCCGGTCGGCGTGGTTGCACGCCCCGGGCTGCAGTCGCTGCGCGATGGGCTCAATTACCTGAAGACCGCGCCGATTGTGCGGATGAGTTTTATCGTCGACATCATCGCGATGACCTTCGGGCGGCCGCTCGTGCTGTTTCCCGCGATCGGCGCGACCGTCATCGGTGGGGGAGCAATCACCGTGGGTCTGCTCACTGCCGCCATCGCGGTGGGTGCTTTTCTCGCGAGTCTCTTCAGCGGTCCGGTCAGCCACATCCACCGCCACGGACTCGCCGTCGAACGGTCGATTGTGGTTTACGGGGCTTTCACTGCACTGTTTGGTGTTGTTGTCGCGGCCACGGAGTTCGGCTGGTTCGGCACCGAGGGATCCGACCCGGCCCCGGTGGTTACGGTCGCGCTGGTGCTAGCCATCATCTGTTTTGTGGGTATGGGTGCGTCAGACGAAATCAGCGCCATCTTCCGGTCGACGATTATGCTCACAGCCACACCCGACGAGATGCGCGGACGCCTGCAGGGCGTTTTTATGGTTGTGGTGAGCGGGGGACCCCGCGTCGGAGACCTTTACGCGGGCATCCTCGCGTCGATGCTCACACTGTGGTTTCCTCCGCTGCTCGGCGGCCTGGTGATTATGGCCGTGGTGACCGTGTTGATGCGCAGTCGCCCGGGCCTGCGTGCCTATGACGCCCGCACGCCCACGGCCTGAGCTTTAACTGACGAACGGTCTCCACTCGAGGAGTGAAGACCGTTCGGAGTGCGCTGCGGAATGCAGGGCTGTGGAATGCAGCGCGGCGGAATGAAGCGCGGTAGAAACTATGCGGCGGCGGGCTCGACGGCTGCAGCGGCGATGGCGGCGACCACGGCTGTCAGCTGGTCTACAACCTCGGTGTCATCCTTCGGGTGAAGCTCGGCGAAGCGAACGACGGATCCGGGAATCGACAGGGTGATGTCTCCGAGAACGCGAGCACCGGCGATGCCGGCCGACTTGCGAACCTCGTCCTGGGCCCAGACTCCACCGAACTGGCCGTAGGCGCTACCGATGGCCGCGACGGGCTTGCCGAACATCGAGCTGGCACCGAAGGGACGCGAGGCCCAGTCGATGGCGTTTTTGAGAACGGCGGGGATCGTGCCGTTGTGCTCGGGGGTGATGATGAGTACGGCATCGGCGGCGTTCATCGCGTCGCGGAACTTGACGGCTGCGGCGGGAACGGAGTTCTCGATGTCGATGTCTTCGTTGTAGAAGGGGATGTCGGAGAGGCCCTCGAAGACGGAGAGGGCGACGCCCTCGGGTGCCACGGTCAGGGCGGTCTCGGCGAGCTGGCGGTTGACGGAACCGGCGCGAAGGCTTCCGACGAGGATCAGTACGTTTGTTTCAGACATGTGAGTTCCTTTGTGACGGTGGCAACGAGAAAGTATGTAGCGCGAGTAGACCTCGGCCTAATGCCGAACAGTTGTAATAACCGGACCGCGGTCCGGTTATTCCCTTCTCGCTCAATTTTATTTTGCGAGCGTTGCCGAACACTGGGTGCTGCATGGGTGGTCAGTGGGTGCACCAGGCGCCCCGTCTGCTGGTACGGTTCGATCGTGGAGCGACGGATGCTGCAACTGGGGCCACCGGCGGAGACTGAGCGAGCTGACGCCGCGCGAAACCGCGCCCTCATTGTGGCTGCGGCACTCAGCATCCTTCACTCCCAGGGAATCGACGCACTGACAATGGACGCCGTCGCCCGCGAAGCGGGACTCGGCAAGGGCACCGTCTTTCGTCGGTTTGGGTCGCGTACCGCGCTGTTGCAGTACCTGGTCAGCGACAGTGAAAAAGAGTTCCAGCAGGCGTTTCTCTGTGGCCCGCGGCCGCTCGGGCCCGAGGGTGACCCCCTCGAGCGCTTGATCGCGTTCGGTCGCGCGCGGTTTGAGCTGCTCGCCATCCAGGGTCCGCTGCTGCGCGCCGCGGAGGAGTCGCCCGACGGTCGTTTTTCGTCACCAGCGCGAGCGGCAATGGCACTTCACCTCTCGGTGCTGCTGCGAGCGGCACGGGTGCATGGCGATATCGAGGTGCTTGGCCTTAGCCTGCTGGCGATCTTAGACGCTGCGCTGGTTTTGAACAGTGTGGAGAACCAACGCGTCTCGCTCTGTCGTCTCGCCAATAGTTGGGAAGACCTGGTGCGCCGCGTCGTCGTCAACCCGCCACCGCTCGCGGGTGCACCCGTGACAGCGGCGGGCGCGTCCCCCACCGGCGCCTAGTTTGCTCGAAAAGCCGTGGGCGGCGGCTCAGTCGCTGAGCGGCCAGAGCCAGTCGGCTTCGAGTTCGCCCTCGACGAGGTCGGCGAGCTTTCCGAAGTAGTCCTGCATGTGGGGCTGCTGCACGTGGCGTGCGATGTCGGGGCCGGATGACCAGCGCTCATAGAAAGCGAACGCCCCGGGCTGCTCCTTGCTGGTGTGCACCGAGTACTGCTCGTAGCCCTGCTCAGCGCGAACGGACGGAATGATAAGCCGAATCGCATCCTCCAGCGCCTGCTCCTTGCCAGCTTTGGCGCGGGCGAAACCGTAGACCGCCACCGGTGTGGGCGAGGCAAGAACGTCGGCGGGCATCAGGCCGTCGGGAACAGTGTCTTCGTTGGTGCTCATGTCACTTCTCTTTCGTGTCGTTGTCACGATGCGTGCGCGCCGGACACGGATAACGCTAGGAGCTACACGTGGTACTTCCAATGCCCGTATGCATCAGAAAGATATTCGTGTGTACCAAAAAGATGTGGACGATGGTCGTTGCGGATGAATAGCCGTAGGTTTTCACCATGGATGTTCTCTCCGAAGTGCTCGATGTCTCCGGGGTACGCGGCAGTGCGGGCGCGCGCATAGCAGCGGCGGGAGACTGGGGCGTCGAGTGGGTGCGCGATCGGGATGCGGTCGTCTACGCGATCACGGCCGGCATGGCCTATCTCACTGTCGACGGGAATGCTTCGCTGCTGCTTATGACCGGCGACATCGTGATTCTCGCCACCGGTGCGGCCCACACGCTCTCGAGCGCTCCCGGCGTCCCCATTCATTCCTGCGATGTCGCAGCCGCCGACGAGGCACGGCGCCGTGGTGACGTCCTCAGCCTGGGTGAAGGTGACGTGCAGACACAGATCCTGGGGGCTTCCTACTCCCACGATCCGGCTGGATCCACACCCGTCTTCGCTCTTCTGCCGCCGGTGATCCACTTCCGCGCTTACGAGCTTGAGGCGAACCTCACCGACATCGTCCGGTTTGTGGGGCGGGAGCTGGCTCGTCCCGGTCTCGCGACCCGTCTGGTGCTCGACCGTCTCGTCGATGTGCTGCTCGTCGAGATCCTGCGCACCTGGCTTGCCTCCGCGACCCCGATCGACCCGTCGTGGTGGGGCGTTCTTCGTGACCCGCTCCTGCTGCAGGCCGTCACCCGGATTCACGAATCACCCGGACGAGCATGGACGACCGAGACGCTTGCACGTGAGGTCGCGACATCGAAGCAGACGCTTGTGCGTCGGTTCGCGACGTTCGCGGGAACAACACCCGGTGAGTACCTCACTCGCTGGCGAATGAACCTCGCCGCACACCGACTGCGCGACACTGACGACACCCTCGACGCGATCGCCACGGCCGTCGGCTATACGTCGGTCTACGCCTTCAGTCGCGCCTTCCACCGCGAACGCTCCCTACCGCCCGGCCGGTATCGCACGGCCTCGAGGTCAGCACACCTCGCGCCAACGCCTTTGTAGTTTCTCCCTGCGCCCACGGCTCACGTCACATCGGTCTAGTCCACTCGTCTGCGGTCGCGTTGACCGGCATTGCCGTGCCCGACTGGCGCGGCTACCGCGAGGGTCTCGAGCAATCTGTTTCGGGCGACTTCATTACGGATCTGCCCAAACCCGGGGAAGGATTTCGACCCTTCGCGCGTTCAACAACATGTGAACGCATTGACTTTGGGAATTCTGGGTGCCGGCCGGGTCGGCACATCGGTCGCGCGCGCCGCGCTCAAGGCGGGATACACCGTCAACATTGCGGGCTCTGGTCCTGCCCGCGACATCTCGCTCATCGTTGAAGTGGTTGTGCCCGGAGCGCGCGCGGTGTCTGGTGTCGAAGCCGTCGAACAAGCCGACATCGTTGTTCTGGCGCTGCCGCTGCACAAGTACCGTTCGCTCGACCCGTCGCTTCTGGTGGGCAAGGTGGTTATCGACGCGATGAACTACTGGTCTCCGATTGACGGAACGCAGGACGACTTCGAGTCGGGTACCAGCAGTGAAACGATCGCCGACTACCTTCCCGGTGCGCGCCTCGTCAAAACTCTGAATCACATCGGCTACCACGAGCTTGAAGCCGAAGACCTTCCCGCCGGGGACCCGTCGCGACGCGCACTCGCCGTGGCAAGCGACGATACGGAAGCTGCTGCCCTGGTGATGGACTTCATCAACGACCTGGGCTACGACCCGATCAATGCGGGTCCGCTTGCCGCGGGCGCCGCGTTCCAGCCCGGCACCATCATCTTCGGCGCCGCGCACCGCGCGCCGGACATGCGCGCTGAGCTGTCGCGTTTTGCTGAGATGGCGGACGTCGCCGCATAAGGTGGCTGGCCCACGGCATCCCGCAGCGCACCCAGCCCGCAGGGCCTGACCCGCACCGCGCGAAATCGCCGCACAAATGCCGTACGACGCGATGAGGCATCACAATCTGTGGATAACTCGCTCGGCGCTGCCGGGTGCTGATTTACAGTTCCCGGATGGATGTCATCGAGTCGATTCCGTGCGGGGGATGCGGACACAGCATGCAGTGGATGTACGAGCACTCCCCGTGGGGCATCGCGCGCTTTGTGACGTGCTGGCGATGTGACGACTCGCCCCTGTAACACGCGCGCAGTACGCTCGCTGTTCAGCGCGGCGCTGTCGAGAACGTGGCGCGGTGCCGAGCGCAACAGCAGCCGAGGGGCCCAGGTTCGATGACACGCATCATCCGGATACTGCTCGCCGCCTACATCGCCCTCATCAGTGTCATCGTCTTCTGGCCCACCCCGGTCGATCGCCCGGTCGCCAGCCGCATTCGCGCCGCGGTTGGTGTTGTGCAGGAGGCGGGCGCGACGTCCGTCAGTTATAACACCGTCGAGATCACGGCCAACGTGCTGATGTTTGTGCCGCTCGGTGTACTGCTGGTGCTCGCCGTTGCCCGACTGCCCTGGTGGTGGGCGCCGATCGCGGCGGGAGTATTCTCCTGTGCGATTGAGTTTGTGCAGTTCGCGTTTGTTGCCCAGCGCAATGCGACGTGGGTGGATGCCGTGGCCAATACGTCCGGCGCGGTGATCGGCGCTCTCGCGGTCTACCTCCTGCAAATCGTGAGGGCTCGACGGACGCGACGGACGCGATCAGCTCGGGCCCGGAGCGTACCCGAGTTACCGTGATCTGCTCGACACCACGCGGTGCCCGAGTTACCGTGATGGCATGAGTACACAGCCTGTGCCCGACGACGTCGCCGAGTATCTCGCAGCTCTCGAAGGCGAGCGCGGCGACGCGGTACGCACGGTGTTCGAGACGGTTCACTCCGCGATGCCCGAGGGCTACGAACTCGGGTCGTTTCGTGGTTCACCGCTCTGGACGATTCCGCTGGCGACCCAGCCCGAGACCTATAACGGTGAACCGCTCAGCTACGTCGCTCTGATGGCGCAGAAAAACTACAACTCCCTGTACCTGATGTGGCTCTATAGCGATCCCGTCGAGCACGCACAATTTGTCGAGGACTGGGCGGCCAGCGGCCTCAAGCTCAACATGGGCAAGAGCTGCCTGCGCTTCAAAACCCTCAAAGACGTCGACCTAGACATCATCGCGAAAACCGTCTCGAAAACGTCCGTTGAGCACTTCGTTGACAATTACGAGCGGTTGCACTACCGCGGCTGAGCAACGTGGGCACGCGCTGCCGGATTCACACCCGGGGCCACTAACGCCAGCCAGATTTACACCCGGGGCCACTCGATACAACGGGGGCCTGTAAGCACTGGACTCTTCGGCCCCCGTTATATCAACCGGCCCCGGTCGTGAAAAGTGCTGCGCGTATTGGCCCCGGATGTGGGAGAAAGCCGCTCGTATTGGCCCCGGGTGGTGGACGTGCTGCGCGTTCTTGCCCCGGTAGTGAAAGATGCTGCGCGTATTGGCCCCGGATGTGGGAGAAGGCCGCTCGTATTGGCCCCGGGTAGTGGTCGTGCTGCGCGTTCTGCCCCCGGATGTGAAGGCACGCTGCACGTTGAGGCCCATGGTGTTGCGGTGCCGCACGTATTGGCCCCGGTCGCTCACGATGTTCGCGGCTGAGCGACGCTAGTTGCGTTTGTGCTCGACGCGCGGGGTGTAGGGCACCCATCCGGGAGCGGTCGTCCGCGCATGGTGCCGGCGCCAGGCGATCATAAACGACCCCACAACGAGCAGCGAGACGTAGATCGCACCCAAAAAGAACCAGGGCGCGCGATCGGTGATGGCCGCAACCACCAGCAGGCTGCCCCAGAATCCGAGCGCGAGCACCGACGATCCGAGCTGCAGTCGCAGGGTGTCCGTGCGGCAGAGCGCCCCAACAAGCGCGGCGATGGCGCCGGTGGCACCCACAAGCACGAGGTAGCCGAGGGCGTTGGCGCTGATCATCTCGTCGCCGTCCATTGTGTTGTTGACCGTGGTGATGGATGCCGCGACCGCCAGCAGAACGCCGATGGCACACCCGTACGCCCACCATCCGATAACCAGCCAGGGGTCGGCGGGGGTGGTTTGTGATGTCGCGGTGCGGGATGTTTCCGCCTGCGGCTGAGCAGGCGCAGCGAAGGTGCTCGCCTGGGCGCGCACCGTGGTGGCGTCGTACCAGCGGCGCTTCGATTGGTCGTGCAGCACGTCATACGCCTCGCTGACGAGCTGGGCGAACACACTTGAGTTGGTGTGGGCGGCATCGATCCGCCGGACCGCCTCGTTGTACTTTCGGGTGATCTCCGCGGGTGATGCCGCCCTATCGACACCAAGAATGTCGTAATAGGTGGGACGGGTCATCAAAAACTCCACAATAGTGAGACTTATTTGAGACGAGTATAAACAGCGCATCTGTGCGGGTGCGGTGCGCAAGCTGGTGTCTTGCCGGGAGAGTGAAATGCTCGCCGCGGGCCTTCACCCGGCGGCGAATCGCGTCATCCGAACGAGTAGCGCGAGATGTGCCCCGCGTTGCGGAGGTACGGCAGGGCCGCGAGAGTGCGCAGCTGGGCGCGGAACTGCCAGGGGAGTGCGGCGAGGTCGGAGGGGTCCGCGGCCTCGAGGCTGCGCAGGGTGCTGACCACCGTCAGCCCGGGCACCTTGTGTTCGAGCTCGTGCGGGTCGCTGACTCCCCAGTCCAGCTTGATGCGGAGTTTGCGCAGCACTGGCACCAGCGACGAGAGCCGGATCGCGAGGCGACTGTAGAAGTCGAACGCCATCTCTCCGCTGTCGATGTGGGTGACGAACCGGCGAAGCAAAGCGGGGCCTTCGCTCGTCGGCAGGTACATGGTGAGCCCCTCGCCGACGATGAGGGTGGGGCGACTCGAGGGTATTTCGATGAGCCACCCCGGGTCGGTGACGGACGCCGGGATCATGCTGTAGCCGGGGCGCGGGGGATACAGCCGATGCCGCAGGCTGATGACCTCGGGCAGGTCCACGTCGAACCACTGCACGGAGGGCGTGGGGTTCACCCGTTCCGCGCGGCTGTCGAGTCCGCAGCCGAGGTGCAGCACCACGGCATCGTGGTGATGGGCAAGAAATTCGCGGGTCCAGCGGTCGAACACCTTGGCGCGCATGGCGACACCGATGATGTCGGTCGGTCGCATCCGCAAGCTGCTGAAGTCCACATCGAGGTGGGAGGCGATTTCGGGAGCTGACTGATCACCGAGGATGGGATGCTCCGACAGAGCATCCTGAGCGCGTGCGTACAGCGTTGCCAACAACGTTTCCGAGGTGCCGGAGAGTGCGATTTTCTCTGCCATGGTGTGCCAATCCGTGACCGTGATGGGTGATGCGTCGTGCGTGTCCAGCGTAGGCATCCCGAGCGTCCGGTCGCCAGTGGGCGTTGGAACTTAGGGGCGACGGGGCAGGGTCACCGAGATGATGGTGCCGATTCCGAGTTCGCTGCGCACGTCGATGCTGCCGCGATGAGCATCCACCAGGCTGCTGACGATCGACAGCCCGAGTCCCACCCCGGGCACAGCTTCGACGCGAGCGCTCTCCGCGCGGAAGAAGCGGTCGAACAGCTGCCGCTGGTCTGCGGGACTGATTCCCTTGCCCGTGTCGGTGACGCGCAGAACGATGCGGTCGTCGCTGCCGATCAACTCGACATTAATGGTGCCGCCGGCGGGACTGTATTTGATGGCGTTGGACAGCAAGTTGTCGAGAATCTGACCGATTTTCTCGGGGTCGACCTCAGCGGTAACTCCGGGGCGGTCCGCCATGGAGAACGGCCGGATGGTGACTCCACCGGCGTCAGCGCTGGGCTGCACCGTCTCGATCGCTGATTTCACCACACCCCGCAGGTCGGTGAGGCGGCGGCGCACGGGGGTCTCCGAATGGCCCGCCGTCAGAAGGTCGGTGATCACCGCGAAGAGCCGGTCGATGTTGCGCTGCACAATACGCAGCTCGTTACCGACGCCGGTCGTTTCGAGGTCGATGCTGTCTTCGATGATTTCGAGGTAGCCCATGATCGACGTCAGTGGCGTTTTCATCTCGTGCGACACCGAAGCGAGAAACTCTTCGCGGACCTTGATGGATGCCATGAGCTGAGTCACATCGTGAACAACGAGCACTGTTCCGACCGACTCGCCGCTAGAGCGCAACGCTTCGCGGGAGGAGGCGACGATCGCGACCTGATCGCTCTCCGGCCCGATCCAGAACAGCTCGTTGTCGAGGTGGTCTCCGCGGAGCGCCCGGAACGACAGTTGGTCGTGCGCCGGAACCGGCGTTCGGCGGTCGGCAGCGAAGACCAGGGGGGCAGATTGCACTTCACCCAGCGGGTCAACACCCGACCTCCGCACAATGTTGCGGGCCATCTCATTGCTGATGACGATGTCACCGTCCGGACCGAACATGGCGATGCCGGCGTCGACCGTGTCGACGACCGCCCGGAGTGCAACCTCGCGGTCTTTTGCCGCGGTGAGCGACTCCTGGAGCTGAGCGGTGACGTCCTGAAGTTTGCGCTGGAAACTGCGCAGGTGGCTCGCGGCGAGGTTCACCGAGATGGTGATAAATCCGACCGAGATCGGCATCAACAGCAGCGCAGACAATTCGGCCGCGGTATCGGGAACACGTTGTTCGATGAGGAGGGGAGTCGCGGTCACAAACAGCGCCCCGAGGATCACCAGAGTCACTGCGCGGGTTGCGAAGGCATACGCGAGCCACAGAACCGGGAACACAATAAGAATCGCGACGGCCATTCCGTTTTCAGCCGCGGCCGCGCGCACCAGCCCGACCACAATGAGGTCGATCGTGGGAACGATCGCGAGCCAGCCGCGGTTGACTCGCGACCAGGGGAACAGCATCGCTCCGACAGTGGTGGCGAGCGCGAGAACGACTCCGCTCGTCCACAGCACCTCATCCTGCATCGATGGTTCCGAGAATTCAAAGAAAACCGTGGCGACGGCGAGGGCGGCGAGGAAGGGGAACTGGGCGTGGACGAACTCCTGCGCGCGCCGGGTGGCGCGCGCCATCAGGCGTGCGGGGAGCCGTTGGCCGATGCGGCGCGTGAGTCGCAGAGTGGGTGTGGGTGACACGGAGTCCTCGTTTTATAGGGGGCGGCGATATCACCAAGAGCGCCCCCTAGGGCTCTTTGTGCACTCAGCGTGTCGAAAACTACGCGTTATCACTAACCGTAGGTGATTATCGCCCGGAAATTCAGCGATCGAGGCCATTTCTCGCGACTTATGCTCAGGGCATAATCGCCTTGTATGGCCCCGTCCGTGCGGGCAATACCGCTCGTCTGGCTCCCGGCGCCGATCCGGCCTCCCGCGCAGGTCCACAGAGTGCCGCGCATTGTCGGGGATCCTTCACTTCGTCGGGGGCAGCGGTTAGCGTGTAAGGGTGCGATGGTGTCGGGTCGAGGTGGGTAGTACACGCGTTGTGCCGCCCTCTTCGGGGTTACCCCGGGGTACGCAATTCACCGGATACATGCGCCGCAGGCGCCTGAGTGCGCTCCGCGCACCACGGCGCCCGCACAGACAGACGAGTCGGCTCGGCGCCATCCCACACCAGCCGAAATGGCCTGTCCCGCTTCGACGCTATTCGGCACTACGGCGCTCAGCGTGACCGCGCGCAGCAGCTACGACCACAGCCGCGCGGTTGCCACAGCACTGGCTCACGCCTTCCTGTCCGCTGACTCCTGGACCAAACCCGCACTGCTCGCCGCGGGAGCGAGCGTTCTCGGTGCTCGCCGACGCTGGCTCGGTCCGCTCGCAACCGTGGTGCTCGAGACCTTCCGCAGCCGTCCGTCCGACGCGCCCCGCGAACTCGCCGAGGTGGTGCTGGGGGCGACGCCCTTTGCTCGGGCGATTGAGGTGTCGATCGAGCGGGGCGCGCCGATCCGGATCATCCACCACCCCACCGCCCCCACCCTGGCGCGCACTACCGGTGACCGACGCACCACCGAGCGGGGCACCACTGACTCCGCCACCGCTGCATCTCGCCTCGATTCGCTGGCGAACCTCGCTGCACTGCTCGAGCTCACCCAGGGTGAACTCGACTGGTTCGCCGACCCCCAGCTGCGCAATCGCCGTGCTCGCCCCGGCCGACTGCATCACTATCGCTACGACTGGCTCCGCCGCGAGGGCCGCACTCCACGCCTGCTCGAGGTGCCCGGGCTGCGGCTGCGTGCGCTCCAGCGCACCGTGCTCGATGACGTTCTCGCGAGCATCCCGCTGCATTCCGCCGCGCACGGCTTTGTCGCCTCCCGCAGTGCAGTGACGGGTGCCGCCGTGCACGCGGGGCGGAGGTGGTCATCAATCTCGACCTGACCAGCTTCTTCGCGCGCGTCACCGCGGGGCGTGTGTATGGGGTGCTGCGGCAGGCGGGCATCCCCGAAGCCGTCGCGCACACCCTGACTGGGCTCGCCGTGCACGCCGTACCCCCGTACATTCTCGCGGCCATGCCGCCCGGTGGATCCCCAAGCGAGAGGTTCGCGCTTCGCCAGGCGCTTGCCGCGCCGCATCTTCCGCAGGGCGCCCCGACGAGTCCGGCACTGGCTAATCTCGCGGTGCGCCGACTCGATTCGCGATTGGCGGGATGGGTGGATGCAGCGGGCGGCCAGTACACCCGCTATGCCGACGACCTCGCCTTCAGTGGCCCGGTGCAGCTCGCCCGTCGCGCCGACGCGTTTATCCGCGGAGTAACCCGCATCGTGGAGGACGAAGGTCATCAGATCAACCCCCGCAAAACCCGCGTGCGGGGCGCGAGTGTGCGGCAGGCGGTTACCGGGATGGTGGTCAACGAGCGCACCAACGTTCCGCGACGCGAGTTCGACCGGCTGCGCGCGGTGCTCCACAACGCGGCGGCGTTCGGGCCGCAATCACAAAACCGCGCCGGTCATTCCGACTTTCGCGCCCACTTGCTCGGTCACATCTCCTGGATGGAGTCGGTCAATCCCGCGCGGGGCGTCCGGCTGCGTGCCGACTTCGCCCGCATCGAGTGGTGACGGAGTGCTGAGCTGCGCGGTGCCACGCAGAGCTGCGCGGTGCCACGCGGTGCCACGCGGTTATGAAGTGCAGCGGTTACGCGCCGCCCGGCTTCGTTGCGAGCATCCGAGAAAGGAACGCCGACACGTCCAACTCGGGCGCGAACGGTTCTCCGATCGTCGCCACGTCGTAGTACATTCCGTCCACGATCAGCATGGTCGCGCGCGCCAGCATCGGGTCGCCGAGGTCGGCGTTCATCAGCTCGAAGTGGGTGGTGCGCATGTTCCGCACCAGATCGGCGGCACGCGGGTCGCGTTTGGCGAGCATCCCTGTCGCGATGCACACCCGCTCGAGGTCGGTGCCGATGTAGTCGGCGAGAGCAGCGTAGTACGCGGAGGCACCCTCGGGTGCCGTCTCCATTCGCGCGTAGTCCTCGCCGGCGAGCTGTTCGAATCGGTCCATCAGCCCCGACTCAAGCACCTGCCGCGACCCAAAGTGATAGAGCAGACCACCCTTGGTGACCCCGGCACGTTTGGCCACATCGTCGAGGGTCGCACTGGCGCCATTGCTCTCAATGAGCAGGTCGACAAACGCATCGAGAATCGTCTCGCGTGCACTGGTGCGGTGCTGGGCCATCGATTCTCCGTTTCGAGTTGGGGCCGGGTGCGTGTGGTGTGGGTGCGGGTGAGTGCGGAGGTGCGGGCAAGTACGGAGGTGCGGGCAGATGCGGGGACCGTGAGCGGGGTGGATGCTCCCGCCGCACCTCCCATTTTACTGTACTTCTTGGTATAGTAGGTCGCTGTACCTCTCGGTACAGTAAACCGCCCCACCTCCCCGGTTCGACAACCGGTTAGCTACGAAACTGAAGTCGTTATGAGCACCAACTCGCACTCGCCCGTTACTGCTGCCGAAGCATCCACCCCGATCCCCACCGCCCCCAGCACTGGCACACCGGCCGTCGGACCCCGCCGCCGCTGGGTCGCCCTGGTGCTGCTGATGCTGCCGGTTCTTCTTGTCTCCGTCGACAACACGGTGCTCAGCTTTGCGCTGCCCGCCATCAGCCGCGACCTCGGACCCAGCAGCACCACCCTGCTCTGGATCGTCGACGTCTACCCGCTGGTGCTCGCCGGACTGCTTGTCGCCATGGGAACCCTCGGTGACCGCGTCGGACGCCGCCGCCTGCTGCTCATCGGCGCCACCGGCTTTGCGATCATCTCGGCTGCCGCCGCGTTTGCGCCCACTGCCGAGCTGCTGATCCTCGCCCGCGCCGCGATGGGCTTCTTCGGTGCCATGCTGATGCCGTCCACTCTGTCGCTGCTGCGCAGTATCTTCGCGGACCCCCGCCAGCGCACCCTCGCGATCGCGATCTGGGCCGGGGGATTCTCTGCGGGGTCCAGCCTCGGACCCATCGTCGGCGGCGCACTGCTCCAGCACTTCGCGTGGGGCTCCGTTTTCCTCCTCGCCGTGCCGATCCTCCTGCCGCTGCTGATCCTCGGCCCGTCGCTCATCCCCGAATCGAGCGACCCGAACCCCAAAAAGATCGACTACCTCAGCATCCTGCTGTCGCTCGCCGCGCTCACGCCGTTTGTCTACGCGATCAAAACCCTCGCGCACGACGGTCTCACGGTCATCGGCGTCAGCGCTCTGGTCTTTGGCGTCATCGTCGGAGTGCTGTTTGTGCTGCGCCAGCGTCGCATCCCGAACCCGTTGCTCGACCTGTCGCTGTTCGGCAACCGCTTCTTCTCCGGTGCTGTGCTGGCGAACTTCCTCTCCGTCTTCGCGCTCGTCGGATTCCTGTTCTTCGTCTCGCAGCACCTCCAGCTGGTGCTCGAACTCGACCCGCTTGATGCCGGCCTGCTCCTTATTCCGGGCGCCGTCGGAGGCATCATCGCCGGTCTCGCCGCTGCGGCCCTCGTTCGTCGCATCGCCCCACGACGGGTCATCATCTCGGGCATCCTGCTCAGCGCCATCGGCTTTTTGCTCATCATTGCGATGCGCGACGACCTCAATGCCGTGGTGGTGGCGGGCGCGTTTGTGATCCTGTCGTTCGGTGTTGGATCGGCCGAGACGATCTCGAATGACGTGATCCTCGGGTCCGTGCCCGCCGACAAGGCCGGTGCCGCCTCGGGAATCTCCGAGACCGCCTATGAACTCGGTGCCGTGCTGGGAACCGCCGTTCTCGGCGCCGTGCTCAGCGGCTTCTACCGGGCGAACGTCGCTGTGCCCGCAGGTCTGTCCGCGACCGATTCGACTGCCGCCGGCGAAACCCTCGGCGGGGCACTCGGTGTCGCCGAGGCGCTGCCCACCGCCGACTCGACCTCGCTCATCGCGTCGGCGCAGGCCGCGTTCGACAGTGGTGTGGGGGCAACCGCGACCATCGCGCTCATCTTGATGCTGGGTGCGGCGCTGGTGATCCAGCGGTCCATGCGGGTGCGGACAGTGGATGCTCCGCCGCTGAAGTAGCCGCAGGCTCACACCCCTGGCTCACGCTTCTCGTTCGCACCCCGCAAGCTCACACCTGTGGTTCGCACCCTTGGCTCGCAATCCCGGCTCAAGTCCCTGGCTTGCCCCTCTGGCTCACGCCCCTGGCGCGCGTACGCCTCGCCGCCTCCACCGTGCTCGTCGCAGCACTCCGCTGCCTTGCGGAAAGTGGAGCGCGCCGATAACAGGGGGCAATAGGCGCAACGAGTTTTACACCGGGGGCCGCCGCAACCCATCACGGGCCAAAAAATGCAAGCGAATTGCTCGTTGTGGCCCCTGGTAGCGAAGGTGCTGCGCGTTGCAGCCCCGGGTAAGCGAAAGTGCTGCGCGTGGAGGCCCCGGGTACGGGATGCTCTGCGCGCTGAGGCCCCCGGTATGGAAAGTGCTGCGTCTACAGGCCCCGGGTAGCGGAAGGAGCTGCGCGTTGCAGCCCCGGGTAGGCGACTGCAGCAATTGGGGCCCCAGTGCAATCGAGTTGATGCGGACAGGGCTTCAACGACCATCCATGGGCCCGCGCGCGGTATTTGTCAACCTGTGTGAGACAGGTTGAGTTCGGGTCGTGTTCTATTTTTGGGGTCGTTGATCGCGGAGCGCGATGGCAGTCGGGGTGATTGCGGTTGCTCCGCGAATCGTTCCGGGTGGTCCTTCCAAGCCTGGTTGAGGATCTCGGTCCGGGCGGTGTCCGTCGCGGCCGTCAGGCCGTGATGGACATTGTTCGGGGTGTGATATCCGATGCCGGAGTGACGGTGGTTGATGTTGTATTCGTGGACAAACCATCTCGCCCAGTCGCGGGCATGGTCGAGGCTGTCGAAGACCTCGGGGAACTCGGGAACATACTTCCCGGTGCGAAACAACGCTTCGGAAAACGGGTTGTCGTTGGAGACTTTCGGCCGGGAAAACGAGCGGGTGATCCCTAACCGTTCCAGCAAATATCCCACGGGTTTGCTGACCATCGCCGCACCATTATCGGAGTGAAAATACTGCGGGCTGCTGCCGTTGTCGGTAACTGCGGTATCGATCATTTCCGCGGCCAGGACACTGTTTTCGTGGTCCTCGAGACGCCATCCGACGATCTTGCGGGAGAAGATATCGACGATGACATACCAGTGGTAGTACTGCCCGTAGTAGGGGCCCTTCAGTTTGGTGATGTCCCACGACCAAACTTGGCTCGGGGCGACCGCGACCAGTTCCGGGATTTTTTTCGGATTTTTGTTGGCCTTGCGGTGGCGTTTCAGTGTGACCGCAGCGGCATGCGCGACGCGGTACCAGGTTGACTTCGATGCCACCCAGCGCCCGTCGTCCCAGGCCCGGTAAAAGGTCTGCGAGAGCGATAACCCGACGTAATCCGGGTGGGCGATCAGTGCGAGAACGTCGGCCCGCTCCGCCGTGACGAGTGCGCCCGGCTGGGCGCGATCGCGTTGCGCTATCGGTGGACGCGTAGGGACGCGCGGTCCGGCGCGGTGGCGGTAATACGATGCTTTTGGATATCCGGCGAGGACGCAGGCCGCCACCGTCGTGGTCCCGGTGCGGATCAGGGTCGTGACGAGGTCGAAGAGGATCTTTTGGCGGGTCGTGGCCGTTTCGGTGGCATCAGCAGTGCCGGCGGCGCCGGGGCCGGTTCGCGTTGCGAGCTCTTGGCCAGGGCGGTCAAGAGCTCGGACGCTTTTCCCAGCGCTTCAACCGCGCTCTCAGACCGATCCAGTTGAGCTTGCAGTTTCGCGTTGTGTTTCTGCAGCCGCGCGATCTCGTCCGCTAAGTCTTCGGGAGTGACCGGGCGATTGTCGTACTTGCCTTCCCGGCGGGCCTGATTCCATTTATTCACGATACGCATCTCTAAACCCAGTCGACGTAGCAATGCGGACTTCATTCCGATCTCGCCTGCCCGGTCCCACACGTCAAGGATCTGGAGTTTTTCCCGGATCGTGAACCGTTGCTTCAGGGTGAATTTATGGGGCAGCTTCGCTGCCTCGGCGTCGATATCCATGTTGAGCATCCATTCTCGCCACGGTCAGCAAATAAGACGTTTTGTCTCACTACAGGCTGACACAGAGGGCGCGCAAGCCCAGCACCGGTCGTTGAAGCCCGT
>Ga0247807_10000652_pt1 | contig 21776 bp, 20 predicted proteins | sample UWRJL074202C1_FD_179931 | JGI IMG/M metagenome (GOLD analysis project Ga0247807, IMG submission 179931) | Plant litter microbial communities from Arlington Agricultural Research Station in Wisconsin, United States - UWRJ-L074-202C-1 | ecosystem: Environmental > Terrestrial > Plant litter >...
AATTCAGCTTTGAATTGATCCATGTTGGGATTTGTGGATGGTGTTCGTAGTGGTTGAGATTGGTACGATGGATTTGTCGAAGTTGCAGGTCGGCGTACCCTAGATGCACTTCTTGAGCGAGTTGGAGAGCCCGTACTGCTTCCACTTCTGTCGCGCTGACGATCCCACATTCTCCTCGTACCATGCCATACAAACCCACCGATAAAGCGAGCTTCTTTTGCTATGACTTGAAACCACCATCCAACTAATACAGCGAGCGCTTTAAAGAAGCGCAACGGTAAAATAGTAAAAGTGTATAGCAACGCGTCTAGGCATGCGAAGGATCCAAAGAAAAGTACTTGCTCTAATTGCGGCGGTAATAACAAAAAATTAAGTAATCGCTCAAATTTGATCTGGGAAGATTCGTACGGAAATTCGCTAGCAGCTGATCTGAAAATGTACAATGGTGATGGCCTAGTAGATGAAAGTTCAAGTTGGAGGTATGTTGGTATAGACATGGGAGGTAACGGAATGGACTGAGGCAGAGGTGAGGGTAAGTCTGGTACTGGTGGCTTCCCTGCCGCTACCGGAGTTCGGATACTGTTCAAATCCAAGTATTCAGGTCGGCTTCCTGGATGCACTGCTTTTCGCTTGGGTGAGGTTTGTGAAACTTGGCCTAATGGCGTTTTTGAATAAGACGACATGCGGTTGCTAGCTATGGGAGGTGTAGAGATAGCTCGCGATGAAAACCCGGGCCGTTTGTGAATGCTTGCTGGTGCTGATGATATCTCAGGACCACCCAATCGGCGGTCAATATGAGGATCTATTTTCAGAGCTTCCATGCCAACCGTACCCCGTCTAGAGTCATGCTTCTTTTGCTCGTCGAGCTTTGGTCGAGACGCATCGGATGCAGAACCTCTCCGCTCGATCACTGGCGATGGCGCGAGCATTGGTACGCCCGTACTGGATGGCCCTCTTGAAGGGCTTACAGGCAACGATTCTGGTGCGGAAGTCAATTCCGTTATCTCTGATGCAGATAACTTGAGTATTTTGTCATCAGTAGGTGATTTTGAGGCTGAAGTCCTTCTTGTCTTCCCAATCTTTTCTTCTGGAATATCGTGGAGCTCAAGGGATGGTAATGTCTTTGATATAGGGAGAGGTGACACTAAAGTCTCCTCGTTGGCACCCGTTCCAAAATTTTGTCTCGACTTCGCAAATGATTCAGAGTGGCTGTTTCCCCTGGATCTTGGAGAAAGCGTAGAGCTATTGCCAACCTCCTTTGCGCTGACGCTGACGGTCAAAGATGGCGAGATGCTTCGAGGAGAGGGCGTTGGCGATGGCGACGGGAGTTGGCGGACATCTTGGACAGCCAAGTGCGAGTCCCTCTCATATGCTTGCTGAAATTTATCTATGAATTGAGTTCCATCGCTGTGGTTTGTTTCTTCTTTCGGTATGTCACGTATCTCCCAATCCCCCCTTTCAGGCCAGCTGTTACCCTTTTCATCCTCTCGGCTTCGAACACTGCTGTCTAGCGATATGGGCATCTCTGTACCCTGTATCAGGAATCATGAGTGTACATACAAAGATTTTATTTATGCATAGTTGGAAGGTTTTGTTGTTGGATGTATAGTGATGGTTCTATTAAGATGACACTTTCCGAACCCGGTTCCTTTGATTTTCCGTCGCCTAATTTTGGGATGAGTAGCAATGACATACAGGGACAGTTTTCCTACATATTTTAATGCTCAATAATGTGAAATAATTATCCACTATGGGTGGCACCGTACAAGAGATCATACCAGAGTATGTAGAGATTCGCACTGTAATAGAAGGAGGCTGGTATTATACGTCACGTGACTTAGTCGTATCTCCATTGTGGAACGTTGCTTCTACTGACGAGAACAGGAGCATCAGTGACAAGATTTTGAGATTATGAAGAGAAGCGGTCTTCTCTATTACATCAATCTTTGTAGGTATGTGCAGCATCAGTTTGTAGTAAGAAGAGCCGTGAAGACCCTGGCTGAAGTTTATGCCAAAAAGCTGGCCGTTACCCTAGGAGCGTGTCCTTAGAGGGGAATAGGACGATTTTATACTGTAGGGATAAGTCACTTACATTACTTTGAGAAGGATTGTGATATAATCCTTTAGGCCCTTCTCGATTGCTTTTTTTTGACACCTTGGAATTCCGAATAAGTCTAGCTGTGGGAAATACAGCTACAGCACATCACTGATTCGAACCAAAATGGCACAACTTGACAGGTAAATTCAGCTGGCGGGGAGCAGCTTTGGCCCATTCTTCCTTTCTGTGGATTAGATTCGGAAAATTCTTCAATGGCATCAAAATTGGAGGACTTGGAGGATTTGCGAGTAGTTATGGCGGCCATAAGCTTGCCCCGATACAGTTGAGACAATGAGCGCTAGGTTCAGATATAGATTCCAGTTTTAGAGGTGATTAGAGCATTTATTTGCATTTCCTTTCAAGTAATTAAAAGGGTAGAATCTCTGTACACGCCGGAATCGTGACCGATACCAAATACTGGGGGAAATGGTGTAGCATATACTGCGACAAGCTTGAGATTGTGCCACTTCCTCATTCACCTATATTCACCACCCCCATTATATACCGGCAGCTTGCGATAAATCTAGCAAATAATATCATACACGAAGTCTTTTAGGCTGGGACGACATATGATGTTGAAAAATAAAAATAGGTGAAGAACATCTACCTTTAGGCTTGGCATATCTGGACCCCTGAAATCCCCCACTGTTCAGACTTCACTTCATCCCATCATTGCCAGTCTAGTTACCATACTCATCTCGTATCAGACACGTTACCTCACAATGTAGTATCTTAAGTGGATGGGAACATTTGTCTCCCTATCAACATCACTCGCCAGCACTCACAATACTCCCATAAGTCGAACATCATGGCACAACCTCCGTACCCTCTCCATTCCTCAGTGGCAGACCGAATCCATCCGGACTATGTCAAGTTCTACAATGAGCACATCATAGATAAGCAGCAAGTTCACCTGCAGCCTGTAGAAGCTTCGCGGACCTCAGGAATATTGATTCCAGGTGGTGGCCCGAAGCTTCCCGTGGGAAAGACTGAGGATATATCATTCAAGAGGAAGGAAACCGAGGGTCCAGATGTTGTCGTTCGGGTATTTACACCAGAAGGGAATACTCCTGAAAGTGGATGGCCTCTGATGCTTTACTTTCACGGTGGAGGGTGGGTGTTAGGCAACATTGAGACCGAGAACACAGTTTGCACAAATATGTGTGCAAGGGCAAGATGTGTAGTTGTGAGTGTCGATTATAGGTATTTTACTTTACCCAATCTTCCGAACGTGAAATTGACAATTTGATATTAGACTTGCCCCCGAAGACCCATTTCCGGCAGCAGTTCATGACTGCTGGGAAACCATGTTATGGCTATATGCAACGGGCTCGAATATCCTCCACCTCAACATTAATAAATTTGCTGCAGGGGGTAGTTCTGCAGGTGGAAACTTGACGGCTGTAATGTGCCACAAATCGCTATCGTCAGCCAATGTGCATAAGTTCAAGCTACAGCTACTTATAGTGCCTGTTACAGATAACACGGCGACGGTTGAGAACACTGCTAGTTGGAAAAGCAGCGAATTTGTTCCGGCGCTACCGTCTGAAAAGATGTTGTGGTACCGAAGACATTATCTGCCAGATCCCACCACCTGGGAATTGCCAGAGTCAAGTCCACTCTTTTATAAAGATGGATGGGATAAGCAACCTCCTGCACTGATCGTAGTTGGAGAGCTAGATGTGCTGAAAGATGAGGGTGTCGCCTATGGAAAGAAGTTGACTGATGCAGGGGTGGATGTTGACTTGAAAGTCATGGCAGGTATGCCTCATCCATTTCTAGCTATGGATGGAGCCCTGCAACAGGGTAGAGATGCTATCACATACATGGTTGATGCCTTGAAGAAGTCTTTTGGAACATGAGATTTACAACGACGACCTTCGAAATTATAAAAGAAGACATAAATATGTGTTGGTTGAAGATAGTATGGTTTAGATCCTGTTTTCTCTGGAACTCGGTTACGCTCTTCAAAGTCAACTGCTCAGTGGTCCTAGATATGATTTGATCTGCAACGCAACCCTTCTATTTACATGTACTCTTCTTCCCACTGTGTTTGTTCTCCATTATGATAATCAGCCATTGTTCTCAACTATGTTCTGCCCAAAATTTGGTTCACCTGCAGCACGCCACCTATCTTCGATTTTGACAAGTAAAGTAAAAGCATCTGGCCTTCTCGCTATGTCCAGCAGCAACATCTCTCCAACCAGCTCCCATATCGTTCTACTATAATTTTGATTGCCCATCCTACATATCTGCCATTTCATACCTTAGAATCTTGGTTGGCGGAGTGCCAATCATCATTGTCTGAATGACCGCTTCTAACGACCAAATCTCAGAACAACTAGTCCCATGTATATGTATTGTGGATATTCTCCTGGTTTCCGGTAGTTAGACTTCTTCCAATTTATCTTTAGTACAGAGAAATGTGAAACGAGGGCGGCTTACAGGTGGCCAATACAGCTTCGTCATATCACTTGCCTTCTCCACCTACTCCGCAAACGCAACCTGATTCCGAGATGTTCCCGTCACCTTTGCCCATTGAAACCCTCCCAACTTACACTCGCCATATGTATCTCCTTTGGTTGGATGTTTGAACCATATTTGTCCTAGAATTACTTCCTGTATCATAATTAGGTGCCAATCATCATCATGTAGCAAAGTCGCCTTTGGCACCCTTTATTTCTTCTGAGCCGTGATGGAGCCACAATAATATTCTGCTGATAGATCTCAAAACGTGCCAACACAGGTGTTCTGGCAAAGAGGAGCGGCTGAAATTCGAGGCTGAGAGCTTGTGCCATGTTTTCTTATCGTGCAATCCGAGAAATTCGATCGGGTTATGTAGGGTATAAGCAAGGCACCCAGCATTCATATCTTCCGAGACTGTAAAACCGTTTGGATAACTGACTTCAGGGGAACTTTCGGCATTTTGTTCTACTCTAGGGATCTCGTTGCCCTGCACGATGTCCACGATGTCGACGAGTGAGATGATGTTCGGGCGGTGTAAACAGGAGGGAGATAGATATAGCGGCTGTCGGGATGAGGGTGTCGGAAGAATGCATTGCTATTTTGGGTATTTTGGGGGTATTTTTACAGTTTCAGAGGGATGGAGCGTCAGCAGTTACGGTGGAAGGGATGAGATTTGCGAGGAAACGCTTGTGGTCAGATATGCGGAGGATAGTAAAAGAAGAAATGAATTTAGATTGGGCAGTAGTGTCTACTGGTTCATATCTGGGAATGACGACGTTTGCCATTTTATAGGCTGATGATGACCTGTGAATGGAATGATCAGAGGTGCATTTAAGCAGCCTTATAAAAGAAATGTTGGCAGGGATGTTTTCTTTGACGATCGACCACCAGCTTCCTCTTTCACCTTTGTTTATTCTAAATGGAAATTTACCTAATCTATCCTGGCAATGCTAGATTCCATTACAGTAAATGATATACGTAAGTTTCATAGCTTTCCCTCAGCAACAGCTCGAAATAAGTAGCTATGTAGTAGGTCAGGTTCACAATATTACTTGAGAGAAAATCTAGCATAATGCAAAGCAGATTAAGATGGTACAGTGCTAATAGCCAGACGAATTCTCCTAGAACTAGGTATACTAGGATTATTTTTGTTTTAGGAGAAGAAGATTAAAAGATAATTGATATCAGAAGTGCAAAAAGATTCTTGAAATTGCCTCTTACCATTTTCTACTCTGGTAACCATTTGTTTATCATTTCTCGGTGCCTTCTGAAGCGTCACTAACCCATCTAAGGTTGATCTGGCTTATAAAAAAAAGTATAAGAATAGGAGCCCAGATGTGTTTCTATGGATTTTAATTTAGCTGAAGGGGGAGTTGAACTAATCGCATGATATTGTTTCTTTCTAGGACGATACAACGCTCCAAGTTCATGACATTCAAGTTTCAAAGCGCATGATATTCTTGCAAGCAATATTAAATTATGTTAGATATATACTCTTCTAGATAAGCCAAAGTAAATTCACCAAATTCCTACTACAAGTACACCAAAACTAAATGCTGCTATAAAATGCAATTTGAGAGCACCTTTCTTTGAGCGACATCCTGAAGACGTTACCGGGGTACTACTGGAGCTCGGGCTGATTCCTGAGGATGAGGTACTGACAGAAGGACTCGAACTACTAATTGTTGCGCTGAAATCACTTCCAGCAGATCCGATACCTGAAGAACCTCCGCTTGGCGTAGAATCACTGCTTGAGGAAGTTTCACTTCCAGAAGGACCATCATCTGAAGAATCTTCGCCCGAGCCAACACCAGTCCCTATGTAGGGGCAAGGATTACACTGATTGTAGGAGAATCCACACGTCTTTCCCAAGAGACATGTCCAGGCTAAACCCCGAACGGGATCCCGAGGGCAGTTATGTATTGCCGTACATGTGTTACTACCAGTATCTGGGCTGGAACCAGGACTCGAGGACTTCATCACGTAGATTATCAGAGATGATTTCAGAATAGAAGAGAGCTGCAATGAAACGTAATCTAGCTTACGGGTGGTGTCACTGTGCCACACTTAGTTTCATCGCTCGCTGGGCAACATGTTTGCTGCGAAGTCCCTTCATTGATGCAGGTATAACCGTTCGCACAACAACCGCCTCCACAGCATCCCCCAATTGTGCAGCAGCCGCTGACTCCTGGACAGGCAAATGTTGTAATACTACAACTCAAGAGGGGACCGACACTAATTGTGCTAGCTTGAGCTTTGACTTGATAGATCGAAAAGAAAAAGAGAAGAAAGATAACCTGTATTTTGCTGATCATTGTATAGGCAGAATTGTATTGAATTTATATTGTGATTACAGAAAAGGCTTCTTGCAGATGATATTTCTGTGAAAGATCCAAAGTTTGAGCCAGCTGGCTGGCTTTATATCACTGGCAGCCACGAGCGTATGGTAAAGATTGATTTTCACAAAAATCAAAAACATAGACCCTGCCCAGCTGCAACCCCTTCCAAAATTGAGTACCAGTAGGTAACGAACCAAAGTGTGTAATTTGTACGGCGGCTACTTTAAGGCTTGGGCCCAGAGCTAAGAGACGGCGGGATCTATTCAGCTCCAAGCCACAAATTGACGGACCATGTCACAGTAAGACATCGCCACTGAAATTGGACCACTGTTCGAGAAAAAGTAGCCGATTAGCAATCCAGTAAATACATCTTTGGAATGGTCACCCTACACCTGTGAACCACAAAAAGTGTTAATAAGTCGGGCAACCAAAGCGCCAGAATCAAGTCCTTCTTTTACCAACGACAAAATAGAGCAAAGTTTGCGCCATGTTTCAAGCCCCAGCTTTGCACAATATTAGGTGTAGCGTTAATCGATATAACACAGGCAATTATGTATTTATAAATTTGGAACTGTGGGAACTTCTATGGGAGACGGAAAGCCAATTAAATCTTCCAAATTAGATGTTCATGATGAGCATTAGATGTTCATGATGAGCTAGGAATTAATCTGCATTATACTGCCTTCAACAGATTAATTTGCTCTCAATATAGCCAGGTTCATACTTCTATTTCAAATAGAGCCTTTCTCTTAAGTCTAACAATGAAGTCTTTCACCTTACACTCTAGATGGTGGTTCATCGAATAGCTACACTCCTTTTAGTAATAAGAAAATCGGATTTCCCTTATTAATTACAAACTAACTTGACTGAGATGTAGAGTTTTTTTGCGTTTCAATTTGGGTTTTACTTCTGGGTACTACTCTCGGAAAGAGGTGACTTCTGTGCCTAGCCAACTGTGTGGTTAGCATCGAAAGCTTTAACGAAAAAAGAAAATTCGTTCGAAGATGTGGCTTTGAGATGAAGCACTACGACATTGGTGGAATATTCTTCAATCGACACTCGTAATACCTTCAATGCTACGGAGACTAACCTTCACATTGAGTTGAAATTGGCTGTCAGCGCTGATTATCTGAAAATTCTTCTAAATTCTAAAACCTTTTAGAAAGATATGTCGAGTTTACTCACCTCTTTCAAAGCAGACTTTGAGACCAATAAATGAACAGCTTAGAAGTCAAAATTTCTAGTACAGTACGGGATGAGCGATTTATGTTGTCTCATCATGCTAAGTTTTCTGGGCTAAATAACAGAGAGGTGAGAACATACGTGATAGTTTGTGCTCTTTAAATAAGGTATTGCTACTGTTTTAAATCCTATTTTAACCTCAATCTTCTGCCTGGGGTGCGCATAATGTGAGCTATTTCCGCTGGCTTACCATATCCTTCTTAAACTAGCGTGATGCGATTCTCTGATAACCTAGGTTTTAATAACATGCTCAAACTAGTTTAAAAGGACGGTTGCTTAGCCTAGTCTTTTTGTGAATTTCCTGAGATATAAGAAATGGTATCGTCCCAAACTTTTGGGCCGTTGCCTTCTCTCACCGCACTCGAATCACTGATTTTGCTATTCCTCAGAATTACATTCTGGATCCTTCTAGTATACCTGATTGTACAAATCCATCTCGTTCGAGGCTTTGCACATAACTTCATTCTATCTCATCGTAAAGTATCACTTTAGTGTTGTCAATATGGGTGTTATAATATACAGTACTACATATAAAGAACTTATTATCTATCAGGTGATCTTCGAAGTTCGGAATAATTACAAGCTGGAGGATCAGTTCTTCACTCAGAAAGACGTTATTTCTTATCAAAACTACTGGATGCACATCGAAGCTCAGCGAGTTGCACCAGCTGCAAAAGATGAACGAACTAATCATGCGGTACGGCCTGTACACACAAATCACGACAGAACCACCCGCTTGCTAGAGGAACAGATCTTCCAAGTTGCCTGTCGCATTGATATGGCACAGACTGCACACAAGATCCCTCTGGGAAGTCATATTTACGTGAAAGGGGAGACAAAACAGCAGATCGCCATCAGCATCGCCGCCCGGAGATCGCCCCCAACTCATCCCTAGCCAAGTTCATGAAGGCAGGGTGCTTTTTCTTCCGCATCAAGAACATGCCGGTGGTTGCTTCAAATGTGTCATCAAGGGTTGCAAAAACTGTGATATCCAAGATGGAGCTTTCAATCACCCTGTTGTAGTTATCAGAAAGACCTGGGATGATCAGCAAACTAGCGCACTATGTTGTTTGATTACTTCAAGGCCGCCGAAGGATCCACTTGCTGAAGGACTCGATCTTCCAATTTTCGCGGGTGGTAGGACTGGGGGCAAAAGTTCTAATGACGAGCTCAACAAAAGAATATATCTTGAGGAGGGAACAGGGATGATGCACAAACCATGCTACATACAAACCAACCATGTCTATTCAATACCCCTGTCAAAGCTCAGGACCTTTGGTTCCCAGAAGCTGTCGAACAAGAGCTTGAAGAGTCTCACCTCCTTCATCAATTTGGAAACAGAAGATCAATCTAGTTAAGAGGCAAATCAAAAACCTACAGCAAGCTCTCCCGTGATACTTTGGTAGTATGGCACCGCCCAGATTTAAGCAGAATAACCACATTCGATATTCATATTTGAAAAGACCGCCTAATTATACTCGTTAATCACTCAAATAAGTTAAATTCAGCGGAAATAAGCTCTACCGCACTATCTGATTCAAAAGCAACAAACCAGGCAAATATAGAACAAGAGAGTCAAAGAAATTTCATGAGCCCATTTGCTAAGATCACTAACCAAAAGAATTTCATAAGGGAATGAATTAAAAATGTTCGGGTCATCTGTTCTTTTCTCAACGAGAGACCTGATCTACGAGTTGGACTAATATCAGACGACGAATCTAGAGGCGACATGAAATATCCAGTTGAAACACACAACCCGTTCAAATTCCCGTTATCTCCCTGTCACACTAGATCATCAAATTTCACATTCAGAACCCTTTCACAAAGCCACTCTCTCTACAACATTCCTTCATCTCAAGAAGACTATCGGATATGGCAACCCATGTTATTGAAGGTCCCTGTGGCTTAGCACTACCTGTCATAGTTTGGCAAAGTGTTAAGTCTAAGCTATGCCACGATGTAGTATCCGTGAACCCATAAGTGATCTCTAAGGAAGGGGGGAAAAGTAGCCTGTTCAATATTCTAGGCGCATGTATATTTAACAAGTAATGAGACTTGGGATGGTAACAAGGAGATTACCAACATATTAAATCCTCACTTATTATTTCGTGCATTGGTGACATTAAATCCCAAAATATCTGGTATATATCATCTCTTGTGAGAGCTAATTATCAAAATATTAGTGACGAATAAGATGACTTTGCCGCTGAAGAACCAAGTTTTTGGAAGCCAACAATTAGTCTTGGCACACAAACAATGCATAACCGGATTCGATTACTGGCGATTTGAGATACGAGATGCTAAGACCATTGACGAATGAGTGCTCCGTAGCACCAGCCTTCTGAGTGAGTTTGGCACATAATGAGATGCATCGAAATGCAACACCCCGCAGCTTGGCCGTTAATAATTGCCTGTATGGCCACTACACATGACTTCTGCAGGCAGTACAGTGTAAATCATTTAAAGTAAAGGCACAAACTCCTCTCTAAACATTTCATTCAAGGACGGGTATTAACACTTTTCGAAGAAATTGATCACTTAAAATATTATCTGTACCACAAAACACATCAATAATTTTCACATGGCGAATACCAACGATGTCAAGAAGCAGTATGACACGCTTGCTGTGAAGTATGACGACTACCGGTCAACGCCACTAGGAATCTTAGAGACACAGCTTATTTTATCTGCTATTGGATCTCCAAAAGATTCTACGGTCTTGGATCTGGGCGGCGGCACCGGGGTGATGGCTCGCAAGGTAGTTGACGCCGGTGCCAAATTGGTAGACGTGGTCGACGTCTCTCCCGAAATGCTAAATGTAGGCCGACAAACCGAAAGTCATTTGTACAGCCAGAAAATTCGCTGGTTCGAAGCTGATGTATCCAAATCACTTGAACACCTTCCACTCCAGATGTACGATCTGGTCATGGCAAACTGGGTTTTCGACCATGCTTCGAGTGTTGAGATATTGGAGGGAATGTGGTCTAATATTTCTTCCTATCTCAAGCCAGGGGGTCGCTTTGTTGGTGTCCGTATGGGCAACCCCCGTACACCATATATCTTAAGTGGCATATATGGAGTACAGGTGACAGACCATGTCGAGATTCCAGGAGGATTGAAATACCATTGTAAGCTTGAAGCGAACCCTCCTATCGAATTTGAGGTCACTTCGATGGAAGTCAGCTATTCGGGGTCGACGGAAATGCATAGAAAGTTTGGGTTTCGTGATATTGAGATTGAACCATTTGAGAATGGGGAGATCCTTAAAGAGGATCCTGACTACTGGAAACAGTTTCTGGAGGAGCCATATCTAGCTGTAGTCAAAGCGATAAAGAAGTCAGATATCTAATTCCTCGATTCATGAGTAATAGAGGATTCTAAGATGGATTCAATCAGGAACTTGTTTGGTCTGCTTTGCTACCGCGGATGTTGGTGGGGGTTGTACCGGTCGGAATTTTCATCTCTTTACTATCGAGGGTCTAAAGTTATATAAGAAAAGAAAACGCTTTGCGCCAACTTATGATTTGCTTCGTGTCACTACACAACCATATAGTTAGGGTCTGGCTCCATTGACAATTACGTCATATATGTAGTCCACGAGGCGGTAGATTTGCTTCAGACATGAAGGATATTATACAAAGGAGCGATAGAGGCGAGATTGCTGTCATCTCGACATAATCATAGGGTACACTCCTGCGCCGCGTTTATGAGTGACTGTATCTACATAGGCTTCTACCTCACCGTCTTGGATATCATCTTTACCCGCTGAAGCCCTTCCTCCACTTAACTGCAGGCGACTTGTACACTGAATGGGGTGGTGAGTAGGAAGTGAGGTGGTAGACATGGAAGATTTGGAAGAATTGTGTGCTTGTACTAAACTTAAGCTGGCAAATAGCGATCTACACGAAAATATTGATAGCACTAACAAACGATTTTCAATAACACTATTAACTTTTGATATTCATGTTGATTAAAAGAGCTTGAAATGCCCAGGTTGAAGAGATTGCCAAACACGATCTGGTTCGTATTTCTTACTAGTCCCTCTCAAACGCTCTAGATTCTTGGCACCATAGCTTTGAAATACTGCTTGCTCCCCAGCAGCATAGTTTTGGTAGATGAACGGATGGCCAACGTTCTGGGCATATGCCGTGGCATTTGATTGAGAAATGATGGAGCGAGTCATGGACATTATTGAAGCATCGTTCTCAGTCCCAGACCAAGAAATCGAGAGTTGTATTACTTTACACGTCAGTCAAACTATTTGATTCAAGTATGTAAGAAACTACACTTACAATTCAGAGGCCCATCTCGGTCGTCAAACCCGAGCGCATTGCCGCCATTTTTATGGAACTGAGAAGTCACGGCTGTAGTGATCGGTTGGATAACAAGTGAAGGTACTAGGTCTGGAATGGAGATGATCTTGTTGACTTCTTCCATGTAAATGGCAGTAATTTCAGTCAAAAGTGTTGGAGAATTTTTGACAGTGAGTGTCCAGTATGATTGTCTGTGTAGACCTTAAAATGGTATCTTACGTAGAGGGGAAGAGAGTTTACCGGAATCCATGCGGATTAGAAGCCTTGAATTCTGCAACCACGTCGGCGAGACTTGTAATTCGCATTGTGTTTGCGATTTGTGCGTTAGCTGGTATCGAAGTGAAGTTCTGGAAGACGATTGGATTGGATATGGGTTTAGTATATTTTAAGTCGGTCACGATGAGGTATATATTCGCTAATTGTAGATATACATACACCAGTATTATAGCAGCATAGGGATCAGCATTGATATTCAACCAGTAGAATGCTGTATTGAAGCGTTCGGCAAGCTCCGCTGAGTATAGATAGGTAATAGTCCCTGCCCATAAATTACCCTGGGGGATTGTAAAAAGATCGAATTGGGTGACGATGCCAAAATTACTCCCGCCTCCGCGAAGTGCCCAGTAGAGCTCTGGATGAGTGTTTCGATTGACATCATTGATAGATCCATCCGCGAATATAACCTGAGATGGTTAGATGAGCACCTGGCTAGAGGGTAAAATCTCACTTGGTAGTTTTTAACGTTATCACAAGCCCACCCAGAACGTCCAGAAAAAGAATGATATCCCTCCTCCAAGAGTCAAGCCACCAACTCCTATATCAGAAACTTGGCCACCAACCACTGTTAAGCCCATAGGATCGAGGTAATCGTAAACATCACTCCATATATTACCAGTCCCAATTGTGATCTCTGCCTGGTCATGTGATATACTGAGCTGATTCAAATGTTTCAAATCGATTGTAATGCCTCCATCGATGTTTGATGCGCCGGAAAAAGCTCCGTGACCGCCACTCTTCACAGCGAATTTGCACTCGGTAACTCGTAGAGACCAAATACCCACGGAAACGTTAATTGTAGAAGTTGGAGAGAACCGACAGATCGGAACGGAGGCAGCTTGCTGAAGCGACCAGTAACTTGCTTCTTGAGAAATGTAAATTGGGCTTCCAGGATAAGATATGGTTTCTGGGAAAGCAAAGTTAAGGAAAGCACACTGGAGATGGACATTACTCAGTAAATGAATACGAGGCAGATTTGGGACCTACAGCAAGAGCGCACTTTGTTGATGGGCGAGCTGCAGTACCACCAACAGCGGCATATTCATGACTTAACTGATATATGGAAATCTGCCTCCCAATTTCAGCTAACGTGACAGTTTTTTGAGCGTTACTCCGATAAGTAAACAGAACAACGGAAACCCACTCTAGGGATAATAGCTTCATGATTGTGTATTGATGATGAGGAAAAATGAGTAACATCTAAATGTTGTGTGCTCAGGTTGTACAAGGAGTGACGACATAGAAAAGTTCGCGAAGGATGCAGAAGGACTACAGAAGGAGATTTATTTTCTAGTGATGGGTAACCTTAGCCCAACCCGTATCGCTATGATTATGAAAATATGATAATAGCGCCAGCAGTCGTTCTGGGATAAGCCGTACTCATGAGAACATGTTTCGTGGTTGGAGTCTGAGCAGGAAGATACAACCAACCCAAGAACCAGCCTCCCAGAAAGAGCGGGCCCGCAAAACATCCGGCGGACATAGACAGCGACCGTCAAGCATGTAGGATCTCACACCGGTTTGAGGGGAATATTCACAGCATTTCTTCGCTTCTTTATTTATTGAAGCATTCGTGTGGTTCTCATGCTTACATGCATATGCTTTAGGGGATAGCTATATGTAGAAACGGGCATTGGGTAGGAGAGGTTACACGACTTGGTAATTTACGAGCTTCGTAAATCAAAGGGCAGTTTACATGGAGATCACTTCAAGTAACTCGGAGTAATACGATGAGGTAAATCGATAAAACCGACAGCAGAATTCTACACCACCTGCTAAGACGCCTTAAAATTCACCAATGTCACCATCCCAATCCTAATATCCAAAGTCTTCGTAATGCACTTCCTGTCCAGCAAGCCATTCCAAAAGCTGAGCACGCAACGCAAGACCAGTACATAGATACCATCTCGTTGGTTTATCAGTGAGTAGTAGATCTGCTCCAGTGATACGCCGGTAATTTGTGGCGCGGATTGAGTCGGGTACTGGGGCAGAGTTTGAGGATGATTTGGGTGAGGTGATGAAAAGAGTTGTTCTGGAAGCAACTTGAGGGAAGCGCCTAGTAGTAAATTGTTAGTTAGAGTGTGATGATAAGGTTTGGGGAGGGAAAGAAGAGAGGATTGAGTTGGAAAATATTTGAAGGGAAAGAGGCATACTCTACTACGTGAGCGACAAAAGCTAAATCTTCTTCACGTATGGTCCAGTAAAGCATGAGGTCTTCAGTTGAAAGCTGGCGGAATTGCGCAAGTAGTGGCTTAGACAAAAGTTAGAACAGTGGTGAGGTGGGTGAAGAAGAATGAATACGAACTGTAATACCAACACCACTTGCTATGAAGAGAACACTATCCCCTTTGATCTCTTTGGGAGAAGAAGTTTCCAGGATCGGTTCCGTCAGTTCTTGGAGGGTAGCATGCGATTGTTGAACAAAGAAGTCGCCCCCAAAGCCCCTCAAAGGTATTTCAAGCCCAGCCTTAGGATTTGTGCGGAACAGAAAATTAGTCACGACACCTACTTTACGGATTGTGATCTCAAGCTCCCCACTGGTTGTTGGTTCTGATGAGATGGTAAATGTACGCACAAAGTCATCGTTCAAACTCTGCGGATCATCGTCTCGCATATGACTGTATCCATTATCCAGTTCTTCATCGAAGGCCAGCGTGACATATTGGCCAGCTTTCCAAGCTTTGCCAGGGTTTGGGGATAATTCAAAGCGAAACTGAGCAATGGTGGGTGAAAATGCTGTCCGAGATACGAGAGTGGCTCGCATGTTGTCATTTTCTCGGATTGCAAGGCGTGACTCTGTTTTTAAAAGTCGTACGGGAGGGTTGTAGGGTGAGTCTCCTGCGGGACGTCCCCGGAATCCCAGACCCGAGGCAACATAGCGAAGGGCATCAACAGTGAACTTCACCGCCAGCTTAGTGTGGCCTAGAATATCCGAAGCAGCTTTACCAATGAGTATCTCGGCACTCCCGGTAAGATATAGCACATTGCCCGTCTTGAAATCTGGGAATACAAGCCCGGCGAGTGGGTTCTGACGTAGATTTCCAAGAGTTTGATATAGTTGATTTCCAGAATAGTCTGGCCATATGAGTGATACTTCGTCTTTATCGTTCTGTATTACCCGCACAAAACCAGCGGTTCCTCCACGAATATTGGTATCCATATCTAAATTATGATTACTGGTAGAGACGAAGAAGAGATCGGCATGTTCAATATGGTCTAAGGCTTCTCTCTGGAGCGGCAAGGAGGTGGAAATCAACTGCGGTGTAGGAATATGAGTAGTAATGTGTTTCTTATTCATATATTTGGGACAATTTCCTACTGATCATTAGCCTATAGCTTAGCGGTTTTCATCAAATGTCCCAATACCCACCCAAGCTTTGCTCGATCTTCACAACAAGATGTACTTGCTCAGCCCCATTCTGAACAGCTGAAAGAGTTCCACCAACAAGTCGTCCAAAAAGCTTTACCCTCCTACGGTGCTCAAGGTCGACTGCTAGGCCGGATATCATCATTCCGGTGGTCTCGTTTCCTTGAAATATTTCTCCTTCTGCCTTACCCTGAGAGATAGCTTCTAGAACTGGGTCATAACTCGCAACTGTTGATTCGACCCCTATCAAAGATGCAGCAAATGGCTGTGCAAATCCAAGTTCTCCTCCCCAGACTGTACTCCATGGTCTACCTTGATCATCGAGTGTACCCAGGGCAATGAGTGGGGATCGACTGAGGATGTTTGCAGCATATGGTGCGAGGTAGGGCGAGGTGGGATTATCCCGCTCAACTATATTCAGAAGCTTGTGCATCTCCTGTTCCCCAGCATGGAATTGGGTCTCTAGTTCATATATTGCTGCCATGATTATGACTGTGGTGTGTTAAAGTCCTTGAGACGGTTGATGATCTTTTTGGTCAAGGAGGATGTGACAGATGTGCACAACCGGGACAGGTCAACGGCATTACTATATGGAAACTCCAATTCTGTGAGTGCTCTAATTAACAGGCTGGCCAAAGAGCCTTGCTCATTGGCAGTAACAGAAGTTGCCCGATTTGTCCTTTTAAGAAAGGTTGCTTATGCGGGGAGATGCTTTGTCATCACTTAGCCTCTCGCTTAATAAGCTCTGGCCCTGTCTAAAGTTGTTTACCAATCTTCTGATTATGACAGAGTTTGTAGACCACTCGTCCTGGGCAAATTGAGGGTTTATTGTCAAGATCCCCTTTAGATGTGGTCAAATTTATGAAATATTAGTAGAAGATGAGTGTCATCGTGCTGAACATTCGGACGCAGAAGTATGCTTGGTTACACTTGTAAGTTTAGTCGACACGTGAGCAATGAGTCTAACATCATATGTTTTATTAATTTAATCACAATTCGGTCGTGAATCATAGATACGATATGTTGTATTTTCAGCCATTATATGAATTTCCCTGCATGTCAGTAGGAGCCCTGAATTCATCATGGCACCCTGCATACTTCGAAGACATCGTAATTTTGTCACCACTGAATATCTCCCTGTCTTCAAACACTTCCTTAGATAAAGGGGCTAAAAAGATAATATGACGGAAGGCACAAATCGCAGAAGTCTGAGGAGCTCCATCCTGACTGCTGATGCACATACCCACGCACCTGCTGAAGCGTCATTTCGCCAATCTTCAGGCCATAACTCTTTCAATTGTAGCAGTCACGCACCTAAGCATCTTTCTGATACTCTCATTACGAGACTTGCACAAACTACATCAGAAAACAATATGGCAATTGCGAAGCACTTTACTCCCGTCACCTGGGATAAGTACAAGCTAGTGGTCGATATGCAAGAAGTATACGATTCCCCTGATCCCGAACACATCTTATATTTCGATTCAGAATATATTCTATACTATTTCACACTTTTCGACGAGGTTTTCTTTTGTGGCAGCTTAAAATCCCACTGCCACGTTGTGCACGAGGAGAAGAAGCAAACAAGCGAATGGCAAGAGTATACCATCAAATCAGTGTCTTATCTGGGTGGTAGTATTGGCAGCAGGATCGTGGTACATACCCTTCCCCTCACCAGCACATCGCTACACAATCGCTACCAGAGATTACGATCATATCTGAGTGCACTTCTGTTCGAAATGATCGTTGTTTTCTTTGGAACTTTCTCATGCAGACACAACTTTTGCCTCTCTGAGGTGAATGGCTGGATCGGGTTGGGATGTGGCCAGCTGTGGCAGGAAATAGCCTTTCGCTTCGAAGATTCCGCCAAAGAATATCTTAAATTGGATCTGGATCTCCTAAGGAAGTGGGCTTGGGTTGTAGAGTTGAAATTCTCTCGACGTTACATGGATGGAGATATCGACGTCGGGCAATTCGGTTTTGATAGGGAGGAGATACTGGATCTGATTCGGAAATTCGATGTTTCGAGTGTAGAAGATGCGAAGGCTCGTCGAAGTTTCATTGAGTGGGCGAGGGAGAAGGCTGAACGAGAAACTATTAGGAAACGATGGGAACCAGGTAAACGGCGATAGATATCGCAGATGAAGCCTACATACTAAATCTTGCTGGCGTGGGAGCAACGGCGATGGCATTTTTCTTTTGACCTTGGTTTGGTTATCTCAACAGAGTCTGGAAATCTTTCTGATAGACTGGGGTTCCTGATGAAATTTACTTAGTTAGATCTTCGGTTTCCACTAGCGTTCATGAACTGCCGAATTAGCCTTACCTAACTAAACACTAGACGTTATTGCTACATGCCAGAATTTGAACCGTATTTAGCAATATAAAGTAGCATGTCGTGCATCATGTCGTGCATCATGTCCAAATTCTACTGATAGCATTTGTAGTTTTCCAAATTTTCACCTCTTTTTTGTAAACCACAGTGAAGTAGATGTTGAGATATTAGCAAAGGAAGTGCTTGGCATCATACTAATAGCTGATAAGGCGTTCACCCCGCTGCCCCGCTACCGTTTGGTCCCCACAATTTAGGGCGATAACAAACGATAACAAATCTCACGAAGCAAGAGCTCAGTAAACCTCGAGTTTCCTTCTGCTGAGCAACGTACTTCACTTCATAGCAGCATCTACTGTTTCTTCGCCTAGAACCTATTATTAAATACCTACATAATGGATTATAAATCACAGACCAAAACGAAAGGTGCCTTAATTACACCTCGACTCATTATTCATGGTGGAGCAGGGAATATACTACCCTCAAATCTTTCTCCTGAGAAATATAAAGCGTTTCATGACTCTCTCCTCACTATACTTTCCACGACACATTATTTTATGTCTGCGCCCTCTTCGTTTCCGTTGCAAACCTCACAGTCTACCTCGGCTCTCGATACAGTGGCTTTCGCTGTCAGTCTTCTCGAAAATAACCCACTCTTCAATTCCGGCCATGGAGCTGTCTTCAATCGCGACGGATTTCAAGAAATGGAAGCAAGTGTTATGGTTAGCAGAGGTAAGAAAAAGAGAGGCGTCGGTGTGATGGGTTTACAACATGTCAAGAACCCAATAAAGCTTGCCAGAGAAATGCTACTTCGCGGAGAGCAAGATTTAGAAGGTGGAAATGGAGAACACAGAAGCGGTGTTAAGCGCAGTGATGCAATGGGCGCCCAGGGACATTCACAACTGCACGGCTCTACGGCTGAGAATCTGGCTAGACAATGGGGCCTCGAGATGGTGGATAAGAAATACTTTTATACGCAGGCCAGATGGGACGAGCATATAAAAGGGTTGGAGAGGGAAAAGAAGGGAGAAGGTGTCGCATCTTGGGACCATACGGCATATGTGCCACAGGGCACCTGTGGAGCAGTTGCACTTGACAGCGAGGGGGTTTTGGCTGTGGCCACGAGTACTGGAGGCTTGACAAATAAACTGCCTGGCAGAATTGGAGATACCCCTACACTTGGGGCTGGATTTTGGGCAGAAGAGTGGGAAGAAGAGTTTTATGCAAAGGACGAAGCGCTGATTGTCCGACCCGGACCAGCCTTGATGTTGAGCGCCTCCCTTCAGGGGCTATTGGCTGATTGCCTCCCGAGCTTGACGGCATACCAACCTATACCTCTGCAGGAGAAATTCACGCTAGAAGCTCAAGATCGAATCATCCATTCTACTGCATTATCAGGTACCGGGAATGGTGACTCTTTCTTAAGAACGAATGCAGCGCGGACCGCCTCGGCTATTGTCAAGTATCGCGGAGCTAAATCAAGCAATAAAACATCGCTACAAGAGGCTATCGACGAAGTCAGCGGCCCGGGCGGTGAACTCGAAAAGAGCGCTGGCAACCGATGGCATAAGACTGGCGAGGGTGAAGGAGGTATTATTGGCATTGAACTGCAAGTTGTATTGAATGTGGACGGTAAGCGTACATCAGTAACATCCCATGTCACGGATAGTTTCAACTGTGGTGGTATGTTTCGGGCGGCAGTTAATACGAATGGGAAAGCTATCATGAGAGCTTTTAAACCTAGGCAACCTGGCTTAGAGAGGTTTGAGGGAGAAGGAAAAGAGTATAACTTGAAAGATTGGTTTGATGACTCTCTATAGAATGATTAAACGGCATATCTCTGTATGGCGAACAAATTATGGGAGGTTAGCATTAGCCTTGGAGGTGCTCTGAAGACCCTGATGGATAGAATCACTAGACGGAATAGTAATTAAATTGAACTTCTATGTCGTAATGGTTTTATAATTCAAATCCCTCATCTATCCATAGGAGGCAAGGATACCGTCAAAGTATCTCTTCGTAACCTCCTTCAGCTCCGGATGCGTTGCAACCCAAGCTTTATTTTCTTTCACGCCCACTACAATCATTTCAGCAACGTCACTAGCCGGTATCCTTCTCGCCTCCCTCTTTTTTGCACACTTTGGGCCCTCAGTCCCATATTTCTCTGGTCGACTCCGCTCACTTTTCATAATTTCCGTTAAAGTTCCCGCAACAATGATTGTTGAAACACCTACCCCGTGTTCTTCAGCTTCTGGCCTCAACGCTGTTCCTAATGCATGAACAGCCGCTTTTGCTGAAGTGTATGGCCCATGCTCAGTTACCCAATCCGGTACCATCCCAGCTTGACTTCCAGTGAGGATTATATGCCCAGATTTCCGTTGAACCATAGAGGGATAGAACACCTGGATACAATTCACCGTTCCTTGCAGTACCACATCATAGACCCAAGCCCAATCACTAGGTTTATGATCCACTAACGGACCACCAGTCGTAACGCCAGCATTACAAAAGAGTAAATCCGTCGCACCGTATTTCTTCGTGACGCTATCGAAAAGGCTCTGTACAGAAGAGAGATTCGAAACATCACAAATGACGGGATATGCTTCGCCTCCTGCTTCTTCAATTTTCTTCACTGCCTCTTGAAGCCGCTCTATATTAGTCGATGCGAGAACGAGCTTTGTGCCTTCTTTTGTGAGCTCCAGTGCAAGCGCAAGTCCGATACCTGTTGCGCCGCCTGTGATCACGGCGATTTTCCCTTTTAGGTCTTTCATTTTGTTGATTCTAGAAGTTTGATATTTCTGTAGCTGGTTGGTTTATGGGGTTTTGAGGAATAGGTGGAATCTAAAAGACGAATTGGCGGAGCTTAACGAATACTTTGTGGCAGCAAAATAGAACACAACAACTTAGATATACCTAGTCTCAATCACCAAAGACCATTTACTCGTACTAAATCAGCAATTGCAATCTAATCAACCATGGCAACCCGCTACTTATCTCCGACATTTTCGAAGCTATGCCCTGCCCAAGTGGATTTGGGCGGATGTTGGTTTCCAAAATAGTAATCCCGGATGGTTGAAGACTTCCGACTGCGGGGAAGAATCAGGGGAAGCGGGGGTCGGCATTAAGCGACGGTCCCCCTTTTTCCGATCGCTCAACTAGAAGACACGTGATAGTTCTCGGGATGCGAGTTCGTGTAAAGAAGAGCCATTCAGCAGTGGTAGCTAATTGAGAACCAGAATACGTAAGATAATTGACCAAAATTCTGTTCATAATTTCTTGTCACGAAGCCACGAATTAACAGTGAAAAGCTCAGCATGTCGAAATATGAAGCAGCAGAGTTGTT
>Ga0247807_10000653_pt1 | contig 21750 bp, 25 predicted proteins | sample UWRJL074202C1_FD_179931 | JGI IMG/M metagenome (GOLD analysis project Ga0247807, IMG submission 179931) | Plant litter microbial communities from Arlington Agricultural Research Station in Wisconsin, United States - UWRJ-L074-202C-1 | ecosystem: Environmental > Terrestrial > Plant litter >...
CAAAAAGCGGCAATGTGGATGAAGAGAGTGCCATAATAGGAGATAGTTCGCCAGAGGAGAATGTCCCCAATGGAAGCATCAACGACGCGGCGGAGCTTGCGGGCAAAGGCAAGAAGCGCAAGAGAAAGAGAGCTCCAAAGGCTAATAGTAGCTTATCAACCACGCGCAGACGACTGAGTGTCAGCAAGCCAGCTAGAGATCCGCGAGATGAGGCTGTTGTATCTCCGCTTGAGCCGCTGGCGGAGACCCGGTCTCCCAGTCCTGTCATTGATTTTGACGGGCTGAGTCGTCCTAGTATGTCCAGAGCTTATATTACCATTTGCGATAGAAGAATAACATTTTGCAGGCCGAGGAACCAGAGAACGACGTGAGGAATCCCCCAAGCAAGCAGCTGCGCGACTGGAGAAGATGAGCGGCGCCGTACGAACTATACTTGAGTGCATTGGCGAGGACCCTAACAGAGAAGGGCTGCTGAAAACACCGGAGCGATATGCGAAAGCTTTGCTTGGGTTTACACAAGGATATCAGCAGAATGTCAAGGATATTGTCAACGATGCCATCTTCCACGAGGATCATAATGAGCTAGTGATTGTGAAGGATATTGAGGTGTTCAGTCTCTGCGAGCATCACATGGTACCATTTACTGGAAAGGTATGTGTTCTTTCGGAGAGATTGCAGGACTACGCAACTTGATTTGGGACACTAAAGTCGGAGACTAATTTTCATTCATAGATGCATATCGGATATATCCCAGACCAAAATGTTATTGGTATATCCAAACTCCCTCGAATCGCAGACATGTTTTCTCAACGATTACAAATTCAAGAACGCCTTACCAAAGATGTCGCACATGCCATCATGGAAATATTGAAGCCGCAGGGAGTGGCGGTGGTCATGGAGTCGAGCCATCTATGTATGGTGATGAGGGGTGTGTCCAAAACAACTGCAACTACCATTACAAGCTGTGTTTTGGGGTGTATTGAGAAGCGTGAGAAAACGCGAAACGAATTCTTTAGTCTGGTTGGATTGAATAGACGGTAATGGAGGTTCAGCAGCTACATTTTAATTCTGCAAGGCGTTCGAAACTGGTCATAAATTATAGGCGGAAGGCTACCCGCTTGAAATAGCACTGTAAGTTATCTGTGAAACCCTCCCAGGACATCCGTGCTAGAAAATGTGGGTGACGTATAGAAGTGTGCCTGGCGTGAGGAAGGAGTCTTCCGGATAGTTGGGAATTAGAATAAAAGTTCCGTAATTAATTCGATATAAAAGTCTTGAGCAGTAATAATCGTACCACGCGCGGTACGTCGTCCAGAAGTACCAGAACCTAGAAGAAACAGCTGCAAGGTGATGTGAATATAGAACAGAACATTTGGCCGTGGGGAAGCAGGTCGTAAAAGAGAGACATCAAGGATGTTTACATGATGCTGATCAGATGCAGCTGAGGAGATGGGATCCAGCCTATTAGTCTCTTGCTGTAGTAGAACAGCAGCCACAAGTAAATTGGCGTGGGGGTTGATATGAATCGAGTTTGTTATGAGGTTGCATTCGTTGGTTGTAATCTACGGGGTGTCCCCCTCTCCTGAAGAAGGGGGGGGGAACGAGTCAGGCCAGAGAAGCTGCTGCAGGTTAGTATTGCAGCGGCTGGGGAAAGTCACATTCCCGCCGCATCGAGAAGTTCAGTGGTGAGGTGCTATTCGTGATGTCGGAATAACCTCCGATTCCGAATGCGCTCTTGTCTGGATGTGGTGACTGTAATCCGTCCGTTCACCGACTCATGGCAGCGATGATGTTCGTCGACAGAAGAACAGCGAGCGGAGGGAGCTGTAGAGACGAGCACATACATATGTCATGTAAGTGACGGTGACTGAGGTGGTGTTGTATGGAGTGATGGCGGTTGAATTTGCTCTTATTTCCGGCGGCTGGTTGGTCAAGTGGTGTCTATCAGGTGACCTTCCCCCTCCGCCTGCCTATCCAAACACGGATAACCATAGTCGAAGCCATTCATATATCCTCTTGTAAAGTCCATGTTCCTATTTCTATTCGGTGTAGTGGTGGAATTCTGGCGCTGCATCGTTAGGACTGGAAGGACGAGGGAGATACCCAGGCTTATATAGACGGGCAAGGCGAGCGTGTTTCTCTTATCAAGAGACTTGTGAGCGGCGGTATCAGGATGGCATCATCCAGGCACAATCAAACACAAAATCGCAATCAACGCACGACTAAGCTGAGGCTTGGCCTCTGATTGCGATTGTGATTGCCGTAGTGGAGGGAGCAAGCGTATGCTCGCCCAACAAGAAGGGCGTGATCCATCCGAAAGTATGTCTTGCAGCGTGCCCGCCGGCGAGATACATAAGGTAATATTATCAAAGAGGCCTGGTACTTCCACGGCTGGCATCCTTGTGACTTGTAATTCGGATGCTGAAAAGCCTATCAAAGACTCCCGATAATTGGCAAAGAACTGTACGGGCCATCACGAGATCTATTCGAGCGGGCACATTGCAATTTCTCAGTGAGGACGTTATCCAAGCTCAGTTATCAGTAGCAATCATCTGCGTAAAATCCACAATTAGCCACGCAAATAGGCACGATCTGGACCTCACGCTCAAATAGGAAAGTCGTTTCTTCTTTTGAGGATAACATCTTTACATGTTTCTTGTCCCTCCATGTTTCCCCGGATTCCAGGAGATATTGGATCGGAACGAGCTTAGCTCAATTGTTCTTATCGTTGCGGATATCCCGTATTCCTTGAGGAACTGGTTCAGATAAGCAGATGAACGAGCCAAGAAATACTGGAAGTAATGTTTAAATCATGAATACCTAGTTATTGTTACGTATTAAATTCAAGTTTGATTGTACAAGCCCTGATAATGCTAACTATGTAGCAAGTGTGAGTCTAGATGGTCTTCCTCAAAAACAGGGCAAAAGGTCTAATGCAAAGTGACAACTGACATGCTATCTACCTATTCAAGTACAGGCTGAGTTCGTCAACTCCTTTTTTCTAAACATTGAAACTCTTGTATTTATCGTGATGGATGATTCTAATTCTGCTTCCTAATCATGTCAGATCATCTCACATTCGTTGGGTCGATCATTTTTAATTCGGTACAACAATAATATCTGGCTGTAACAGATTTGAATCATTTATTGGTTCTGCCAAGTTAATAGCTTCAAATCAGCAGTCGAGCCTAATAGTAGTCCTTTATTTGAATTGATTGTCTTTATGGCCATCATTTGTAGTTTGGAGGTTTAGTGACTTCTACACTGCCGTCGTCATCAACTTTCTCTTTGTTCACGACGATTCTTTTAGCAAAAGAATTCTCTTTGTCCTACTCCCAAAGCATCACGCGGGTTATCTTTCTTAGGAATGATGGTGGTAATTATGAAACCATATATTGTGCAGCATTGGCATCTAAAGCTGTTCACGATCTTACTGCACGCCCTGCGCCAGCTCAGAGATTGCTGTTGGCGGTTGAATCCTCGACAGTGGCTTCCCTTCACAGCTATTCGTTAACTCCTCTTTTATGTACTGTGCTGCTCCTCATTTCACAGTTTGCAAGCTGCGTCGTTTCAGAGAAGTTCACCAATAATGGAAAGGATGCCTCACTGGCATTCTCTCAGGCGTCAAAATTACAAGCGGAAAGCATAAGGATTCAAGTGGGAGTAGAGTTAACTGCGATATCAAATTCCGCCTCGGAGGTTTTAGTCACTTTGCCAGAATCCTTTACTTTATCAAAAACTCCAGAAGCAACTCTATCGCAAATATACGTTGAGGCTAAGATGCAACCCGAATCACAGCAATCAAGTCTAATGATAGTCGAAACCATCCGAATAGAGCAGTTGTCACAGCCTTTAAGCTCACAAGATATCCAAGTAGTACAATATCGACCCGAGACATCATCCTCTCCACTATCTAGTCAGTCACGGCCAGTCGTGATTCAGGCTGACGAAGGATCGCCGATGTCCTCTATAAGTCAGACTCCTTCATCTTCAACACAACTACAATCACCTCTGTCATCACAGAATACGCTTCTTGATCCTATAATTCAGATAGCACAAGAACCCCCTTCATCACCCATAGAGCAAATACCTCCAACATCTGTTACCTCATCTAGTTTGACAATACCAAATTCACCCAGCTCCTCTCCTGGGGAACAAGAACCTTCAACTATCAATACCATACCGATTCTAATACCTCTTGAGCCCATCGCATCATCCACTACTCCAGGACAAACTGAAGATACAAGCCCCCCTGGAAATCCTAGCACTTCTACCACGTCCCAATCACCGATTCAACTCTCAACTACAATTTCACCGACTTCAGAATCCAAGGATGGTGTTTTAGAGCCTGCAATTTCGGAATCATTAGCTCTTTCCCAACTCTCATCCTCGACCTTGGAGACATCCAAAATCTCGATTACCTCTCCAGTAACTTCCCTCTCAGAAGCCACAACCGATATCTCCTCTTCCTCGACACTCTCCTTGCCAATTGAAAGCTCAATGCAGACATGGCCACCAGTTTCAACAGAACCAACCTCTACCCCCTCTCTAACACCTATCAATGCACCAAACAATAAGAAATCAATGACTGGGGCTTGGATCGGCATAGCCATCGGTGTTGTAGCCTTCATCCTTCTCGTCATCGCAGCTCTCTATTATCGCAAACGTAGAAATGGTCTCAAGCCACCTACCAGCCCAGCAGTCTTCACAGAATACAAAGATGGATTTCGAGACCCATTTCAGAAGCTACAAATCCCCCTTATTGCTATTAATGGCCAAATTGATAGAGAGATGACTAACACCGCAGAAGTGGTAGGACAAGATGTAGGGGAAAGAGGAGCTGGTGGTGGTAGTGGAGCACTACCTGGAATCGCAGCTGTAGGACTACCTCACGAGAAAACACGTGAATTCAAACCAAGGCCTCGGGATACAGTTTTGGATGCTTGGAAGACAGGAGTTGTACCTGAAGGGCCTCCAAGCCAAGAGCATCTCATTCCACCTATCTCAACGAATGACGAAACGCTCCTGGATGGTCTGCCCAATTTCACTGGTGAGGATGGGTTAAGTTTACTGGATTCTAATCATTCTAGTGAGCCAGAAGATGCCGTTACATCTAGTGACAGGCAACATGATCAAGTAGATAGTGTTGGAGTGGCATTGTGAGATTCATGATGAATATGAGTGCGGCTCTTGAATGATTTAGCACCGGTAAATCAGTTTTTCAACGATTAGAGTTACGTTTATCAATAATAGCAATGATTTTGCATCATCAAATTAGAGAGGTACCGTTCGGTCATTATACTGAATATATGCAAATGCTTCTCTAGCGAATAGTTGTGTTCTCTTCAGTATCATATAAAATGTGATATAGCCTCCACGTGATTCAATTAGGGCCTTTTTGACCGAAGAAGACAATCAGTAGACACCTTCACCTTGAACTTCTCCTTCATTACATGACTCTCTGATTATGAATATTTAGTATACTACAGCGTATTCAGTCTGTAAATTGATACTTGTCGTCTTCTTCTCGATCCTTAGAAGCTTGAAATATAGCGAACTTCGCATCAATGGGCTATGGTACCATGCGTGCTTTTCGTCATTTGATGCACGTCTAGCTCTATTATATACAAGATCCGCATTGATATATTACCAGATTTGTTTAAATTACTAAACGCGTTGCCGCTGCAAACGGATACCAATCATGATCTAGCAGATAGGTAGTGAGTTTGTAAAAATGAACTCTACAATCCAACACAAGCAAGAACCGCAATCAAGCCTGAGATGACAAGAACCCCACTCCTCGCAACCTGGATGCCTCCTCCAGTTTTAGTACTCGATGTTGGAGCACCAGTTTCAACTACCAAGGTTGTTCCCAACGATGGCGCTGGAGTGATAACTGAGCCTGCCGCCTGCGGTCCATCCGTTTTTGAAGCCGTGGCCGTGGCTGTTGCCGAAAAACTCTCGAGTTTCTCTAGCCCAGCGGTAATCGTGACTTTAACAAACGGTGGAGGTCCTAATAAGTCTGCTTCCTCGTCGACGTAGCTGCCGCCGTTCCCATCCGAACCGAGTCCCCCATCGTAAGTCAGGGTGTGGTACGGATCGTCTTGCTGCCAGGTTGTGCTTGTCCCAAAGTAAAACCCAAGAGAATTCGTGCAAATGGCTGTCTTTGCTAGCGTCCCATTGAATGTGCACGCTTCAGTCCAGGCGCTGTGATTTCAAGTCAACTTTGCTACTTCCGGCAGTGGGGGAATAATAGAGGAGCGTTTCTCACTTCAAACCTGTCATGGATCCAGAATAGCTCATGATCGCCGAGGAAGGTCCCTGGGTAACAATCACCTCAGACATTTCCAAATAGTCAAAAAAACATGTTTTGGTGGTTGGTCCATAACTCGGAGGCGGAGTCCAGGTTTGTCCAGCTTTACATTCTAATTTGTAAGTCGTCGCTGTTTCGTTCTAGATCTCGTTAATTCCTTTCGTTTCAGCTTCCAAGGCGCCTTTTACTTACTACGTCTATTATCGAAGCCAGTATTTCAGTATCTTTCATAACTTCTGCCGCCTGATACAGAATATTCACAACATTGGGAGCCGTTGAGTCATTCGCAACTGCACCTGTCACAGCAGCAAGTGCAAATGCAATATAGGAAAGCATATCGCTTCCTACCAAAGTTGTAGATTAAGTTTGGACCAGCAATGATATTGAATATCACTCAACCATCTTCGCACATTGTGAGTTTATTTCCTTTAAAACTAGAAGACAGGGGTGCCAAGAATCAAAGCTCAAATTTAGCTACATTTCAATAACTGCTAACCTTAAAGGGGGCATCATGATCCTTGCACGCCCAGCCTAAATAATATTGTTAAGGCTAATTTTCCAAAGCTTTCATCTAGACCAATCAAAACCTCAAAACTTCCTACTTGGATGAGTTCAACAAGCAGATACCTGCAAAAGACGCTCTGTAGGAAAAGGGTGCTCAAAGTAAACCATTATGCTCTTGTCATCAGCTGTATTCATACCTAATAGTACATATGCTACGGCACAAGGCATCATCGTTAACAACAAACATAGAATATTACAGAAGAAGCATTCCCCTAAGCCAAATCGCTACCCCTTTAAATGCCCTTCTACCCACCGCCAACCAAACACCCCATCCCAAAACTAAGGAAACATCTAATATCAACACAAGAAATCCTCAAAGCATAGTTCCAAACGTGCCATCAGTAGCAATTCCCTTCCGTGGGCTTGACTTCCCATTATCATCTGTGGTAGGCTTACGATGTCTGAAAGTAAAACCAACAAACAAACTCTTGTTCATGGGATCTTCTCTATCAGCCATGTTTTCCAGTGCAGTCTGTTTGTCGTGGACCTCTTTGTATTTGGCCATATCAGCTTCATTTGTGAAATCATCAAAATAGCCAGCATCTGTCTCAGAATCGAGCTCTGGAACGAATGGAGCGCGTTGAGAGCGGAGGGTAGTCCAGTCAACTTCAGCGAAGTACTGGTGATCATAAACCTCCTTGATGGATGAAAACCGCCTGCTCTTTGAGTTGATACAACTATTGCGGTTAGTGATTATTTGAGGAAGGTTAACAGAATTAGTACCTTGTAATAAAATGCCAGGTGCGGTTGCTAATGAAGTAGTTTGGATCTTCCCAGACAGGTCTCTTCAGGACCTCCTTCCAGTGTTTTAGATTCTTCCAAGTCTCCTCAACTGTGCCTCCTGCAAAGGGAGGAAAGCCAGTTAAAGCTTCGAAGTGCATGCATCCTAAACTCCAGTAATCGACGGAAAACTCATACTCATCTCCCTTTAGTACTTCAGGAGCCATATAGTCAGGAGAGCCAACAATTGACTTGGCGTAGTTAACATCTTTCTCTCTCATAGATAAATATCCTTCGCGACGCTCCGCTACAGTTCTTTGCTCCATAGGTTTCCCAAACGGAACATAAGTCTCTCCAACTTGCTCTAGTTTAACTCGCATAGATTCAATCTTTCCTGGTGCCAAAAAACCAGCAGCAAGACCAAAATCTGTAAGCTTGATATGTCCAGTTGAGTCGACAAGGAAGTTTTCGGGCTTCAAATCTCGATGAATGTAGCCAAGTTGATGAAGCGCATCAACAGAACAGAACATCTCAGCAATGTAGAATCGTGCGTGACGATTGGCAAGCACACCGGTATTATTCAGCAAAGTACGGAAGTCTCCACCGGGGACATATTCCTACTTTATGTCAGCTACAACTCACATATCTGAAAGGTTGTCTTACCATGGCCAGATAGATGCTCTTTTCGTCTTGGAAAGAATATAGCAGTCTCACAAGCCATTCACTCTTCGCATTCGTCAAGATATCACGCTCCGTTAGAACATGTCTCACCTCATCCAACTTAAAGAGCAGTTTCTTGCTCATAACCTTCAAGGCGCAAACCTCTCTTGTATCCTTCTTTTGGGCAAGGAATACTTGTCCATAACCGCCTTGGCCAACCTGAGTAAGAATTTGGAAGTCTCCTTGACGAAGACGAACACGACGTTTCCGCAAGTTGGCACGCTCTCTTCCAACATATTTTTGCCAGATTGGATTGTAAGTTTCTTCCGGTGTTGCAGGTGGATCGGGATATTCACTCTTGAAGTGAGATAAGCGGGTTTGACGGTTTCCAACGTATGTGAGAAGGTCGAAGTAGTAATCAAGGAAGTCTGTTGAAAAACATTAACTAAGAAAAAGGTATTCTGGGGAGGCTTACTTACATAGCTGTGTAACATTTGCAAGACGCTTCACATTTGGCTTGTTCAGTATCGCTAGCTCTTCGGTAGTCAAACCTCGTTGCGTATTATACTTTTTCGTAGTCTGTGGTTCCCTGGTCTGATATAACTCTTGCCGAGAAAGTGCAGCATGGTTTAGAGCGGCATCATTGCCTCTCGAAGGTGGCGTATTCTCCTTACCCTGTTTCCTCAAGGGACTGCCTGGCGTTGATGCAGTCTTGTGTAAAACACTATCATCGGCATGACCAGAAGAAGTACTAAAATAAGATTCGTCCACCGCCTGAGTATTGCTTTGTCCAGTTGTCAATGGCGTTCCTCGACCTTGCTTTGTTGGGCTACCAAATGTTCCTGGACCAATCTTCATACTTTCAAATGCAGCAGGCAAATCGTGTGCGCCTGGTGGATGTGTCTTCTTGCTTGGGCTTCCCTGAGGAGTTGCGATTGGGGTAATGAAATTGGTTCGGTTCGGGGTATGTGGTCGTTCACTCAAACCTTCTTGTTGGCTCGAACGAGACTGGAGAGGTGGAGGTGGCACAGGCATAATACCCTCATGTCTTCCTCCTTGCGAAGATGGGAAAAAGTTGGAAATGAAGTTCGACATACTCGCAATGTTATGCGGCGGTGTTGGCCTTGACACGGGGTCAATCGCTGTATTCTGTGTGTTTGCGTCCTTTTCCAGCCAAAAGTTGGCAGAGAAACGACTTTGAGATAAGTGTGCAATTCGGCCTCAGATAATCGGAAGCTCGTCGCGGAGGTGGAATTCTCAATTTGTTTGAGGGATTTGGCAAAGGGGAGGAGATGGAGGGGCTCTCAGTACTGAAGCGTCAATAGTAAAATAGTAGGCGCGTTGGTGGAACAACCACAAGCTCCGTTTCAGGCTTAGCGCAAACTCTATTTCGCGTATAAACAAAACAGTCACGTGCACGATCCGAAAACCGAATAGACGGAAACTGCCAACCCATGGTTCGTCCTGCTTCTCAAATAGTTACGGTAGACTCTGTGAAGCCAACACCTTCTTGACCCAAACCGATCATAGGATAGTAACAAGTTCCTAGTACAAAGCCACGATGTCTTCCACATAGTTTTCTGCTGTTCTTACGGGACTGTCTCGCACCACATTTATACTCGACCAATATTTATACTGCTTTCAGCTTGATATCTACTTATTAATAGAGCAGAATTTCTCTCTTTCTTGCCATTTAACGTAGAGCTTGTATTACAGAGATTGAAAAAATTTCAGCCGCCAAGTAAGATTTCTAAAAGCTCATAGACTGCATGCGAATGGCATGCCAGGTGTCCAATCGGCGTGGATATGCTTAATTCTCGAGTAGCATCGTTATCAATAGCTGCCAATAATGGGTCTCGCATCTTTACGTCTGCTTGCAGTAAGAATATATTTGGGAACCGAAAATAGCACTCTAAATGGCGACTTGCATCTTGAAGCGCTGTAGACAAAACCCACCATCATTGTATTGTACCCAGTCACCTCAATCCTTCCAGAGATCCATAATGTTATTCAATAATCTAGGACATTCAGTTGCACTGCATGTTACAGTCGGAGGTTGAGTGGGCCAATCGGAAGTCTGCCTGAGTGGCATGATCGCTAGCCCATTCGAGCAACACGAGGCAGACGGCTGACTATTTTCTAATATTTTGACTACTAGTCATCAAAGACTAGTAGATATCATCTTAAGTAAGACGTACCCGAACTTTCCATGCATTTTTGTTGAGAGGTTTATCAAGTCATAGAAGTTAACTGGTGAGCAGAAAAGTGGCGCTTGCTTTGCTTCTATAGTCGAATGACAAAATCATGTCGAAAGGTAAAATGATTTTTCGAGAAGGACGACGGTAACAATATGAAGTATGATGACTGGATTCTCCGTGGTAAATTCGTACAGCCTCACTAAATAGCTTAGGCAAGCTCGGAACTTACTTTTGAATGGTTTGAGTGTAGGTAATACAAAAAGTGTTCACGGAACCTGGCTACCCTTATGGTACGCTGAGCTAAATCGTGGCGGGTTTCTCTTCGCCTTATGGTTTGTAAACGAATATCCATTCATTTCATTGCACTTGTTTCAAAAGCATAAGGACAGTAAGCTTACACTGACTGGCACATGAACATGTTCAATAACTAAATAGTTTGATTGGCCAGGTTTAATGCTTCTCACCTCGTCAGTTCTAAAGCGGAAGGTTTCTTAGACGTAATGAGTATCTGCACAGAGAGAGGTAAATATTTTCATGCTTGTACTAGGTTGAATGAACCTTGTCTACCTAAGTCCATTGATGTGCCTTGTTATAATCCTCCTCGGTTTTTCATCACATAATCTTTATGCATGGCAGCTGCTTTTTCTCTATATAAGGAGCGCTTTCCACCTCCATTTGCGATTCACGACTACAACACTGTACCTTCACCAGAACACAACCAACAGAACAATCAAATTAATAACTCCAAATACCATTTCACCATGAAGTTCACTTACCTCCTCTACACACTCATCGCCGGCGCCGCTAATGCACGAAACATTGTTCGCCAAGCTGAGACGATCGGTTCCATTGACCGATGGAACAACCACCAATGCGATGCACCTGGACCCAGCCTTGCTTGCCACGTTCGTGAACAAGGCGATGTCAATCTAGGCATATGCAATCCAACAACCGACATCGATCACTTTGGCGGCTGTCGAGGTTCAGCAGCTGTCTCATCCCTTCGCCCAGGGTGCTCCAGTAAGTTTTCAAATAGGGGAAATTGGTTTCCATAGCTAATATGTTGGTAGTCACGGTTTGGACCGGATCGGATTGTACTGGACGAAGCATTGTCGCTACTGATTTCAGCTCCGGTTGTCTTGATTTTGGAGATGTAGACATCGGTTCATTCAGTGGAAGCTGTCCATAAATTTGAGTCCTGCTTTATTTGGCTGTCAAGAATGCTTTTATGGGAGGTAGCATTAGGTTGGGCCTAGATTTCTGGATGCTACCTAGGTTCATAATAAAAGTTCCGACACGATAGAAAGACCTTAGTCATGGGAAATCTTTTGTGACTAGCATCTTGGCAATCCCCTTTCATAAGCGAGAACACACTTTCACTTCAAGGTTACATAGAATAGCTAGATTTTCTAGACATTTAGTTCTCTGTTCTCTGTTACATTATTTATATAGTTCAGTGAGAGGCTTGTGCTCTGATATTGAGAAGACATAAGACTGCAGTGAAAACACAAGTGAGACGCAATTGCAAAGCAGACAACATCAATCAGACAACCTATGAACCTATGAACCTATGACACCACTGGAAAACTTGCCACATTCCTTGAAAAGTCACAAACAGTGCACTACTCTAAGGCGCTGGAATCTTAGTTCCATCCCACCATGGGAAGAACCTTTCACCTTCGGCTAAGGTCTTCAGTGTGCAAGCTGAACCTTCGCAACCTTTGTAAGGTTGCTCAGTTCCCCACCATGGAACTGCAATCTGGAGCCAGGATACCGTGAAAAGCATAATAATGGCTGAGATTGCAATTCCAGCGGAAAACGCTGCCGAGAGAACAAAGTTGTACTGTGAGAGTATTAAGTCAGTTTCTCACTTGTTGACATTTTTAGTAGCCCTTGGCTAGAATTAAACTCACCTTGGACCAGAATGCGAGATGACGGGTTCGAATATAGATCCAAGAAAGCCATGCAACAGGGACTGAAGGCCACAAGTATGAAAAACTATAAGGAGCCCAAGTGAGTCCGCCATACCTATATTAGTTAGCATCCACTCGTGTTATCCGAAATTCTATGCAGGAAACGAACCATGCAGCTACGGGGTGTATTTGCCGGAGATATTTGTTCCTTGGGAACTTCTTAATAAGGAAGTAGAAGAGGATGGGCGTAATTATCCCCAGAGGGAATCCAAGGAGCAGCATTCCATATTGGCCTTCATGTCCAAAGACCTTGATTGGTCCAATTGTACCCCAAAGCACAGCTGCTGTGAAAAATGTATTGGGTCCTGGGCAGGTGAATCTCATAGGTGCATCGGGGGTGCAGACATCTTTGATGTTGATCTACAACTTTCGTTAACATGAAAGATAGGTGGCGACTTAACAGAAGTCAAGTGGTTGAGGTGCCTTACCTGTATTTGGATCACAGCAGTACAAACAAAGGTGGATATGAGAGTCGCAACCATCTGGGCGCAGAAGGTGTGACGGGGTGGAATCTATTTTGAATTAGCTTTTCAGTAGTCGTGCCTCAATGCATATCGCAGACCTTCAAATAATGCGCCAATTTCAAGTCGTTTGCAAATTGAATGGCATGAGCGCATGTAACGTATCTATAACAAACGTTAGTATCATTGATAGAAGGTCTCAAAAAAAAAATTAGCCTCACCCAAAGGATTTGAAGAAGTTCATGGCGAGGGCATTACCCTGTACCCACATGCCGCCGATGAATTCTGCTAGGACATTTAAGGTGACTTCAATTCCAGTCTGTAATGCAATTTAAAGTCAGTAACTGTGAATTTAAAGGTGTATGAGACAAGATCAGCCTATCCCTTCTTAGGGAAAAAATTATGTGTTTAATGCTACTGGTATCCAGTATTTCAGAAAAAAGCGGATCGCAAATTTCCTGAACACTCAAAGGGAGGAGTGAGTGAAAATATTGTGTTAGATCTAGTTCTTACCATTGCCTTAATAATACCGACTACATGTCCAGTCAGTTTTTTCACTGTTCTTGGTTTTAGTTCTTTAACTTACGAGGTATGACGAAAATTAGAGCCAGGAGGATACCGTATGGTACTACCCCGGGAGTTGTGTAGGTTGGCCATGCAGCAACGCCTGCAAATCCAAGCGCCATCGCGACAACTAGAACACCGAAGTACCACCACTCGGAAACTAATGTACGTTAGTATCTTGCAAGATATATCTTGGCGGTGTGGATTTTCTTGTTACCTTCGGGATAAGAGGCCATGAGTTTGTTATGTATGTCCATGTATTCGCCTTGCTCTATCGGGTTTTCACCCTCGACCGGCTTGGTGCGACGAATTGTTCTCCACAATGCCTTGAAACCTTGAACTATTTCATATCTATGGAAAAGAGCTACATGGGTGACAGCAGCTGCATACACTCCAAAGAAGGCACCATAGACTGTTCATTAGTCTATGTCATATTTTCTGAAGGTGAGGCTTGAATCGCTTACCGATACTGTTGGCAGCACTGAGGTATGCAGCCGAGTAACTCATATACTTCTCATGGTCGTACATCCCTCTACTATCTAATGCGCGGCTAACATTGTATCTCTCTCCAAAGTGGTCAAAGACTCGATTTGAATTGACTGGTATGTATCCCGTATTCCATGTGTTGGTGAAGCTTTCGAGTAGTGGTTAGCATGACTCTTTACAAATGTGCAACCCGCCAGGCATCAAGATGACTGCAAAGTGCACTTTTCTTCTCAAGATACCGAGCGAAGTTGCACAATCAAATCGGAGTGAATCTTGTACCTCTAACTTTAGAAGTGCAGATAAGCATATCATGTAAGCCGGTCCAATATAACAGCGCCTGAGACAGTCCCAAACTCTGATTGATCACAACTTTGCAATCATCAAGTTGATAATAATTCTGGTCATAGGGCACTGGCCTGGAATTTCTCCAGGTGCAGGCTTATGAAGAAGTACTCACTAGATTCCCAGAATAAAGAGCCCAAAGATGAACATTCCACCAGCCGTGTTGAAGGTAGAGAATGCAGGCACCATCTAATCATTTATCAGTCATATTTTAAGCTTTTGGAGGAACTTGCCCTACCAGAGGATCAACTCCTGCATAGAGTAAAACGTTCCAGTCGAAAGTAGGCCATGGGTTGAACATCTGTTTAAGTTCGTTAGCTAGCGAAGAATATTTTGGGATACTTGTATATATGAACACTTACACCAAGCCCGTTCTGGAAGCCAGTCAATATTTCCAAGTTATGGTTGTTGGGAGAAATCCAAGACATCCAACTGAAGTACGTGAGGCACTCAAACAGGCTTAAAATAACAATTAGTAAGCGTCTTGCAATTCCGCTTCCTATGATGTTGTGGTAACTTACTAGTTAGGGAACCAAAAGTAAACGAACATAGCACCAAAGCAGATAAGGAAAAACCTGTATCGAGATATGCTGAATATCCTCTTGAACGGACCCGGGACAGAAATATTGTTCTCGTCATGAAGGGCAGAGTTAAGTGCAATTGTGACGAGCGAAGCTGGCCATACACAGAAGGATGGATAGACCAAGAAGCGACGGGTCAAGCCTGCCAGGCCATAACTGTTGTATTATATCAGCAAACTGTATTTAGTGGTTCAATATGCTTACCCAATAAAGTTGGTCGACAGTCCAATAAGAATCTGATATGCAAAACTCCTGGCGTATTGCTGATTGAAATATTGAGGGAGTACCTGTGTCCAAACGATATATTGAGTATACGGTAGACTCTTTGCCGTATTTGCCATGATAGCTATGAGCATATGCTCTTTCTTATTGAAAGGACCGGGATTAAAACTGTGCTGTGTGCCAAAGAGGGTGAACCTCCAGTCAGGCATCCATCTCTCCCACGCTTTTCCAACTAAAGATAATGTGAGTAACTGTGATATGTGAATGAATACAACTTTACTGACTTGGAAAAGCAAGAAGTTGTGCGACATTGGAGTCGATGTTGATAGGTGGTTGGCGGATGGAAAACAATTGGTTGATGAAGGCAAGGAATACGCTGAAGAATATCCCAATAGTCCATGCACGGATGGTAGAGCAAGGGGCGCTAGTGTCATCTTTATTACTGACAACCGCTCTCACTTCGGAGTACGGAGAATTGTTGGTTATTAATGCTGCTTCAAGCTTCATTTCCCAAATGATCGCTTGGTGTTTCTCAGGGTTCTCGAATATGTTCTCATTACCTATGTACGCCTTAGCCATGGAGTTATAAAGTGACGCTCACCTTCACTTACCAAGGAATTCATGAACCTTTATCAAAATAGAATGAGGGAAATTGGCATCATTTTCATGTATCAATAGTACGTTTGACATGAGCTGAATTATAAAGAGGTTAGAAAGGCCTTTGTTTGATTTAAAAAAGTGCATACCTTGCGGACAGCATCAAGGGACATATTAGAAGCAGTCGCTTTGGCTTCGATAAGATCTTGTTCCGTGACAGCAAGCTCTCTACAATTACCAGAAAATTAGTAAGAATTCGAACATTATTTGTGGCAGGACATACGACTCAATAGCGAGCTCGAAGTCGTTGAGTTCTATTTCATGAGGTGTCTATGTGTTCATGTCAGCCTTCTTCTTCCTTGAATACATGGTTACAGCATACCACGTCTCCCTTGTCAACACTATTATGGGTCTCCTCTTTATGAATCTCCTCCTTCTCCCCTACTGGTGCAGAGAATATAGACTTCTCATTTTGAATTGCGGCGGACATGACTGGCGTTGTCATAGAGCATTCATTCAGGTACAACTTCTAAGGTTGGGAAGCAATGATAAGTCTCACTTATGGGCTGGAATTTCAGGGGAGCAGCCATCTTAAATATTTGAGGGGCCGGTACTACATCAGAAAGTAATATGTTGCCAGTCTTCCCTGTCCGCTTCTAGAAAGATCCCCAGTTGCATATGCATATGTGCTATCTCAGCACCTTTCGATGGATGTATATCATGTCTTGGTGTCCAAGGGGCAATAAGAACGACTAATTGATCACGCTTACCATTCGACGTTGAGTATTTCCTGGGCAAATTCAGTGGCGCTGGATCTACTTTATCAAGCTGAACAACCTTCTGTATTAAGGATCTCCCAAGGTCTTGACCTTATTACACAAGAGTTGGCGCCAAGGCGATAACAGGACTGGCATACTAAATCAAGTCTCACTACCTAAGGATAGCTCTAGGGCCGCTGTAAATAACTTAACTAATGCTGTGCGTTCTCTGAAGTGCATCGTGAGACTGAGCTCCGACGTGAGACTAAGATGGGGGTTGTCGAGCACGAAAGAAGATCTCCAACTGGCACTCAGAGGAAACCTTCCTTTCTCGGATAGGGACGCTGGCTATACTGTGGAATTTATTGTGAAAATTGGAAAGCACAACTAGAAAGCACTACTCTTTAATATATCTCAGCGGTATTGTATATGGCAACTTGGATCAAATCGGCTATCGCCTAGAAGATCTATATTTTGCGTGCTCTGGTCGTGATACGATTCTCAAGAAACCGTGACTAAAGGATATATAAAAGACTAACACGAGACTAGACAACTTGATACACCCTCTAAGGCTGTAGCTTAGGTTGGTTGGTTGCTTGAAAGTACAAATACCACCGATGGCGGGACGACGTCTCTTATCAACATATTAGCCGAAAACAAACGCAATTCCCAGAACGATTGGTCAACCCCAAGATTCGCCACGACGGCGCAATTGGCAGTCCACTGGTTCAGTGCAACCTCAGATCGAATATAGTACTATAAAGTGCCTCACCGTTGGGAAACGGTTCAATGCGTTAGCCCGCGGGTGCGGGGAATGTCACGGATCCGGATTCACTAAGCTGTGATGTCTCTGTTTTTCTGTACGAGCTTACTATACCAAGTAAATTTACCTTACTTAAGACTCTCCTATTGGGTGCAAGAGTTCACTTGGCAATTGCGAGCTCCGCAACCAGCATATATGGGATGTTGAATAACAAATCTATATCTCACGTATGGTGATTTGTTATTTAGAAGAAGCGGAGAAAGCTTTTGAGTCCTCTTGATTGGGCTATTTTGTACTGAATTCGAGCCATAAGCTGTCCGTAGCTGGAGTTTGTTTAAAAGTTTGGCGGTGTACTCAGATAAGTACTCACTCCGAAACTCCAGGTTCAAAAACTTGCTCCTCATCTCTAATCTATATTAGGGGTGCAGCATTACCGCTCACGGACGGCGTAGACAGTCCGCCACTCATCATTCAGAATCATGAGCCGAGACCAATTGTGACAGACACCTTATCTTCGTGAGTTTCCCTTCTTCTATCGCTGGTGGGTGGTAAGCCAAGAGAGTTTTCCCAGACCCCAATACATGGCGTCCGCCATGTCAAGGGTTCTTGATCTCAAATTACACCCCCAAACACCATTTTCAGAATCAACCACTAAGGATCATATTCCAGAAGCTTGGAAGAACCTACCCTGGTCGCGGATACTGACGAGCCTGTTTATATACCCGGTTCCAATGGTGGTCCGGTAGACATGGGCAATTCTCGCGTCAATGCCATATTATCTTCTAAACCAGTCTGTGTGAAATTTTGCCCACAAAAGATACCGTTACGAAAACTAGGCACTTCTTTCTTGCACTTGCCTTTATTGGTTCATGTTTATTTCATTTGAGAGACTATTGCATGTGAAATACCGAGGAGGACCATTATGGTGATTATGTAGATGCGCCTGCTGGCTTTTCCAGTATAATGTTATACCAGCCGGTCCAAGTTAAAGTTTGATTCTAGGGCTACACTAGAACATAGCTCATACCTGAGATAGCCTTGACTACTCCAAATTAATATTAACTACTCAACAGATCTTCTGGAGCCGATATACAGTTTATCATTCGTTTCCTCACTCTAAACCCAGTAGGAAAATACTACTCATCGTCACCATCGTAATCACCATCTTCATCATCATCATCATCATCATTCCCATCGAAGGTGAAGAGACTCCTTTTCTTCTGATCAATCTCATTACTGACTTTCCTGTCATACGAATTAGCATCGGAAATATATTCGGAATTCCAATAAACAGGAGCTTGAGTTCCGATTTAGTATAAAACAGGACAGTAGAAACGTCAATTCATGTCTCGGCGCTGCAAAAAGATCCCCAAGACCTTAACTCCTTCCCCAAACATGGAACAACTGATGAAAGAATAAAACGAACCAGAATGCCGATGGACCAGCAGGGCCTTCTTCGCTATGGTTTCTGTTCCCGCATTAGAATATGACCGTTTGGAGAAAGTGTGAACTGACTTGTCCCCCCAAAACCCAAAAACTCCTCGCCGAGAGTTCCTACCACCAATCTGAATGCCTTCACTCTTCCATCTCTCCTCTCCCCAGTAGACAGAGTACATTGTCCACCTCACCTCCCCTTCTGCAGTGATTTGAACCATGCCTCTTGTCCTGGAGTTCGTGTTTGGGTCCCATGGTGATGGGATTGGGCGGCTTATACCTTCAAAATAAACGCATGGGCCATAACCGTAATGGCCCTCCTCCCCTGGTTGTTTAATTGACGTTACAGTAAGTTCCATGAATAAAACTCGAATAGCTTCGGTGGTCTCCAACGGCGGACGGGCAGTTCCCGAATCAATAATGTTCGAATTAAAATTGTAGTGGTGTAATTCATGGAAGTCTGATAGTCAGCTATATTCCTAACACTGGTATGGATTGCAGCGCGTTACCTAGAAAACATATTATCTAATACAAGTTAGTTAATTTCTTGGTTATAATCATGAAAAGGCGGCACATACTCGCATGTAGGTTCCAGTGATATTGTAGGGATCATCCGGATCCGTCGGCGGAGCAGGCTCAGGAAGGTCGGTAATACTAGCCGGTATAAAACTGTCCGGAGTAGCTCCATCAAAGGGGATCGTCCATAACTTAGCTGTTGGTGAAATTGAGAATTAGTTGCCAGTTATCAGTTGCAGGTTTCGATAATGTGAAGCTCTCGGAGTCTTCCAATTTACAGATAAGCCCCCTCCTTGATTGCTTATTTGAAAGGCTAATAATATATAAAAGTAGAGCTAAAGTGGTCAAGTATCTTGGATAAAATCAATCACATACCTAATGGAAGAGAAATATCCTCGCAATACATTTTGAGGTTGTGATTTAGGATAACTAAAAGAGTAATGTGAGCAAATATTGCAGTCTTGATCTCAAACTAATAAGTCAAAGTCGTTCATGCGCTCCCAGAAGCACCTACCCATGATTGCCTCTAATTTCTCCCAATCGACCGTGGCTCTCCCATCATCACGATAAGGTCCCCATTTAGTACCTTGCGTGAAGTTCCTTAAATCATACACAACAGAGCATGCATATGGATGAGTTAGCATTTCTCGTGGCCTTGAAATTGAATTCACAGGAACTCCGTATAAGCAATGTATTTTGGCGGATGCTTGCCTGTCAGTATAGGATTCGGCGGAAATAGAGCGCGTATTTCGCGGTTGATGTAAATGTACGGCATCACATCTAGCTCGACGAAAAATATCAGACTGGCATAAAAATACGTCTCGATTCAATGAGTTGGACATGTGGCTAGATAGAAATGCCGACGTCCTAGAAGGCGGATCTATGTTTGCATGTTTGACGAACTGACTAATTGCCTGGGCCATAAATGGAAGATATAGTGACTAAAATAAGTTAGACCCAGGGTCCGCAACAATAGACTAGATGGCGCTTACTTTCTGTCGTTCATCCTCGGACTCAAAGATCCGCTCTACCTTCGCAAGCAGATGCAAATCTTCCTCCCAATCACGAGCATCAGTTTGGGATCCATCCTGGCTCATAATTAGAAAATGTAAAATATAGTAGGTTGTACCTACTAGTCTTTGAAGATATAGCTCCTTGAAAAGAGCCTGGTTTCCTTTCGTAAATTCATGCAGTGCTCGGCAAGTTTCTGATAATCTAGCAAGTTTGAAAGTAAGCTCAATTCAATTAGTAAAACCATATTCGGAAAAGGCAAACAAGAAAGTTGGCCAGGATCCAGATACATTGTATAATTCCCAAGCATTTCGCTCATCTTTCATCCATTGGAACGGCTCTTGAATCTGGAATATGTCATACCGTGCAACGTCGGGAATATTTACGTCTTTCAAGATATGATGCAAGACCTCATTTGGCAAAGATGTTAATGGATTGGTATAGTCCATCCTCTTCATTCTTTTGTTGTCGACCTCTTCTACTTCTTCCAATGACTTTCTTTTAGGCATTACCTCCGTAATTTGAGTTCCTCATATAATAAAATTCTTATGTGTTGCTGGTCATGAAATGATGATGTTATCAATGAGATCGACTTATGTACAGGAGGGGTTCGGCTTTAAAGCTGATAACGGAGATAACCAATTATGAGCATGCCTTACCTCATAGTCCGCTCATTATACTTGCTCACAGATTTTCTATCCAGCATAAACGTATTCATTCATTATTTAAGGTATAGACATATGTTAATTTACTAAGCTGAACTCCAGAAACAGACAGTACACTTGAGCTCTTGGATCACACAATCGATCTCGTACGAAGGCAGGAATACCACCTTTGTATCACCTCAGTGGTATCCTTCGACAATCAACGTCATCCAGCCCACCAACATCACGGCAAGTCATAATTACGATGGCCTGCGTATCCCCTCTTCTCTCTCTGCCACCTGAAATTCGAAACATGATATACAATTATATGTTCCAATCCCCAACGTCGCAATTAACACTAGAGCAACAGCGATCTACGACACACTTCCGTATCGTCTGCACGAACCAGCCAGACTGGTCACTATCCTTCGCTCCTCTTCGCACATGCCGGCAGCTCTACTTTGAGACTCGCCATCTATTCTATACCCTCAACACAATACAGCTAAAGCTCTCGCACTTCCGCGATACATATGCCAGGCGACAACAGCTCGTCCAGCTCAGACAGCGTCCCTACCTCCTTCACACCCAATTCCCCAAGGGAGATTATGACACGGATATAGAATTAGTGGACGTGAAGAGAACGCTTGAGATGGCAATATCTTGGAGCCAGACAACTCTATACTACAACAGACTAGACAACTGGCGTGGCCGGTCGCAAATCGTGCTGCCTAATGGAGTGCGTGTTGTAAGTCAGGATAACATGAAGACCACACCACAGTTGGCACCTATTTCGGAGAAGAAGACCGGAAAGAGAGAGGCTTGGAAAAGGTTCCGGTGGAATTCTAAAGAGGCGTGGGGAAACCTCTTTGGCTGAGTTTTTAGAGACATTTGGAAACTGCCAGAACGGGTTGTACTTTTGCTCTTTGAGATCTCGCAACGTCCA
>Ga0247807_10000655_pt1 | contig 21736 bp, 15 predicted proteins | sample UWRJL074202C1_FD_179931 | JGI IMG/M metagenome (GOLD analysis project Ga0247807, IMG submission 179931) | Plant litter microbial communities from Arlington Agricultural Research Station in Wisconsin, United States - UWRJ-L074-202C-1 | ecosystem: Environmental > Terrestrial > Plant litter >...
CGACGCAACATATCCGGCATCCCAGAAGGCTTTCGCCCACGCCGCCTCGGCTTCGGCGACGTTGCCCAGGCGAGACTCGATCAGCCCGCGCAGGTAGTACACCTCGGCATCCCGAGGATTGGCATTGCGCCGTGTGGCACGCTCAAGCGCGCGATCGATGTGCTCCCGAGCGGTGACGTAATCACCCGAGCGGTAGGCGGTGTCGGCGAGGGCAAGCCGCACCCGAAGGTCGAGGGGATCGCGGCGGAGTGCTTCGTCCCAGTAGCTGTGCGCCGACCGCGTCGGGTGACGGAACTGCTGCAGGTGCAGACCGGTCAGGAACAACTCGTCGTTGCTCGCGATGTCCGCGGGGTCCGCGGGCTCGGTGGCCGTCCACGGCTCCTCGTCCGAGCCAACTTTGTAATTCCAGATCACAAGCGGCGCTCCGTCGGAGTCGAGCAGCGCGACGGTCATTCCATCCGACCACGACACCCCCGACGAGACAGTCCACTGCTGCCCGGGTACGAGGTCGGCGTTCTCCTCAGCAATCACCACGCCCTGTCCATCGCGGAAGACCGCAGTGGCGGCGGCGCGTGGCGACGTGACGGCAAAGCTCGCGGACACCACGTCACTGTCGCGGTCGACGTGCACCGCGGCCTCCGGTGTGGCCTGATGCGCAACCCCGATGCCCGGGATCGGGTACCAGAACTGGCTGAACCGCTTGGTCTCACCCGGTGCGATCCACGAGAAGTCGGGTTGGTTGTCCGTGTAGACACCCGCCATCAATTCGACGTAGGGGCCATCGTTGTCGGTCAGGTGAGAATCCCAGGCGTGGCCGAACGCGGCATCACCCCAGGTCCACTGCTTTTTGCCGGGGGCGATCCTGCGGTCGGCCCAGTGCACAAAACCCGCAGCGGCGGCGTGGTCGTACCCGCCGAAGAAGTCGTCCTCGGTGTCAACAATCATGTACGACGTGGGAACCGGGATGTTCCGGTACCAGTCGATCCGGTCTGCTCCAGGTACCTCAGCGGCACGGGCGGCGTAATCGACCCCGCAGTAGGGTCGATCGGCCGCGGGGAAGGTGGTGATCGACCGGCGTGCATGGTCGGCGACGTAACGCACGTCTTCGGGGAAAAAAGACTGGTAGTCGTTGTGTACACGCACGGCGACATTCGCCCACCACAAAAAGGTCTGGCGGTCGCTTGTGCGGTTGTGCAGGCGCACGTCGACCTGCACCACGGAGCGGTTGGGGTGGATCCGCACCCCGTGGGTGCCCTGCATACGCGCAAACGGGTCGTGGTCGCTGCACCAGACCACAACACTGCCATCGTCGGAGTACTCGATCGAAGTCTCCACCGGAAGGAACGTCGCGGGACGATGGTGCTGGGGCCAGTTGAACTCGACTCCCCCGCTGATCCAGGGACCGGTGAGGCCAACCAGCGCGGGTTTCAGCACGTTGTTGCGGTAGAAGAAGTCGTACCCGGTGGTTTTGTCGTAACCGATGTGGATGCGCCCGCCGAGCTCCGGAAGGATCACCAACCGGATGAACTCGTTCTCGAGATGGATCGCCTGCCAGGTATGCGGCGTCGGTTCGGAGGCGATTCGCTCGTAGAACGGCAACGGGTACACCCGCCCACTCGAGCCCTGGTAGACCCGCTGGTCAAGATACATCGGGTAGGTCGAGGGCTCGGCCGGAGCGTAGGTGTCGATAACAATCGGCTCGGACCATGCGACGGCACCGCCGGCATCACGCTGTGCGCGCAGGTGCGCGGGAACTTCGGGCAGTACAAGCGGAAGTCCGAGGGCGTGCGGCTCGGTTGATTCGTCGGAGCCGTCGAGGTCAGGCGGCGAGGGTCTGGTGTCGAAAGTCATTGGGATTGTCCGATGGTCGGTAGACGGAGCAGAGAAGGTCGGGAGCGTGGCATCACGGCGTGACCGTGACGCTTCGGGTGCGGATCAGCCGGGCGTTATGGACGGCGAGCAGAGGTGCCTCGATCTGCGGTCGCACGCGAGGATCAACAAAAAGCGCCGATGCCGGGTCGAACGGGAACGCGCGGAGAATCACGGGGGTGCTCGTGCTCTGTTCAGTCACGGGCACATCCCATTCGCGGCCGTACCAGAACTGGTCAGAGACGGTGTTGCCGTCGATCTCGATCTGCCCAATGTCACCCGTCCAGTCCAGCGACAGCACAACGTCGTCGCCGTCGTCGAACGCTGACGCGGGCACAGCGATCTCGATGCGACCTGCCCGTGCGAAGTCGCCGTCGAGAGGGGCCGACAGCCGTCCCGCAGGGCCGCCCGTTCGCAAAGGAACAACACCGGCCGCGTCGGACACAGTTGTCACCGTCACCGTCTCAGACACCACAGCGGGGCCGGTGACGGTGTAGCTCGTGAAGACGGACGACAGCTGCTCACCGGCGAGGTCGAGGGAGCCGGTAGCCGCGAGGGACGGGTAGATGTGGAGTACCTGCTCGGGCAGTGTGGTCAACAAACGCAACGCGCCCTGGTCGAACACGAGGCCCTCGTCCCAGACCGCGAGCGTCTCGACTCCGCCGACAGTGCCCTGCCACACACGGCGTGCCGTCTGCGCGTCCAGAACAACGAGAGTGGTGTCGCCGATGGTCACAACACAGTCCAGACCGGGTGCGGTATCGACAGCCAGTACGGTCCGCCCGTTCTCCGACGTCACCACACGACCGCCGCAGATGTCTCCCGGTTCAACGCCGTCAAACACAAACTCGACGGGCACCCCCGGGATGGCGGCGAAAACAACAACCGGTCCCGCACCGGATCCCGGTACAGCCGCCAGCTCGGTGACGGGCTGCACGGTCGCGCTGACCGAGGAGAGCGAACCGAACGCACGCCGAACTGGCCAGGTAAAGAATGTTCCCGACGGCAGGGTGAATGGGGAGCTCGGCAGAGCGACGGAGTCGCCCTCTAACTCGACGCGGAACTGGATGCCGAGAAGGTCGGGCAACGGGTCGGCCGCCGGCTGGTGGTTGTTCACAAATATGTGGCCGCCGGCGGTGTCGCCACGGAACGCCCAGCGGGGAGAGCCCTCCTCGAGCGGAGCAATGACAGACGCCGACTCGAGCAGCGCACTGCCGTACTGGTGGAGAAAGAGGTGCTGCTGGCGCAGCAGGTGATAGTGCTCGCGCAGCTGTCCGTGAGCTCCGATCGGAGCGTAGAAGTCATAGTCGCGTCGGGGCATATCGTTCGGGTAGTCCGTCGCGTGGGACTCCTGCATTGTGGTGTCTTCCCCGATCACATGGGTGCCTCCGTGGTAGAGGTAGTAGCCCTGCCAGGCCGACCCGCTGCCCAGCTTCACCAGCGCGAGCGCGGCGACATCTGCCGGTTCCACGATTGGTCGGCGATGGTACGCAACGGCCATACCGCCGCCCAGCTCGCAGGTGACCCAGGGGTAACGGTCGTCCTGTTCCTTTTCGACGAGCTCCGAGGTACGCACGTCGGCACCCACGGTGAGGTCGTCGCGCACACCGGAGAACTCAAAATGGGTGTGGGCGAAGCTGGGCCAGAGGATGTCAGACTCTTCCCAAAATGCGTCCGAGTAGCCCGCGTAGATCGGCATCACGTCGGGAGGCAGAAAAGCCCCGCCCCATCCGGTCGCCGTCCACAGCGGTGCCACAATGCCTGCGGCCTCTGCCGCGGTGCGAAGCCAGGCCAGGTGATCGGGCTGGTGGTAGAGCTCATTGTCGACCTGCACCCCCACGATCGGGCCATCAGGTGACTCGTCCGTGCGATAAAACTCGTGGGTCTGCTCGGCGATGGCGCTGTACCAGTCGGTGACGAGCGCCTGATATTCGGGAGCGTTTGTTCGCAACTCGATACCCGAGGACTGTACCCAGTCCGGGAATCCGCCGTTGCGGGTCTCCCCGTGTGCCCACGGCCCAATCCGCAACATCACGGCGAGGCCGTGCCGATGGGCGAGAGCGAGGAACCGCCGGATGTCGCGGTCGCCGTCCCAGCGCAGCTCTCCCCGGCGTTCCTCATGCACAATCCAGATGACGTAGGTGGCGATCACGGTCACGCCGCCGGCCTTCATCTTCAGAAGTTCGGTTTCCCAACCGTCGGCGGAGTCGCGGCTGAAGTGGTACTCGCCCATCACCGGAAACCAAGGAGACCCGGCGCGGGTGACGTACCGGTCGGTGAGTGCGATCGCGCCATCCCGAGTCGGCGGCTCACCCATCCGGGCACGTGTTGCGATCTCGGCGTTGGCGATTGATGCGCCGACCGCGTGAAGGGAATGAATCATGGGAAGGTCCACCTTGGATGTGTTCAGCCACCAGTTGAGCTGGACGCCTGTGTCACTGTACAAACCCCGGCAGCACCGAGAACATAGACAATTTCGCGGTTGACCTGGACAATTCTCCGATCATCCTTGACGCAAAGTCCGCCAGAACGCGCACACCGCGGCGTAACGTGCGCGCGCCGCTCGTTCCACGTACGGCAGTATTGCCCAACGTCAGGCCACGTGCCGCACCCATCCGGTGTCGGTTGTGCGGCGTCGTACCGTCGCTCAGTTGACTGGCGCTTGTGCCTCCTGTGATGTCAAGCTCGACGCAGAACAGCTCGCCGATCTCGACCGCATCTGGCCGGGTCCGGGCGGCCAGGCTTCGGAGGCGTACGCATGGTGAGTGCTGCTCTATCGCCGGATGCTCCGCGGACAGCTCTCGTTCTGTCGGGCGGGGGCCGCTACAACGATCCCTGGCATCCATTCGATCACACCAGCCCACGGCTCGCAGCGCTCCTCGAGGCTGACGGCTGGACGGTGGAGATCAACGACGACCCAGAAGCCGCGCTGCTGCACATTGCCGACGCCGATCAGCTCCCCGATCTTGTAGTGGCCAACTTTGGGCTGCCGCGGGACGGTGAGGAGACCCCGCTCGATACCGGATGCGCTGCGGGGTTGCGACGCCTCCAGCAGGAGAATGTGCCGATCTTGGTGATGCACGTGAGCATCACCAGTCTGATCAACCTGCCGCTCTGGGCGACCGCGGTAGGCGGACGGTGGATCCGGGGCCAGTCCATGCATCCCGACTTCGGCGACGCGCACATTCAGGTCATACCCCACCCGCTCACCGCTGGGTTGCACAACTTCACCCTGCAGGACGAGCGGTATACCGATCTTGAAGTCGATGGCACTGTGGACGTGCTCGCGTCCCATCACCATAGCGGCCGCGACCACCCTCTGGTCTGGCTGCACCCGATGGACAGCTGGCGGATTGTGTATGACGGGCTCGGGCATACCGCGGAATCGTTCGAGTCCCCGGAACACCAGGAACTCATTCGGCGATCCGTTCGGTGGCTAACCGAAACGACCTGACCGGGAGTGGTCCTGCGCCATCAGGTGCACAATACGGTGCAACACAAAAGGGGAGCAGCTGCATTCGCAGCTACTCCCCTTTATGTGGTGGAGCCGCCTGTCAGAATCGAACTGACGACCTTCTCATTACGAGTGAGATGCTCTACCGACTGAGCTAAGGCGGCGTGACCTGGCAAGCCCGGGCACAGCTACAGAGCCTATCCGACTATTGCCTCATCACCAATTTGAGGTGCCCAACTCAGCAGAGCGGATCGGTCTCCGGCACCGTGCCCTTGATGAAGTAGTCGTCGACCGTGTCATTGATGCACGCGTTCGACTTGTTGTAGGCCGTGTGGCCCTCGCCCTCGTAGGTCACCATGTGGCCGTTTTCGAGCTGCTCGGCAACGTTCTGCGCCCAGACGTAGGGGGTCGCCGGGTCGTTGGTCGTGCCGATGACCAGGATGTCGGTGGAGCCCTCCGCCGCGATCGCGCCGGGGGTTGCGGTGGGCTCAAACGGCCAGTCGTAGCAGGAGGTTCCGCCCCAGGCCATGAGGTGGCCGAACACGGGCGCCTGCTCGTCGAGCGCCGCCGCCTCGGCACGCATGGTGTCGATGTTGTTGTCGGTCGGGTAGTCGAGGCAGGTGATCGTTGCGAACGCCTCGTACGAGTTGTCGGCGTAGGTGCCATCGGCGCTGCGCTCGTAGTACGCGTCAGCAACGGTGAAGGGGAACGACGCGTCGCCACTCATCGCGCTGGCGAACACACTCGAGAGGGTCGGCCAGTTGGAGGCGCTGTAAAGCGGAAGGATAATCGCGGTGAACATCGAGTTGGCGCCGAGGTCGCGTCCGTCACTGTTGCGCAACGGCGAAACGTCAAGGCTGTCGAGCAGGGCGCGCACGGTCTCCATGGACTCGTCCACACTCCCGCGGAACGGGCAGCCGTCGATGCTCGAGCAATCGGCGAGGAACGCCCGCAGTGCGCTCTCGAAGCCCTTGGCCTGGGTGAGGCTGACGTCGAAGTTGGATGCCGTGGGGTCCACCGCGCCGTCGAAGACAAGGCGACCGGTCTTCTCAGGGTAGAGGTCGGCGTAGACGCCACCGAGTTCGGTGCCATACGAGTAGCCGAGGTAGTTCAGTTTCTCGTCGCCGAGGACGGCGCGCAGCAGGTCCAGGTCGCGGGCAGCGCTAATGGTGTCGACATTGCCGAGTAGCTCGCCCGTGTGCTCGAGGCATGCTGCACCGAACTGTGCTGACAGCTGTTCGGATTCTGCCAACCAGGCATCCGACCCCCGCTCCCCCGGGATGATGTCGAAAATGTAACTGTCGAGCTCGGACGGGTCGTCGTAGCAGTCGACCGGGGTCGAGAGGTTGACGCCGCGGGGGTCGAAGCCCACGATGTCGAAGCTCTCCTGCAGCGTCTCGCTCGTGGCGAAGTCAACGCTGTCGTGGATGAGGTTGTAGCCGGAGCCGCCGGGTCCGCCGGGGTTCACCAGGAGCGAGCCGAGAGCCGTGCCCGAAGTGGCCTGCTGGCGCACGAGGGCGAGGTCGATGCTGTCGCCGGCCGGGGCATCCCAGTCGAGCGGGGCCGTTGCGGTGGCGCACTGCAGGTCGTCGCCGCAGGAGGACCAGTCGAGAATCTGTCCGTAGTAGGGCTCGAGTTCGGCGGAGACCGACTCCCCCGTCGGCGTCGACGCGGTGACGGGCGGGTTGAACCACGAGGTGCATCCGCTGAGCAGCACCATCACGAGGCCGGCAGCCACTGCGGTTGCGACGCGGCGGGCAGAACGGCGAGTGGAACGGCGAGTGGACTCGCGGGGTGCGCGGGAGGTCGAGCCGATTGTCATCGAGAACTTTCGTTGGAGGTCAGGTGCCGGCTGCCGAGATCAGCATGGCTTCGAGGGCAAGGGCGGGGCTCACGTTGGATTCGATACGGCGACGGGCCGTCGCAATGGCGTCCATGGTCGCGAGGGTCTGGGCGGCGCTGGAGCGTTCGCTCGCGCTCAGCAGATCGGAATGGATGCTCAGATTAATGAGTTCAACGGAGGCGCCGAGCTGCATCAGCAAGATGTCGCGGTAGAGCGAGAGGAGATCGACCATAATCCGGTCGAGTCCGTCACGCAGACTCCGGGTGGCACGGCGCTTCTGGTCTTCGTCGAGGTTTTTGAGCTGGGCGCGCAGGGCCGGCGGAATCGTGCCGCCCGGCTCCACCCCGAGGGACCGCATGGCGCTCGCGCGCTCTTCGGCATCCTTCTCGAGGGTGATGGCCTTGGCGTCATCGCCGGCGAGCTCGAGGAGTTTCCCCGCAGCACGCACGGCGTCGGACACGGACCGGATGCTCAGGGCGATCTTCAGTGTTTCGTCGCGGCGGGTGCGGGCCTCGACGTTGGTGGCGAGACGGTGCGCCATTCCGATGTGGCTCTGCGCTTCGCGCGCGGCGCGGGTCGCGGTAGGCAGGTCCACATTGTCGCGGCGGGAGATGAGGGCTGCGACTTCGTCGACGGCGGGCACACGCAGACGAACGCTGCGTACGCGGGAACGGATGGTGGGAATGAGGTCGGCCTCGCTGGGAGCGCAGAGGATCCAGACGGTGCGGGGCGGTGGTTCTTCGAGCGCCTTGAGCAGCACGTTGGAGGTGCGCTCGACCATACGGTCCGCGTCTTCGATGATCATCACGCGGTAGCGACCGACCGACGGGGAGAACTGGGACGTCGACACGAGCTTCCGCACCTCGTCGATGCTGATGATGACGCGTTCGGTACTGAGCACCCCGAGGTCGGGATGGGTACGGGCCGCGACCTGCCGTGCGGTCGCGTCGTCATTCTCCCCGGTGCTGAGCAGCGCGGTCGCAAACGCATAGGCGATATTGGAGCGCCCGCTGCCGGGCGGACCGGTGACCAACCAGGAGTGCGTCATCGACGAGTCGTCAGTGTTGGCGTCGGCCGCGGCGCTGAAAACAGCCACGGCATCCGCCTGCCCGGTCAACTCGTCCCATACACCCATCCGGTCAGCCTAATTTATGGCACCGACGTTCCCCGACGCGCGCTCAGATTTGGGAGTGGATTGTCACCTCGTCGCGTCGGCAACCGCGATCTGGACGGTGTGGATCGTGGCGGTGTCACCGAGGATACGAAAGTGCCCGCCCGTCTCGATCCGGATGTTGCGGGCGCCGGCCAGTGCGCTGCCCTCGGGGATGTGCGGGTCGAACAGACCGAAGATCGAGGTGATGCGAGCGTTGTGGCGGATGTCCGCGCCGAGGGCGACGATTCCGGGGTCTGCCACGGCGAACGCGCGCAGGCTCGGAACCAGGAGGTAGCGGGCATACCGGGAACCGCCGAACGGGGTGCAGATCGCGACAAGCGCGCGCACCCGTCCGCCATCGTCGAGTGAGTTGAGGATGTATTTGCCGATCAACCCACCCTTACTGTGGGCGACGATGACCGCGTTCTGCAGGTCCGCCTGCTCGATGTAGTCGGCGACGAGGTGGGCGGCCTCGGCCACGGGGCGACGGTTGTGCTGCAGCGCGGTGACCACGTGCACGGGGTGTCCCGCGTTATGCAGGGCCGTGACGATCGGGCGCATAAAGTGCCACGTCTCGTAAACGCCGGGCACCACCACCACCGGGCCGGCCGAGCCGGTCAGATAGGTGGCCGGATCAGTGCGCGAAATGGCCGCGCGAACCTGCCAGAGGCCGGCATAGAGGTAGTCGAGCAGCCACCACCACGCGCGCTGGAGAAGCTGTGTCATGGAACAACCTCCGGTTCGACGCGTGCGGCGCGGTGCAGAAATTCGATGATAGCTGCGGCAGTCTGGTCGGCAGCGGTGAAGGAGCGGACCGACGTATGCGTGGGGGTGCGCTGGACGCTGATGGCATGCTCCTCGGGTAGAGGGACAGGTTGCCCTGCCGGTGCCGTCAGGTCAACGCACTAGAGAAGAGTTGACACCCGCTCGCGAATCTGAGCGGCAATCGACTCAATCGAGTCGGTCGCCTGCAACACCAGGAACCGGGCAGGCTCCGCCGCGGCCAGTTCGAGGTAGGCCGCGCGGACGCGAGCGTGAAAGTCCTGCTTCTCGTCCTCGAGGCGGTCGTACTTCGTGCGCGCGCCATCGAGACGGGTGCGACTGATCGTCTCGTCGAGGTCGAGCAAAATCGTGAGGTCAGGAAGCAGCCCCTCAGCGGCCCACAATGACAGCTCGCGGATCTCCGTGCCATCGAGCACTCGTCCGGCGCCCTGGTAGGCGACGGACGAGTCGAGGTAGCGGTCCTGCAGCACAACTTCGCCGCGCTCCAGCGCCGGGCGCACCTTGGTGGCGATGTGGTGCGCGCGGTCAGCGGCGTAGATCAGCGCTTCTGCCCGCGGTGCGATGTAACCGCGGCGATGCAGGATGATTTCGCGGAGCTCCACACCAAGGTCGGTTCCGCCGGGTTCGCGGGTCGCCACAATCGTGCGGCCCTGCTCCCCCAGCCAGGCTGCAAGCAGCCCGGACTGGGTGGACTTACCGGAACCGTCTCCCCCTTCGAGGGTAATAAACAAACCCCTCGGTACGGTGTCGTTCAGCACAGCGTCGTTCTGCATTAGGCCTTTTTCTTGGCGGGGGCACGCTTCGCCGGAGCACGCTTGGCCGGGGCTTTCGCCCGAGGCTTCGCCGGTCCCTTGGCGCGTTTGTCCGCAAGCATTTCGACAGCACGATCGAAGTCGATGTCTTCGATCTCTTCCCCGCGCGGAATCGTCACGTTGGTCACACCGTCGGTGACGTAGGCGCCGAAGCGACCGTCCTTGATACGGATCGGCTTGCCACTGACGGGGTCAGCCTCAAACTCCTTGAGTGCGCTGCTCGCCTTGCGGGCACCGTACTTCGGCTGGGCGTAGAGGTCGATTGCACCCTGCAACTCGATTTCGAAGATCTGGTCTTCGGAGTCGAGCGAGCGGGTGTCCGTTCCCTTTTTGAGGTACGGACCGAACTTGCCGTTCTGCGCGAGGATCTCGGCCCCCGTTTCAGGGTCGGTTCCCACCACGCGCGGCAGCGACAGCAGCTTGAGGGCTGTGTCGAGGTCGACGGTGGCGAGGTCCATCGTTTTGAAGATCGACGCGGTGCGTGCCTTGGTCGCGACGACCTTTTTGGCAGCCGGGCGACGCTTGGCCTTGATGAGCTCTTCTTCGACCGTGGTGCCTGCGGCTTCGGCAGCAGCCGTTGCCTTCTTGAGCGCGGCGGCCGTGGGCTTTTTGAGGGCAGCTTCGGCGTGGGCGATCTCCGCTGCGGCGGCTTCGGCCTCGGCAGCGGCGATGTCCTCGGCGGTGGGCTCCGGCTCGAGTTCGGTGATGTACGGACCGAATCGGCCGTCCTTCGCCACAACCTGCTTGCCGGTCTCGGGGTTGACGCCGATCACGCGGTCGCCGATAACGGGGGCCTCGATGAGTTCCTTGGCCTTGGCGGCGGTCAGCTCGTCAGGAGCGAGGTCCTGAGGAATGTTGACGCGACGCGGGGTCTCGGGGTCGTCACTCGGGGCCTCGAGGTAGGGGCCGTATTTGCCGATACGCAGGGTGATGCCCTCGGCGATGGTGATCGAGTTGATGTCGCGTGCGTCGATCTCACCGAGGTTGTCGATGACGGTACGCAGGCCGCGGTGGGACTCGTTGCCGAAGTAGAAGCCCTTCAACCACTCCACGCGGTCGGCTTCTCCCCCGGCGATGCGGTCGAGGTCGGCCTCCATGTCGGCGGTGAACTGGTACTCGACCAGGTCGGAGAAGTACTGCTCGAGTAGGCGCACCACGGAGAACGCGATCCAGTTCGGGATCAGCGAGGTTCCGCGCGGGGTGACATACCCGCGGTCGACGATCGTGGAGATCGTCGCGGTGAAGGTCGAGGGTCGACCGATACCCAACTCTTCGAGGGTCTTGATGAGGCTCGCCTCGGTGTAACGCGGGGGCGGGCTGGTCTCGTGGCCCTTGGCCTCGATGTCGATGAGGGTGAGGACCTCCCCTTCCTTGAGCGGAGGGAGCTTCGCTTCAGCCGGTTCGGCGACCTGGTTGCGGTCTTCGTCCTGGCTTTCCTCGTACGCGGCCATAAAGCCACGGAACGTGATGACGGTTCCGGTCGAAACGAACTCGGCGTTCGCGACCTTCGCCACAGCGCCGGTCTCGGCGAGTGCGGCACCATCGGAGCGGTTCGCGGTGATCACCACGGAGGCGGTCAAGCCCTTGGCGTCAGCCATCTGCGAGGCGACGGTGCGCTTCCAGATGAGGTCGTAGAGCTTCCACTCGTTGCCACGAAGGGTCGACTGCAGCTCAGACGGCGTGCGGAAGGTCTCGCCCGAGGGACGGATCGCCTCGTGCGCCTCCTGCGCGCTTTTGTTTTTGCCGGCGTAGACGCGGGGCTTCTCGGGGATGGTGTCGGCACCGTAGAGCTTGGTGGCCTGCGCACGCGCTGCGGAGATCGCCTGCTGCGACAGTCCGGGCGAGTCAGTTCGCATGTAGGTGATGTACCCGTTCTCGTAGAGAGACTGGGCAACACTCATGGTCTGGCGCGAGGAGAACCGCAGCTTGCGCGCGGCTTCCTGCTGCATCGTCGACGTGGTGAAGGGAGCGGCAGGACGACGCGTGTACGGCTTCGATTCAACCGAGGTGACGGTGAGGTCAACGGCCGATTCGTTCAGCGCTGCAGACAGGGTCTGGGCGGATGCTTCGTCGAGCGCGACCACCTTGTCTTTGAGCTTGCCGGTGTCGTCGAAGTCGCGGCCAGTGGCGACGCGGCTGCCGTTGATACGGACAAGTCGTGACTCGAAGTCGGTGTTTTTCTCAGCACTGGTGTTCTGTGCGAGACGGGCCGTGAGGTCCCAATAGCCGGCGGCGACGAAGGCGAGGCGTTCGCGCTCGCGGTCGACAACCAGGCGGGTGGCGGCGGACTGCACACGACCAGCGGACAGGCCGGGGCCGACCTTGCGCCACAGCACGGGGGAGATCTCGTAGCCGTAGAGACGGTCGAGGATACGACGGGTCTCCTGCGCGTCAACGAGGGCAGTGTCGAGTTCGCGGGTGTTGTTTTTGGCGTGCTCGATGGCGTCTTTGGTGATCTCGTGGAACACCATGCGCTTGACCGGAACCTTGGGCTTCAGTACCTGCAGCAGGTGCCACGCGATGGCCTCACCTTCGCGGTCCTCATCAGTTGCGAGGATGAGTTCGGTGGCGTCTTTGAGGCCACGCTTGAGCTCGGCGACCGTACGTTTTTTCTCTTCCGACACCACATAGTGCGGTTCGAAGCCGTTTTCGACGTCCACGGAAAATTTGCCGAGAGAGCCTTTTTTGAGCTCGGGCGGAAGGTTCTTGGGCTCGATGAGGTCACGGATGTGACCAACCGAGGCCTGAACCTCGTAGCCTTCGCCCAGGTACTGGGCGATCGTCTTCGCCTTTGCGGGCGACTCGACGATGACCAGTGTTTTCGTGCCAGGCACGGGACTCCTCTTGTTTACAACTCCTATGACGTCGTGTGGACGCCAGTGACAAACCGTCTGTTAACAAACTTTTCTATTGACAAACGTGGTGACCGGAAGCACTGCTGCCGTCAGCGACACCATACACAGGTCAACCATGGTCGTACCTAATTCATCCTCGACTCGGGTGGACCCGCTCGGGCCTCGGCGCGGAGCGCGAGCCCCACAAAATCGCGCTGCGTCGACACCGTAACGACGAGTCCATCGAAAACGCAAGCGGTAAGAACCGCACCGTTCGCGGCGGCGACAGTGGCTGCGACTTCGCATGGAACACCGGGAATGATGCCCACGGCGACGTCTGCGGCGGCGAGCGCAGAGGCGTCCGCCGCCGCGATAACCGACTGCCGAACACTCATACCTATATATAAGGGAAGCGTTGTCGCGACGGTCATCACCAGTACTCCCATTACGCCAACAGCGAGAACTGACGCGGAGCCCGACTCGCCGCACGCGGCCGCTGGAGGGCGGAGCATCATCGTCCCCCGTCCAACGCGCAGGACTCCGCCCGAAGGCTGATCCCGAGGAGCCGTCCCGGAGCGCCCGGGAGGTGCGCGCTCGCTGCGGCACACACCAAATCACCCCGCTGGCTCTGCACGAGGGTCGCCCCGGGCACGGCGAGCGCGAGACGGTCGGCCGCAACACTCGGCGGATCTCCGCGACCGAGCGACCGGGACGCGTCGGCCGAGGCATCCTGCAACCGCAGTTGGGCCGTCGCGACCTGCAGTCCGGCGAGGCACACCGCTAACACCAGCACCACCGCGGGGAGCACGGCCGCAAACTCTGCGGTCACGCTCCCCCGCTCACCCCTCCGATGGGTCATGGGGTTACCCCACACGTTCGACGAGACACGGTGCTACCCCACGAATGTGAGCGCGTTGCGGACGAGGTCGGTCAGGATTCCACGGATCTCATCACTCCTCATGATGACAACCAGCAATCCTGCGAAGCCCACTGCTGCCATCGTCGCGATGGCGTACTCCGCGGTCGCCGCGCCGCGCTCGTCCGCTGCCAGTCGGTGGGCGCGATACGACACCCGGGGCACAACGGCGGTGCTGGCAGCCTTACGAGCAGTGGTGCCCGACGCGTCGTAGGTAATGGTGCCAATAAAGAGGTCGTTGGTGGGAGGGGTGCTGGTCTGGGCAGCACTGCACTCCGCATCTCCGGTCACAGTCGAGGTCTGGTCTGGCATGTACGTCTCGTTTCGTCGTCCGCTGGGCGGGGATGGGTGGCACGAGTAGGTCCAGTGTTGAGGGCAGGGCGAGAGTGTGGGTGGGCCGATCTGGGATCCGTGGAGAACGGAGACACTCCGTCGACCTGTGGAGAAGTCGGCCGACTTAGAACTGGGACACCGTCGACGTGATGACCGTGACCAGGAGTGGGACGACTCCGAGCACCATAAATGCGGGCAGCACACAGAGCCCCAGAGGCAGCATGAGTTGGACGGCGAGAGTGGACGCGCGTTCCTGCACCTCGGCTCGCGCGGTGCGACGGGCTTCTTCGGCCTCGCTGCGGAGGAGTTCGGCGGCGGGCACTCCCGCCCGGAGCGAAAGGTCGAGTACGGCGTCGACTCCCGTGAGCGCGGACTCGACGGGTGCCGCGCGCGACCCGGCCCTGGTCGTACGGGCAGCATGTGCTCGGCGGAGCGGCACGGTTGGCGGGTTCCCATGGGGTGGCCGGTCAGTGCGGGGCGGCCGGTCAGTGCGGGGTGGCCGGTCAGTGCGGAGGGGCGGACCGATGCCGTAGGTGGCGATGGCATTGTCGACGGAGAGGCGCGACCGGTCGAGCGCAGCACCTCCCGACACCGCGATGGCCACCAGGTCGTACTCGAGCCCGGGGGTGAGGTCCTGTGGTTGGGCGGTGCGCACCAGCGCACGGTTCCACGCAGCGGCGGCGAGCATCATGCCACCTCCGATGACCAGGCAGACGAGTCCGACCGGAGTGGTGGTGAGTGTGGCGAGGGTGTTGAAGCCCAGGAGCATCCCGAACAACACCCCAACCACAGGCAAGGCCATCACCAACTTCGCAGTGGCGGCAGGAGTGGCGAGGGCGAGGTGGATCTCGCGCTGGGCCTGCGCGAGGGAACGGAGCGAGCCGGCAAACTCTCGCAGGGTCGGAGCAAGCGGGGCACCCGCGTCGGTGGCGACGGCCCAAGCGGTGGCGAGTCCGCGCCAGGCGGTGTCTTCGGCGAGCGCGCGGGGAGGCTGTGTGGCGTCGAGAGCGGCCACGATGGCGTCAGGGATCGGAGTGCCACTGGCGGCGTCCTCTGCGATCCTCTGTGCCACCTCGCCCTCGCGGAGGTATCCCCAGGCGGAGACCGGGGCGACACCTGCCGACAAAAGAACGGCAAGGCGCTGCACCACGGAGGCGATACGGGCCACATCGGGGGCGGGCGCCTTCGACCGTCGACTCACGCGGTGACCGCCGCATGGGCTCCGCGGCGGGTGGCCGCGCCGCGGTGGACGACTGTCAGGCGGTCCCGCCGGTCGAGGGCAAAGGTGCCCATCTGGGCCAGGCGCCGCTCCCCTCCCAGGGCGGTGGCGCGTTCGAGGTGCAGAACCGTACCGATGGCACTGACGGTCTGGCGAGCGATAGCGACGGGCGACATGCCGGCGAGTGCGCCGAGGGCTTCGAGCCGCGCGGGCACATCGTCGAGTGAGTTCGCGTGCAGTGTCGACGCGCCCCCATCGTGGCCGGTGTTGAGTGCCGCGAGCATCTCGCGGATCTCGGCACCGCGGCACTCTCCCAGCACCAACCGGTCGGGCCGCATACGCAGGGCTTCGCGTACCAGTCGCTCGAGCCCGAGAGCGCCCGCCCCTTCGAGATTGGGCTGCCGGGCCTCGAGGCTGAGGAAATGGGGATGGCCAACGCGGAGTTCTGCGACATCTTCGATGGCGATGATGCGTTCAGCGGGCGAGGCACTGCCGAGCAGTGCGCACAGCAGGGTGGTTTTGCCGCTGCCACCGGCTCCCGTGATGAGGATGTTCTCGCGGCGGGCCACCAGCGCTGCGACGGTGTCGCGGGAGACGACGTCGAAGAAGCCTCCGGTGTCGAGGCTGTCGAGCGTCGCAATCTCGATGCTGGGCAGGCGTACGGAGAGCAGCGTTCCCGTGGTGGAGATTGGCGGCAGGACGGCGTGAACTCGGATCCCGTCCCCCAGACGCGCGTCGATGCACGGGCTCGCTTCGTCGATATGCCGACCACCGAGGGCGACGAGTCGCACGGCGAGCGCCCGCAGTTCGCGTTCACTCGGGAAGAAGCCGGGTACCCGCGTGAGTCCACTCCCCCGGTCTGCCCAGACGCCGTCGGCTCCGTTGACAAATACGTCGGTGATGTTGGCGTCGGAGATGAGCGGGGCGAGGACACCGAACTCGCTGGCCGACAGACCTGCGAGTGTGCGGCGTGCGGGTTCGGGTGGGGAGAAATCGAATGCTGCTGGTCGCGCTGGAATGGTGGGGGTCAGAGTCGCAGCGCCCAGAGTGACCCGCGCTGTTCCGTGGGAGCCCGGAACTGCGTCCCAAACGGTCCTGGCCACGTCGGGTGTCGACGGCGAGTAACCGGGAATCGTCCGGATGGGCCGCTGGGCGACGAACCGGGCTCGCGCTGCGGGATGGGTCGGACCGGTGTGAGTCGGACTGGTGTGGCTGGGAGTGGGGGCCGGCTCGTCGGGTAACTCGGCTCGTGAAGGAGACGAATGACTCGCGCCCGAGGCATCCATCCGCTCCCACTCTCCACTCTCAGCCACACGCCAACGCTAGGTCGGGAGCATCACCAATCACGGGCGGATTCAAGGATCTGTGGAGAATGCGTGACCACGGGAAATGTGGAGGGGGCGACGAGATGACAGAAGCGACCGGGGGTAGGCCTGCAGGCGACGATCGGGGTACATCGCGAGGCGCCAATCAGACCACCGACGGACGGGCGTTACGCGACCGCGGCGGCGCAGAAGCGGGCATTGCGGTGATCCGCATATCTCGATCGGACGACGACGTGGGGCCGCGAGCATCCACCCGAATTCACAACACAACGTGTCGAAAAGCACTGATTGGCTAGGGAAATAGGGCCTCGGGGACAAAACACCCGTTAACGAGAGGGGCGGCGCCTATTGGGGGGAACAGGCGCCGCCACAGCAGCGCCGGATTGGGGGGAATCACTTGGCGCTACTCGTCAAACTCTCGCTTGACTCTTGCGAGTGTACTCCTTAAGGGGGACCGGGAAACAAGGGGTCTACGAAATTATTTTTGGAGTTTCTAGGGAATTCTCAGCATGGCTTTAGGATCGAAGAGAACTGTTTTGCCAACCGTCCCGCTCACCCGGGAAACACGCGAAATCGACAAGGATAATGATGTCCCTCAACTCGATTGATAGCCTGCTGCTCGAAACCCGACGGTTTCCTCCAGAGCCAGACTTCTCCGCCTCGGCGAATGCGTCCGAGAACCTCTATACCAAGGCGTCGGAAGACCGCCTGAAGTTCTGGGCGGACACGTCCCGGGAGCTGGTGCACTGGCAGACTCCCTTCACTGAAGTTCTCGACTGGTCGAATCCCCCGTTTGCGAAATGGTTCGCGGACGGCACACTCAACGTCGCGTACAACTGCCTCGACCGGCACGTGAACGCCGGTCACGGTGACCGGGTGGCCTTCCACTGGGAAGGTGAAAACGGCGACACTGCGTCCCTCACGTATGCCGATCTGACCGCCGAGGTCAAAAAGGCCGCGAACCTGCTGGCGAGCCTCGGCATTGTGCAGGGCGACCGGGTTGCGATCTACATGCCCATGATTCCCGAGGCCGTCATCGCGATGCTCGCGGTGGCCCGCATCGGCGCCGTGCACTCGGTGGTGTTCGGTGGATTTAGCTCAGAGAGCTTGCGCTCTCGCATCGACGACGCCTCCGCGAAACTTGTTATTACCGCCGACGGCGGCTGGCGCAAGGGCAAGGTCTTCCCGCTGAAGGCTGCGGTCGATGGGGCGCTGGCCAATGGCACGTCATCGGTCGAGCACGTTCTGGTGGTGCAGCGCGGCCATAACGAGGTCGAGTGGGTCGAGGGCCGAGACCTGTGGTGGCACGATGAAATCGTTGCGATGGATGCCGAGCATGAAGCACAGGCGTTTGAGGCCGAGAACCCTCTGTTTATCCTCTACACGTCCGGAACAACGGGGAAACCGAAGGGCATTCTCCACACCAGTGGCGGATATCTCACCCAGGTCGCTTTTACTCACAAGTACGTGTTCGACCTGCATCCCGAGACCGACGTTTTCTGGTGCACGGCCGACATCGGGTGGGTCACCGGCCACAGCTACGTGGTTTACGGGCCGCTCGCCAATGGTGCGACCCAGGTGCTTTACGAGGGCACACCCGACACCCCACACGCGGGCCGCTGGTGGGAGCTCATCGAGAAGTACGGCGTCACCATCTTTTACACGGCGCCGACGGCGATCCGGAACTTTATGAAGATCGGTCGGCAGGTTCCGAAGAAGTTCGACCTGTCGAGCCTGCGGTTGCTCGGCTCGGTCGGTGAACCCATCAACCCCGAAGCGTGGATTTGGTACCGCGACATCATCGGCTCGGGCGTGACACCCGTAGTCGACACGTGGTGGCAGACGGAGACCGGCGCGATCATGATTTCGGCGCTACCCGGGGTCACCACCCTCAAACCCGGGTCGGCGCAGGTACCGATTCCCGGGGTGAAGATCGACATCCTCGGCGACGATGGCACCCGGGTGGATCCGCCCAATGGTGGGCTTCTGGTGGTGTCCGAACCGTGGCCGTCGATGCTGCGCGGCATCTGGCGTGACCCCGATCGTTTTAAGGAGACGTACTGGTCGAAGTTCTCGAAAGAGGGCAACTGGAAGTACTTCGCCGGTGACGGCGCCCACGTGGACACCGACGGAGACATCTGGCTGCTCGGCCGGGTCGACGACGTGATGAACATCTCGGGGCACCGTCTGTCGACGACCGAAATCGAGTCGGCACTGGTGTCGCACCCGATTGTGGCCGAGGCCGCAGTGGTGGGCGCGGCCGATGAGGCGTCGGGGCAGGCGGTGGTGGCTTTTGTCATTATCAAGTCGAACCAGCAGGACGCCCAGACGGCCGACGAAGCCAGCGAGATTTTGCGCCATCACGTCACCGAGCAGATTGGTGCGATCGCGCGGCCGCGGCAGGTGTTTATTGTTGCGGAGCTCCCGAAGACGCGGTCCGGCAAAATCATGCGGCGGCTGTTGCAGGATGTCGCGGAGGGCCGCGAAATCGGGGACACCACGACCCTGGCTGACACATCCGTGATGCAGATCATCAGCGACAAACTGCGCTGACGGGAGCGACGAACTGCGCTCGGCACGCTCGCACCCTTCGCTGACTTCGTGTGAGGTGAAACTCCACTGCGCACCGGGATAATTTTCCTAGTGCGCAGTGGAGTCCGCGCACCATACTCGAGTAATGATCAGTGCTCCCGGTGATGCGCGCGTCCGCAGCCTCCGCTTCAGCGGGGTGCTGCGCTCCGAGTGGATCAAGCTGCGGTCCCTGCGGTCATCCTGGTGGTCCTTCGGGATTGTGCTGGCGCTGCAGGTCGCGTTTGGTGTGATTTTTGCGATCGCGGTGTCGCCCTATGGCGGTGGCGACGAAGCATCCGGAGCGGATATCGCGGTGTCGGCCGCCACCATCGGTGTCATCATCGGCCAGCTGGTGGTCTCGATCCAGGGAGTGCTGCTGATGGCGGGCGAGTTTTCGACCGGGCAGAGCCTGTCGTCGTTTCTCGCGGTGCCGACCCGGCTGCCGGTGCTCTGGGCGAAGGCCCTGGTGTTCGGTGCGGTCACGCTGGTCACTGCGCTCACGAGTACCGTGCTGACGTTTGTGATTGTGGCGCCGATTCTGCGCGATGCCGGATATCTGGTGGATGCGTCGAGCGGCGAGCTCTGGCTGCGGCTCGGCGGTGCCGGCATCTACCTCCTGCTTATCGGTGTGATCGCGCTCGGCATTGGTGCAGTGACGCGGGTGCCGTTTGCTGGGATCGGGATCACGCTGGGCGCGAGTCTTGTGATTCCGAGCCTGCTTCCCCTGTTTGGCGGAACCTGGGCCGGCGACCTCATCAGCTGGCTGCCGGGACTGGCCGGCCAGCAGCTGTTCTTTTGGGGTGCGAGTCCGGTGCCGAGTCCGTTCGAGCCGGCGGAGGCGTTGTTTGTGATGCTCGGGTGGAGTGTGCTCGCCCTCGGCGCCGCGGCAGTATCGATTACCCGCCGCGACGCCTGAGGTCGAGCTCAGCGCCTGAGACTGAACTCAGCGCCTGGGGTTGAGCTCAGCGCAGCACCCCTAGGAGAACTGGATCCCGCCGTCGACGAGCAGGGTCTGCCCGGTCACGTAGTCGGAGTCTTCTGACGCGAGGAACGAGACCATCCGGGCGACGTCATCCGGAACGGACACCCGCCCCAGCAGGATCGACTTCGCGTTCTCGGCGAGCGCCTCACCCTTTTCGAGTCCCTGCTTGGCACCGAGCTTCTCGTCGATGAGGTCCCACATCGCGGTTCCCACAATTCCGGGGCCGTAGGCGTTGACCGTGATGCCGTGCTCCGCCCACTCCATGGCCGCCGCCTGGGTGAGTCCACGAACGGCCCACTTGGTGGCCGAGTAGGGTCCGAGCAGGGCGAATGGCCGGAACGCCACGATGGATGCGGCACCGACGATCTTGCCTCCGGTGCCCTGCGCGATGAACTGCTTCGCCGCCGCGCGATAGGAAAAAAACACTCCCTTCACGTTGACGTCGAAGATCTTTTCGAAGTCTGCGGTCGAGTAGTCGAGCAGGGTTTCGACCTGCGCGATACCGGCGTTGGCAACAAACACGTCGAGCTTGCCCCCGGCGGCCACGGCCTCCGCGACGAGCGCGTCCACTGAGTCTTCGTTGGCCACATCCACCGTCGCTCCGGTGGCGGCACCTCCGGCCGCCTCGATGGTCGACACGGTTTCGGCGATTCCCTCGGATGCCCCGGGGAGGTCAGCCACAATCACGTGGAGTCCGTCTCGTCCCAGACGTTCCGCGATCCCCCGGCCAATGCCGCGCGCGGCTCCCGTGACAATCGCTACTCTTTTGTCCTCACTCATAAAGTCCTCCTTGACTCCGGCGATGTGGCACACGCCGTTCGGCCTGCGCTGGCGGAAAATTCTCGCCACACCCACTAGACCCCGGAGCCGTCGGCCGGGTCGATGGACAATCTCGCAGAGTGAGAGAGAGTGAGAGAGTGTCACGACAGTGTCACATCCGGTCATGTTGCGACCGTGCCCACCCTCAGGCAGTTAGTTTTAACGTTCCACAGCAAAGGAACCCACATGCATCGCGCCGCCAAGATCACCAGTCTTCTCTCCCTCGTCACCGTCGCCGCCCTGACCCTCGGCGGTTGCTCGTCGGCCGATTCCGGCAGTGACGCCGGAGCATCCACCGCCCCCAGCACCCTCGACGCGATTCTCGAATCGGGCGAGCTTGTGGTGGGAACCGAGGGCACGTACCGCCCGTTCAGCTTCCACGAAGGCGGCACCGGTGACCTCACCGGATACGACGTCGAGATCATCACGGCCGTCGCCGAGAAGCTCGGCGTTGAGGCCACCTTCGAAGAGACCCAGTGGGACGCAATTTTCGCCGGGCTCGAGGCGGGCCGCTTCTCCGTCATCGCCAACCAGGTCTCGATCAACCCCGAGCGCGAGGAGAGCTACGAGTTCTCCGAGCCGTACACGGTCAGCCCCGGTGTGATTGTTGTCACGAACGACAACACCGACATCACCTCGTTCGAAGACCTCAACGGAAAAACCACCGCGCAGTCGCTCACGAGCAACTGGTACGAACTGGCCACCGAGAACGGCGCCCAAGTCGAGGCCGTTGAGGGATGGGCGCAAGCCGTCGCGCTGCTCGAGCAGGGCCGCGTCGACGCGACCATCAACGACAGCCTCACGTACCTCGACTACGCCAAGG
>Ga0247807_10000658_pt1 | contig 21694 bp, 20 predicted proteins | sample UWRJL074202C1_FD_179931 | JGI IMG/M metagenome (GOLD analysis project Ga0247807, IMG submission 179931) | Plant litter microbial communities from Arlington Agricultural Research Station in Wisconsin, United States - UWRJ-L074-202C-1 | ecosystem: Environmental > Terrestrial > Plant litter >...
CTTGGACGGCGATCTCGGTGTGCGACACGCCCTCAATGTCTCCCTTTTGCAGCTCCTTGAGCTGTTTTTTGAAGGACGATACCGGCAGACCGCTGTCGGCTTTCAGCGCATGGAGGATTTTGTCGATCTCCAGCGTGTCGAGCTTCTCTGACCGGGAGATTTTCTTCAGGATCAACTGGACGCAGGACATCCGGGCCACGGTGTTATTTGCGTTGTGGTCATAGACGTTGCGAATATATTTGATGATGTCTTCGAATAGCCATTCCTCTTGGTTCTCATCGAACTTGAGGCCCCAAACATCTTTCTCTTCCTCTGTCAGACCATCATCCCAACCCGGTGGGAGCATACGGTTCTTTGAATTAACATCTTGTAAAACATATTGAATGATTTGGGACAGGCCCTTGTTTACATCGATGCTGTCATTCTCGACCTTCTGCATTTTCTCATCGAACCAAACCTTCATATCTTCCAGTCCGGCCTTCAAAGTTATCTCGCCGCGCAGGATCGCATGTGAAAGCAGCCCGGCATACCGGTTCATTTGCACGTCACGCGCACCCATTGGTACGAATTCCATGGTTTTGAACTTGCCGCCGTGTGCGCCTTTGACCCGGAGCGTCACGATTTTACCAATCGCTTCGCGGATCAGGTCTTCAGCATTGGCCGGGAGCATCGGCAGCTGGTCGTAATGATCGACGAGATCGCCAGTCGAGACGTATGGCATATTGGTTTTAGGGTGGATGGATGGTGGCAACACCACCTGATTACCAGTTGAGAGAATTTCAACCACAGGGCGACCGTGCGCATCATAAATTTTACGCGCGGCTTGGCCGTTGAAGCGGTATGCCAGCACGAAACCTTTATGGCCGACCCGGCTCCACTGCGAGCGTGGGAGACAGGCGAGCAGAGCCGCCTCCACATCCGCGTTGTCATAATCATAATCGACCATAATCAGGCCGGATTGAGAACCCAGCGGAAGTCCGATATTGTTTGATTTATATAGGCGTAACCACGTTTCCTGCTCTGCCGGCGACGGCATCTTCGAACACCATTGCTGCCAATCGTCGAAGAAAGGACGCTTCTCTGCCACGCGCAGCGGGATGACTGGCAACCCTTTGGCCCAGTAGCGGGGCGCGGTGTTTGCAAAGATGTGATGTGGGTTGAAAATGTCTGTCATGATGAAGCCGACCCGTCTTTGGAGAATTTCTCCAAGCGGGTCATGACTTCGGTACGCTGATCGGCGTTCAGGATGTCATCCATAATGCCCATGACGGACGCCATGAATTGATCGACGGAGCGGAGGTTCTGCATTTTCTCTTTGAGAGACACCAGCTTTTCCATCAGGGTGACGGATAAACGGAAGTAGGTGTTCTTGTCAGCGGATTTGTCGCTGTCTTTAACGTCTTCCCAATAATCCGTCAGGCGTTTGTGAAGATCGTTGATGTTCGCTGTCAGTTCATCGTCTGACATATCGGCGGCGTGACTGTCGAAATCGTTTGTTTTCAACTCACCGCAAAATAATTGTTTAATGAAATCTGAATATGGACAATCAGGACGATTGAAGAGATTTGGATTATATTCGTAAAGCTGGCTGATCTGCCGTAACGGCTTTTCATCCAGCACTGGATAGTGCTGTGGTTGGTCTGACATACTTACTCCCCCGAGTTCATTGTCATGTGATTGTGGGATCATGATGCCTAAAATATTTTGATTGTAAAGAGAAATATTTTCGTTAAGACTGAGAGAATGACCAATTTATATATTGACCAATTCCTAAATCTTGCTAAAGAGCGGTTCTCCATTGACAGCTTGTCAATGTCGAACACTGAATGGATTTGCAAGAACACCTCGTTGAAGAAACGTCCGTTTTCGTTTAAAGGCTATCACTTTCAGGAAGCCATTACGAACGACATGCATCCCAACATGGATGTGATAAAAATTTCACAGGTGGGAATTACGGAAATCCAAATTCGTAAGGCTTTGGCTTTTCTGTTGCGTAACCGTGGCACCTCGCTGATTTTTTCGTTGCCAAATGAAGACATGCAAGGACGCGTAGCCTCGACGCGTGTAAAACCAATCGTGTCAGCCGATAAAGTATTCAACTCACCGATGGACAAAGCAGCCAAGGTGACGCGTTCACTTGAGATCATGCAGTTCGATCAATCGTTCCTGTATTTGGTACAAGCGTCCGAAGCATCTGCGACATCCATTCCGGCAGACGCCGTGTTTAATGATGAGGTCGATTTATCAGACCAGAAAATTCTCTCCCTGTTCAACTCACGGATGCAGAACTCAGATTGGAAAATCTCCCAGCGATTTTCAACACCGACATTCCCGGCGTTCGGGATTGATCTCAATTACCAAACGACGGATCAACATAATTATCTGTGTAAGTGCAACAGCTGTGGTCATTGGAACGATCCCCAGTTTGATCACCGCTTCCTTCACATCCCCGGATTGCCCCAAGACATTCCATTATTCGAAGTGACCAAAGAGGCTTACAGCGAAACACTCGATTTCGTCAACGCGTATGTCATGTGCGAACGCTGCCAAGCACCACTGGAATTGGGCAATCCTGAGAACCGCCAGTGGATTGCGAATTTCCCCAGCCGTGTCAACAGCCGTGGCTATAAGATTTCTCCTTTCGCTACCGAGCGTTTATCTTTGGATTACATCTTCGGCCAGATGTGGAAGTATCAGGAAACCGAATTCATCCGTGGTTTTTATAACACAGTGTTGGGCCAAGCCTATTCGGATGGGAACATCCAAATTCCGGTCGAAGATATTCTGGCCTGTATGACCACACACTCCGCGCAGATCACACCCGACAAACATGAGAACCTGTGGCTGGGAATTGATATGGGTCAAACCTGTCACGTGATTGTCGGGCGCGGGAACGACGAAGACAATCTGGAAGTCATCCAGATGCACCAAGTGAACGTGTCGGGTATTGTACCATGGGTCGAAACATTTTGTGAGACTTACAATGTTGTTGGCGGTTGCGTTGACCGTCACCCGTATGAGCCGACAGCGCGGGACATCTTCAAAGCAAGTGGTGGGAAAGTCCTGCCGGTTGAATACCGTGGCTTGAAAGACACCAACCTCGTGCGTGACCATGAAGACAATGTCATCCATGGACAGGCCAATCACACCTTCTTCCTTGATAACTTCGCCGCTAAAATCCGCAAGCGCAAAATCCGCATCTCCGGTTACGGCAACCAGAAGTCTGTCTATTCACAGCATTTGCGCGAGATGGTGCGGAACGAAGAGCCGGGCAAACCCGCGCAATGGGTGAAACTCAGCGGGGAGGATCACTATCTTCACGCCTCTGGCATGATGGTGATCGCGCCGAAGTTCGCCGAGCTGATCCGTTTCCACAACAAGACCGACCAGCGTTCGACAATCTTTGCCAGTGTGATGGACCCGAATATCCTTTCGAGCGGTTTGACAGGCTTCACCAAGGTGGGTCTAATAACAAATAACTAGACAGCCAACGGAATACCGTTTAAGACTTGAACTGATCCATATTTTGGAAGACCCATGGCCCTACCCAACATTATTCAAGTCCTGTTGCCAAAAAAGAAGCCAACCGCGAACGGGGCTTCTGTTACAGGGACGTATCAACCGCAGAATAATGCGAACGTTCTGACAGCTCCAACCTATCGAAATCACCTTGCTGATCTGTTCACCAGCCGTGTCAGTAATGATGCGCGGACCTTGCTCAAGGATTTGATCAAGTACGATAGTGATATGTCTGCCACACTCCACGCCTTTTTAACGACGGCGGCGACGGAACTTCAGGCTTATGTCTATGACGCGCAGGGTGTGTTGGACCGTGAAGGTCAAAAGCAGCTCGATGCGCTTTTCAGTATTATGTTTAAGCGTAACGATTATACCACAGGTTTTACCTTCACCAAATCGCTGCGTGAGATTTGCGAAGACTTTCGTTATATGTTGTTGCTGCGCGGCGGTATCGCCTGTGAATTGATTTTTGACAAACTTCTGTTGCCAAGCCAAATCCGTCAGCTTGATCTGGCGACTATCCAATGGCGTGAAACCCAGCCGGGTCTGTATAAGCCTGAGCAGCTGCCTGTTGGTTCCAACAAAGCGATCCCTCTCGACAGCACCAACATCTTTGTGAAGCTGTACCGTCAGAACCCGACCGAGATTTATCCTGAAAGCATCTTCGTATCATCCATCAATACGATCTCCGCCCGGCAACAGGTCATCAATGATCTGTATCGTATCATGCAGAAGACCGGGTATCCCCGTCTTGAGATCACCGTGGTTGAAGAAGTCCTGCGTAAGAATGCACCGTCCAGCATGCAAACTGATGAAAGCCTGATGCGTCAATGGATTTCTGCCCGGATGAATGAGATTGCCGTCTCGGTCACAGAGATGCGCCCAGACAGCGTGTATGTCCACACTGATGCCATTACGTCCAATATCCTGAACAAGGGTGGCCCCGGCACAGCGTTCGACGTGACGGCCATTATCGACGTTCTCAACGCACAGAACCAAGCCGCCCTTAAAACCATGGCGACCATCATTGGCCGTGGTAAGTCCGGCGTGAACACCGCGTCCGTCGAAGCACGGGTGTTTTCGAAATCTGCTGACATGCTCAACGGTCCGCTTGCCGACATTCTGCAGGATATGTTGACCTACGCCATGCGTCTGCAAGGTTACGCCGGGTACGTTGAATGTGAATTCGCACCGGTTGAGCTGCGTCCAGACCTCGAACTGGAACCACAGCGCACGATGAAACAGGCGCGTTTGCTGCAGGATTTAAGCCATGGCCTGATCACGGACGACGAATATCACATGGAAATGTACAGTCGTCCACGTCCTGATAGCTCCCCGGAACTCTCCGGCACCGGCTTCTATGAAGGTTCGTCGAACGTTGACGCCTCAAATATCAGCCCGAACTCTGACCCTCTCGGTCGCAGCATCACCCCTGAGAATTCCAAATCTGCCAAGTCGAACACTGTGAAGAAGCCCGCCTCCAAGTAACTACCCACTAAAATTTATTGACGGCAACAAACTTTTAGAGTTAATGTGACATTACATGAGCAAACGCGTTACCATCACTGAAAAAATTCAAGCACGTATTCGTGCTGCCGTCGGCGACCCCGATTTGAACACGAATGATTTGGCTGTTTACGAAGCGCGTTTCCTCACGACCGAGCCACTGACTAAAGGTGGTTTTTTCAATAAGGCGCGGGTATCGCCGCCGACCTTGTTTCAGATGGCTGCTTATCTGACTGAAGAAGGCAAAGCCCGTCCGCTGCACATTATGCATGAAGATGATATTTTACCAATCGGTAAAGTATTTTCTGCCGAAGCGCGCACCATGGCGAATGGCGAAACAGAATTACGCGGACAGTTTTACATCCCACTGTCCGAAACAGCATCGTTGACGAAACTTGACAATGCTGTCGTTGATGAAGTCAGCGTGGGTATGTTGAATACCCATGCATTCTGTTCTGAATGTGAGTTTGATTACTTCGGAGCAGAGGCTGGCTGGACAAACTTCATGGACCTGTCTTGTAGCGAAGGTCACAAGATCGGTGTTGATGGTGTCCACGTCCGTCTCGCTGGATTGGAAAGCTGGTCAGAACTTTCTCTGGTTGGTGCCGGTGCAGCGAAGAATGCAAAAATCATGCCTCGCATTAAGCAGGTCATGGCCAAAGCTGACTACGAACGACTGGCTGCAAGCGGCGCACCTGCCGATGCTCGTTTAGTAACAACGTCCTACAAAATTGAGGACGCAACCCCACCAACACAGGAAGAACCCAAGATGGATTTAAAAGAAATCTTGGCACAGCTGAGCGCAAGCACAACTGATGCCGCCACCGTCAAAGTTGAATTGGCTACAGCCAAGGCGACTGTTGACACACAAGCTGCTCGTATCACTGAACTCGAAACACAACTGGCTGCGTCTGCCGCAACCGTTGATGCCGACAAGGCCACGTTGCAAACAGAATTAGATGCTGCAAAAGCAGACCTGAAAACTGCAGACGAGAAACTCGTTCCGCATTTCGAAGCTGCCTTCACAGCATCTGGTGATGCCAAAATCGAAGCTCCTGTAGGTCTGGTCGCTAAACTGGCTATGATCGAAGAGAAAGCTTTGAAATTGCATCAAGTTGTCGGTGCTAAATCCGACGCAACTGATAAACAGGCAACCCTTCAATCAAATGAAGATGCTCGTAAATCTGCCTTCAAATTGTCTAAATAAGGAGACTAATTATGCCAGCTATCGGTAAAGTATCGTTGAAGGGTCTGCCAGTCGAAGATTTCATTAACACGTTTCTCGTCAAAATTGGTGGCTCCGAAGCAACACAGGCAGACGCAGGTAATGCTGCGATGTCAATCGATACCACCACTGCCAACCAAGTAAAACTTGCTGTTGATGGTGAACGTATCTACGGTCGTCTCGAAGTTCGTGAAGACCGTGTCCAAGAAGGTATTGTTGTTGGTTCTATCGCTCGTAAGGGCGGAGTGACTTTCAATGTATCTCCTACCGTTTCACTCAGCTCACCAATTACCAACCCAGCTATTGGTGATTTCCTTGTTGGAGCCGTTAATGGTTCTGCCAAAGGTGGTTTTGTCCGTAAGGCCAGCACCGCTGAAATCCAAGCCGGTAAGTCTAATTGGCAGGTTGTTGAACTCATTACAAATGCAGACACGACTAAGTCTGTAGTTGCCATCGACGTATAAGGAGAACTGAGAATGTCAAACCAAACCCGCCCACTCAGCGAGATCAAAAAAATCAGCGCAAGTGACCTGAAGACCAAATTGAAAGCCGAGTCCGTTTCGACTTCTCAAGATGCCGGTCTGCAATTGTTGAAAGATGCCCAATCGTTTGGCGTCGGCATGCGCGACTACCTGATCTTGGCTGTTGATCGCGGTGAAGAAACAAAACTGAATGGTTATGAACTCATGCTCTCTGAGCTGAACCTGCCATTCCGTAATGACTTCGAGAATGGTATCTCACTGCAAGCTGCATCTGAGACATTCCAGACTTACTCCGGTACACGTGCTTTGTTCCCGACTGTTATTGATGATATGCTGCGTTTTGCAAATCGTCAGGACCAGCTGGAAAGCGTCGCTCCGCTTGTTGCCAACACCCGCACCACAGCTGGTGTGGAATTGTTATCCACAATCGTAGATGATGACAGCAAAGATCGTGACAGCTTCGTTATTGCTGAGATGTCGAACATCCCTGTTCGTACAATCAAAACCAGCGAAAAAACGGTCAAGTTCTACAAGCACGGTTCTGCAATTCGTACATCCTACGAATTCTCACGCCGCGCTTCACTGGATATCTTGATCCCGTACGCGAACCGTATTGGTCGTGAACTGGAACGTTCCAAGCTGGCTGCTGCTGTTGGTACCCTGATCAATGGTGACGGTGCTTATGCTGCTGCTCCAGTGGTCAACCAATCGTCCTACAACACCGCGACCGGTGTTACCGCTACAGACGGCAAGATCAACTGGCAGCACTTCGTGTACTGGCTGATCCAACGCGCTCAAGCCGGTGTACCAGTCGATACCGTTGTTATGAACTGGGACGGATACTACCAGTGGTTGACACTGTTCACCAACCCAACCTCTGCTACAGGTGCGCCAGCCATGGACAACCTGCGTCAGATGGGCGTGGATGTTGATCGTAATGCTAAAGGCATTCAGTTGCTGTCACGCATTACACCAGTTCTGGCGAGCGTTATGCCAGCCGGTCAACTGTTGGGTCTGTCACAAGCAGACACGCTGGAAGAATTGGTTGAAGCCGGTTCCGACATCAACGAAACAGATCGTGCTATCAAAAACCAAACCATCACTGTTGTCCGTACGGAAAACAGCGGTTACCGCCTGGTCTTTGGTGACACCCGTTCGATCTTTAAGTTCAAAGAAGCTTAAGTCGAATAAGTCCAAACTAAAGGCCCACCCGCCCAAAAGTGGGTGGGCCTTTTCTTTTCAATCCTACGGAGAAACCAATGACAAAATGTATCGTCGAAACTACCGGTGAATTTGGATTGGTCAACAATGACTATTCCGCCATTCACTCCCACCGTCCAACCGTGACACGTAAGACCCAACTGGTCGAAGTGAAGGTTGCTGATCGTCAATTGCGCATGCTGGCATCCACTTTGCCGGATCAAGCAAATGATGAAGATTTCCTCACTGTTCTGAATGAAGTTGGAGACACTAAACTGGCTGTGTCAGCTTATTGCTCTGAGTTCGGTATTGATAACCAAGGTGATGAAATCGCCATCGAAGGTTCAGCTATCACTGTAGCCGCTCAAGAAGCTGCTGACGCCATGGCAAAAGAAATTGCTGAAGCCAAGGCAAAGGAAGACGCTGATGCGAAAAAAGCTCAAGAAGAAGCCGATGCCAAAGCTGCTGAAGAACAAGCTGCTAAGGATGCCGCTGATACAAAGGCTAAAGCTGACGCCGATGCCGAAGCCCTCGCCACTAAAACTGCTGAAGACTTGGCTGAAAAGCAAGCTCTTAAAGACAAACTGAAAAACCAACATAACAATAAAGGCTAATCATGACACGGTATGTTGCGAACAATCAGGTATCATCACACAAAATCAGCTTCATTGTTGATGGGGATTTTGTGTCGCCTGATAGCGCGTCATACAGTTTATATGATAACGACGGTGTTATCGTCGAAGCTTTACAGGATGTTGTAATCACGATTGGCAGCGAACAAACGTTCGCTGCCATTACTATTCCGGCAGATGCCAACACACGTGTGCTGCCAACAGAAATTCGCTTCCTCGAAGTCACCTATGTGGTTGATGGTGCGACTTATACCACCACAGAATTCTACATCATCAAGGAAAATATCCGTCTCCCTGTTGATAAAAATGATGTTCGTCTTTTATTTGGTGCGCTACAGAATGAGCTGCCCGACGACATGATTGATTTGATCAGTGCCTTTGGACTGGTTAAAGAAGACCTTCCTGATATCGATCTTGATGCGATCATCAGCACAGGCAGCGAATTATTGCCGTCTTTGATCTCGGCGATCAAATATCGTGCAGCAATGACGCTCTCTATCAGCGTTCAGAATTCCATGATGCAAAGTGAACAAGCTGATAACAACAGCTATAAACGTTTTGATAATAAAAACTTTGCCGACTTCTTTGATAACTTCTCCGCTGAATATCGTCGCGCTCTTGCTATCCTACTTGGTGATGCTGTTCCTGTTATTGGCGCACCAGTCTTCAGTTTGATGGTGACTGGCGTTGACCCTGTGACGGGAGCATAATGGCCAGTCCTCTTCTTCATGTTGGTCGCCGGTTTCGTTCCAAATTCAAAACGATTGAGGGACGGGAATTCTACGGCCAGATTTTGGAGCCACCGGATACCAGCCGGGTGAGTAACTTCTTGTCGGCTCGTCGTTATTTACGGACACAGCCAGATACGAAGATCAAAGCACGGGATGTTGTGATCGTCACAGGCCAGAAATATGTGGTTGCCGAACACGGAACAGGTTTCTATGTGACGCCGATTTACAAGCATTTTAAAATGTTTGAAGTTGATATGATCGAACAGGCGTGGGGCGCACGGTCAGTAAACCATCCTGTAACCGGTCAGCCTGAAACGATCCGTGATGTTGATAAAGGCATGGTTCACATCTCCATCCAGCCAGCTGCTCTCGTTCAGGACAGTACCCTTATCCCACAAGAGATGGAGATCGGTGTATCCAATGTTGATCTGCAGGTTGAGGACAAAGTCGGAAACTTTATTGTGATCAAATCAGATAAAGTTTTAGGTGTGACCCTTCTTACTTTGAAGGCTTTGTAATGGCTTTTAAAGACGATATCGCGCGGATCGAGAAACGATTGTACAGTCTTGCCTCGACAGGTGTGGAAGAAATCCTCCGCTCGAAAGCAAAATTGATTGAGAAAAAACTGACAGAATTACAAAATCAGTTCTTCACGATCATGATCCAGAAAGTGGTTGGAGCCTCAGGCCCGCCCGCTTTAGGGTCTTACACACCACCCCGGTGGAAGTCTTTGAACACGAAATACGCTGCGACAAAACGCAAGCAAGTCAATCCGGGGTTCTTTAAAAACACTGGTGGCTTGCAGCAATCACTTCGTCAGTCCCGTGCGTTGAACGCATTTGGTCGTCCGTCGGTGAATATCGGCAATGCTGTGACACGTCAGGGTAAAGTTAATCTTGACCCGAAGACCCGTGGCCGCACACGTCCAGTGTTTATCATCGACCTTTATCCGAAGGTTGAAGAAAGTTTGAATAACGGAAAAGCGTTGGCGCGTTATTTTTCACCGAAGGTTGCTTACAAATTAACCAACTGGCGTGGCCGTGAAGACCGTCCTATCATTGCAGAATATATGAAATGGTGGTTAGATGTGAAAGCCCGTCGGGCTGTTACCGAAGTTCTGGGAGCCTGATCATGGTTGACAATACGTTCATCGATATTAAATCGTCCTTGCTGAAATACTGCAAGGACGTGATCGCGCGTTATCCATCTATCATGCCCGGTTGGACTGTTTTTGATTTCGACAGTCATGCCAGTGTGAACGAAATGCCAAACACAGATGTTCTTGGCATCATGGAATATTCAGTTTCAAATCACGATAATCATTATTATGTAACGTGTATGATTACCGTCTGTACAAAATCTGACGACGCCCAGTTGAAGCGTTTGCATCCTGCTATGAACGCTCTGTTCGGTGAATTAAAACCGGGCTGGGGAGGTATTCAGGTTGTGAATTCCAACACCGGTGACGCCGTCGGTAATCTGAAAGTGATGGAAAATGTGACAGCCCTGCCAGTTGGCCGGGCCGATAACCGCCCCATTCAGATGATCGCCGTTGAGTTGGGTTCTTCGTTTTTAGTCCCGCCTTAACATCCCAAAATTATCTTGGACTATTATAGATGATCTATGGTAGTTTGAGATAGTAATTCAAGACCCACAAGGAGAACTACTATGCCGGGTTTAGCTAAAACCAATGCTTTCATGCTGGGTACAGCGACTGTCATGTTAGGCGGAATGAGTGATTTGTATGATCTGAACCCTATTGAGAATTCAATTGGTTTGGTTAAAAACTTTACTTTGAGTGCCGCACCGACATTTACTGAACTCACACAGGGTGTGCAGAACACCGTTGTAGACTCCACGATCACGGGCAACCCTGTCCGCGCTCAAATGGAAACCTATGAATACACTGCCAAGAACTTTGCTTATGCATTGGGCTTGGAAGGCGCACCAGCTATGACTGTTGCCGGTAACACTACCATCACAACTACCAGTGGTGCTGTTAACGGTGCGTCATCTCCTGCTCCTCTGATCTTACCAGTGACTGCCGCTACAGGCATTACCACCGGTAAGTTCCTGATGATCTCTGTTGATAATGAAGATCACTTCATTATCCGTAAAGTTGTTTCGGTTGCTTCTCTCAACGTCACTGTTGATAAAGCTCTGCCGAGCATTCCATCAGGTGCCAAGGTTCGTGTTGTTTCTGATCTCGCTATCGGCAGCAAAAACGACCAACCATACTACTCGGCACAGGTTAACGGCAAACTGTCCAACGGCGATCCAATCGTTATGTTGTTGCCGAAAGTCCGTATTGTTGCTGGTTTCAGCATGGCCTTCACTTCGTCCGACTATGGTAACATGCCGTTCGAATTAGCCGTATATGATCAGGTTTCTACCGACCCGTTCTATGCTGACTTCCCGAACCAATCTGCTAAAATTCTGCGTAGTTAATTAAAACTAGCTATTGCGTATTAAATTGCCCCCTACTACAGTAGGGGGCAATTTTAATTTTAGGGGAACCCGATGACCGAACCAACACCTACCGAGTATGTTGACGTTAACGATTATATTACTATTCCAGTGAAGGGTCCCAAACAGGACAAAACTGAAGATCAAGAATTTTTCATGTCGGCTGGTTTGATCCGCCGTCTGGTCAGTATTTTACAACACCGGGGCGATGTCTCTGAAATGTATACTGATCCTCTTATCCAAGAATTGCTTATCCTTGAGACTGTTACACCACGTAATGAGCGGGGTGTTGACCTTGCTACCCAGACAACTCTTGATGATTATGTGATGACCCAAGCCGACGCCGATAAACTTTTGGCATGGATCGAAGGCCACGTGTTCAATTTTTTTATCAAGATGGGGACACTCGTGAGCCAAGCAGCGGCAAATCCGAACAGCCCGCTACAGAAATTACTGCACTCAGCGACTGGTTTAAAGGACTTAGCGCAGACGAAGCTGTCTGTTGGGGCTTCGGATGTAAATTAAGTGACATTCCCAAGCTTTTGTGGCACAGTACACAGAGGGATATACAAACGCAACTGAAGCTGAAACTGGGATTTGAGATGGCTTATTCAAATCAGGATTTCCAAGCGGTTGCTTATGTTGTTTCTCGCGCCCTCGGTGGCGAACCAAAGAAAACGGTTGAGCCAAGAAATATTGATGAGGCCGTCATGCAATTGGATGCGGTGTTTGGGAATTAAATGAGTACGGAAAAGTTAAACATTGATACCGTTGTCAATACTTCGCAGCTTGAAAAAGCTGCGAAGCAAATGGATAAAATGGCTAAGTTTGCTGAAGTTGCAAACGTCAGTGTTAAACGTTTGAATGAACAGCTGGCGAAGACTGAAGAACGGTTACGCCAAGCCGGTACCACTCAGAAAAAATTTAATGACAGTCTCCGTAATACTTCTTCTGGATCGACAGGGGCGCAGGATAAGCTCGCGCAACAAGCTGGTAATGCAAAAAACGTAGCAGCTAATCTCCGTAATACAAATGCGGAACTTGCACGTACTGTTCTGCTTGAAGAGAAACGTGCTATAGCCGGTGAACGCGCTCAACGGGTTTTAGCCTTAGCGACAACCAAACAGGTTCAGCTTGCTCGCACAGTCAGTGATCTTCGCTTACAGCAGGAAGCCCAGCAAATTCGTGTTGATCGTGCGGAAAGCACCTATCATAAAAATTCAACAGCTCGTAATCAAAAGCAGTTATCCGACGAACGTCAGTTGTTGCAAGCGATCAAGAACCGTACGACGGAGATTAATAAGGCCGCTGCTGCATCTGCCCGTCCGGCTAAAGTTCCTTTAACACCACAGGAAAAAGGCGCACAAAAAGTCGAGAACCTTTTCGGTGATGGTGGTGCTGCTCTGTTTAAAATTCAAGCAGGATTGCTGCTGAATTATCAGATCATGAACCAGTTCATTAATGCGTTCCAATTTGGTACAAAATTTGTTGTTGACTTTGATGCGTCATTAAAAGATTTACAAGCCACCGTCGGTATTACGAATACCGAAATGGAAGGTTTGGGTAAAAAGATTATTTCTGTTTCTCAAGGAACGAAATTCTCTGCCGTTGAAGTTGCTAAAGCTGCCGTAACATTAGGTCAGGCCGGTTTTTCAGCACGTGAAATTGGTGCGTCGCTTGAAGGTGTAACCTTGCTGGCAACGGCCACCGGTAGTGATCTTGCTACGTCGGTGGATGTAGCTTCATCGGTTGTTACCGTGTTTAATCTTCGTGCTGAAGACATGACCCATATCGCAAACGTTGCAACCACAGCGATTAATGAAACGAAACTGACAATCGATAAACTCGCGCAAGGTATGCAATACGCTGGTAACATTGCAGCCGAAGCTGGTCTGACGTTTGAAGAAACAACCGCTGTCTTGGGCGCAATGGCTAATGCTGGTATTCGTTCCGGCTCTACATTGGGTACAGGTTTGCGTCAGGTCTTGATTGAGCTGATGAACCCAACTGAAAAACTTCGTAAGAAATTAGGCGAAGTTGGTTTGAGTGTTGAAGATGTTGATATTAAAGCACGTGGCTTTACTGAAGTCATGGAAACATTGCGCGACGCTGGTTTCAGTGCCAGCACTGGATTTGAAGCTTTAGAAACACGTTCTGCCGCTGCGTTTGCTGCGATCCAAAGCAACCCCGCAATCTTGAATAATTTAAAAGAAGCATTTCTTTTAACGAACGCTGCGGCTAAAGCCAATGAAACGCAGATGGACTCCCTAAAAAATACCACCTCTCAATTTGCAGGGGTATTAGGTGTCACATTCGTTCAAGCTTTTGAACCTGTCAAAGTTGCACTGCGCGAATTTTTACAGTTGATGACCTCGCTTTTAAAAGCGTTGAATGAAAATAAAACTCTTTTACCTGTTATTGGTACCCTTATTACTGGACTTGTTTCTGCAACAGCTTTAGGTAGCCTTTCTAAACTTGTTTCTAATCTTGTTAAAATGAGTGCAGTGTTTGGTCCGATGGGTTTAACAGGCGTTGCAGCTTTTACGAAGGTTGCCGCAGCGGTTACTGTATTGGTGGGAGCCGTCGCACTTTTAAATGGTTCATTTGACAGTACGAAAATTAAACTTGATCAGTTACAAGCTGCAGCTGATAAAGCTAAAGGTGATAGCGATAGCACCGACACAACTCTTGGATCATTGCAAGAAGCACGTGATCGTTTGTTGACACGTTCTGGTGCCTTGAAAGGTAAGCCAAACGAATTGTTCACTGAAATGGTGGCTCTTCAAACACAGTTCGGTCAGTATGGTTTAGAGTTAGATACAAGCGTCACACCAAGTGTTGAAAGCTTGGCAGGTGCTGTAGATAAATTGATTAAGAAAATGCAGGACCTTGCTGCAGTACAAGCAAAAACAAAAACCACAACGCAAAGCAGTTTACTGCAAGGTATTGCAGCATCAACACCCGGAGGATTTAAAAGCTATATTGCTAACGATCCTTCGCGTGATATTGCCAAGCAAGTAAGTGATTTTCAAAACGTAGATTTTAATCAAAGCAGTCCAACTCAACGTTTAGATTTTAAGAAGCGATTGAGTAGCTTCCGAGATACATTATTCGGAATGATCAATAAAAGTGCTGATGAATTAAAAGCATATGAAACGGATTTGGATGCTACAAGCTTCTTTAGCAAATTTAAAAAAGAAGATTTGAAATCTAAAATCGCTAACGTCAAGCTGGTTGCTGAACGTTTAGAGACTGTAAAAAATGTTGTTGATCAATTACAAGCGGGTATCAACATTGTCGATATCGACGGTGCTGGAGAAGTTGGTAAGAATTTCTCACGTACGAAGTTAGGAGCATCTGTTAATTCAGTATTGACGCAAGGTATTATTGATCTTAGTACCGAAAAAGCAAAACTGCGTGATGACTCCACACCTAAACAACGTCTTGAAGTTGAGAAGCGTTTGATGGAATTGAGCAAGGCTCTTCGTCAAACTATTCTGACGTTAATTACAAACGGTAAAGATGAAGCCCTGTTACAATTACAGGAATTCATTGGTAAGCCTGTAACTGAAAGCGAACTGGAACCGGTCCTCGCAGGTGTTGACGCGCAGATCGAGGCACAGGTTAGTGCAAACAACAGTGCTTTCGATACCAGTGCTAAAGAAACTGTTGATACTTTTAATCACGTGTTGGAAGCTGCGAAGAACGCACTGGATGCAGTTAAAGAAAAATTCGCTCATGTTGCTGACAAGATTGAAACTGAGATCGCCCGCTTTGATGCGATTTCGGCGGAGAGCGTTGAGGGCGGTGGGTTGTATGGTCGTTATAACGATCAGGAGCTGAAGGTTTTTGGTGACCGTCAGAAGGGTCTGAAGACCGACGCGCTGAAGGCTAAGATTGCTGCTTCCTACGATGTAGAGGCCGGGCTGCGAAATGTAATTGGCGCACAAGGTGCGATTGTTTCTAAACGCACCCAACAAGCTGGAGTAAACCCTTCAGATAGTGATGCGATCCAAGCCCGTATGGCGGCTGAGAAGGATATGATCGCTCTACAGAATGAGCTTAACAGCGTTTTGACCGAACGCGCCCGTAACCAAGACTTGGTTAATGCGGCAGAAGGTCGTTCGATTGAAGCCAACATTCCCTTGCGTGAACAGATGCGCGGGATCATCGATGATTATCGTACTCGCCTTATAGTTGAAAGTGAGTGGGCTTACAATTTGCGGACCAATGTAACTGGAGCATTGGACGCCGGGCGTAACAGCATGTCCCAGTTCTTTCAGGATGCCGTTAGTGGGACGAAGTCAGTTGGTTCGGCCTTTGCTGATATGGCGAAAAGCATCATCTCCAGCATGCTTAAAATCGCGTCTGATAAGCTTGCTGCCCAAGCCTTCGGCTTTATGGCGGACATCGGTCTGTCGATCTTTGGTGGATTGGGTAAAGGTCGCGTTACGGGCGGAGGTCAAACTTATGGTCCACCGGCCCCTTCGATGTATACGGGTGGCTCAATCCGCCGTGCCGCGGGTGGTGCTGACATTGGTCGTGACACTACACCGATCCTCGCCCGCCCCGGTGAGTTTATCATGCGGAACTCCGCCGTGGATATGATCGGTGCCGATAACCTGTCTGCCTTGAACGCTATGGGCAACCGCCGAGTGTCCCAAGCCACAGAGGGTATTCCGTCCCCGGCGAATGAGAATATGGGCGGTAGCGTTCTGAACGTGTACGTTGTAAGCCCGGATCAGAAGCCGTCCCTCAGCAAGGCTGATGTTCTGGTGACGATCTCCGAAGACATCATGCGCGGTGGTAACACGAAGAAACTTATTAAACAGGTGGTCTTTCAATAATGGAAACCTTTAATTTCCCATATCACACCTTTGAAACGACCAATCCTGAAAGTGGTATTCGTGGACAATTCGGGGGGAATTATGTGTTCACAGCCCCGCCGTCCGATCCTGATCAACGGATTTTCACCTTGCATTTCTCGGTCATGAAGTTCTACGTGAACGGTATGGGAAACGTTGATGAGACGATCAACCCAAAACTGAACATGTATGCGCTGATTAAATTTTATCAAGCGCATAAGCTCCATTCAAGTTTCTTGTATAATCATCCGGTGCATGGTACGTTGATCTGTAAGTTTCAAACCCCCTTGACGGAACCCGAAGGTATTCGGGGCGGCGGCGGGGCTGTAAAAGAATTCACTGTTAGCCTGATTGAAATTCCGTAGGAGATAATATGGCCGTTACGTCCACCCCATTCCGTAGTTTTCTCCTTGCTGTCGGGACAAACGACCTTGATTTAACCGCTGATACCTTCAAAATTATCTTGGTGAATGCCTACACATTTGATGTGACGCATGATACCTTCTCCGATATTTCTGCAAATGAGATTGCTAACGGCAACGGTTACACAACCGGTGGTCAGTCCCTATCGAACGTCAGTTGGGCATGGAACTCTGGTATTTCCAAATGGAAATGGGATGCTGATGATCTGACATGGACTGCTGTGGGTGGGGCTATTGGCCCAGCGAACGGTGCTATTATCTTTGACAACACGACCAGTGATAAAAAACTGGTCGCCTTCATCGATTTCGGTCAGTCTGAAACTGCCGGACAAGATACAGATTTTAAAATCACTTTCGGAGCAAACGGTATTTTTACCTTCGGACTGGTTTAAGGAATTCATTGACACAACCGGCAGACCCTGCCAATTTAAATCAACACTAATGGAGAGCATGGATGGCCAGTTCATTTAATAAATTTCAATCGTTTGTCGAGGCATTGGCTGAAAAAGTCCACAACCTTGGTAGTGACACTTTAAAGGTTGTGTTGACAAACACTACACCTGTTGCAACGAACACACAGCTGTCGAACATTACCCAGATCGCTAACGGCAACGGTTACACAACCGGCGGCGCGACGGCGACAACTTCATCCTCAGCCCAATCCGCTGGTACCTATAAACTGGTGCTTGCAGATGTTGTTTGGACAGCCTCTGGTGCGATGGGTCCATTCCGTTACGCTGTTCTTTACAACGACACCGCAACGAACGACGAACTGATTGGCTGGTGGGATTACGGCACAGCTATCACCTTGGCTTCAGGCGAGACATTCACAGTTGATTACGACGGCACCAATGGTGTCCTTACTCTGGTATAAAGGAAAGCGTCATGACAGACTTTCAAAAATTAAAAATTGAATTGGAAACGGAACTGGCAGCTTTGACAAAGAAAGCTGATCCGATCCGTACTGAGTTGGACAAACTGAAAGAACAAATTCTTCCAGTGGAAATGAAAATTCGCACGTTACACAATCAGTTGAAAGAAATTGAGCAACCTCATAAAGCAGAACTGGTCATGAAGATCGCTGCCATTGATGATGTGTTGAAGAATTTCCCATCTCCTGTTGCGGAAACTATCGATCACAAATAACCTCTAACCCAAGGGAGAGGTTATGACTGTACCAAATGTAGGTCATCGATACCAAGTCGGTAAATCAGCGTCGTCGTTTTCGTTATCTATGGCGTCGATGAATATTGGCGACTTGATGATCCTTGCAGTCGAAACATCCAACCAAGCGGTAAGTACCCCAGCTGGTTGGACAATCATGACTGGATCACCATGGTCACTTGGTAGTGCGGCAAACGTAAATGGTATTCGTTTAAGTGTATTTTATAAATACGCAACATCCACATCTGAAAGTGTAACGGTTCCTGACTCTGGTGATCATCAGACGGCTATTTTATTCAGCACAACTGACGCGCGTTCAACAAATCCTTTTCATGACATTGTTGTAAGCACCGGAACAACAGGGACAACCGTTTCTTCTCCAAGCTTAAATAATCAATACAATGACTCTGCGTATGTTTTTATTCCCGCCACTGGTGCTGATAGTACAACACCTTTTACGACAGCATCTAACAGCACAATTGGTACCCTTAGCCGCTTAGATGGTACAGGATCAACCGATGGTAATGGTGGTGGAGTAACAGTTTTTTATGCTGACAATAATAATGTTCCTCCACTGGGTACGATTGCTGGATCATCTTCTACTGCACCAACTTCTGCTCCGTGGATTGGTTTAGCATTTATGATCCGAGGTACAACACCTGTCGGTATTACAGCAAGCACTGGAAGTTTCCAAGTACAACCTTATGGTTATGGAAGTGCTGATCTTTATAAAACAAACTCTGACGGCTCTATTACGATTGAAGATTTTGAAGCTAGTTTTGAGGCAGGAGATACTAAATTATCTTGGGCTGCTGACGATAGTACAAACAGTATAAACTATAATACCGACAGTGTTATTTCCGTTGGAAGTTATAATAGTTCACATCAAACTGAAGGCCTGTATTGCTGGGATGTTATACAAGATAACGGAACCGATCCTGGTTCCGGTGGAACAGATATTTTATTAGACAGTTTTGAAACTATCACAAGTAACGTACCAACAGGAGGTGTGGCAGGAATTACATGGCGTAATGCTGCAAATATTGGAGCCTTGGTTCTTAACGGAACTCGTTCTGCTGTAACGACATATCACTCTGAAGGAACTAAAGCTCTCCAGATTACAAAAACCCTTGCAGGTGATGCCATGGGACTGGCATCTGGAGATTGGATTGGTAGTTCTCCTACAAATGCTTCGTATATTGATATAACAGGGTATAATGTAGCGTATGATGTTTGGACAACATCACCAAATATTCAAGCCGTGCTATATGTATTAGATATTAATGGTGTTGTTGTTGCTGGAAATGCAGGAACGATTATTCCAGATGATGGTACACTTACAACTATTGTTGCAGGTCCAGTTGATTCCGGGGATTTAACACAAGTTATTGTAGCTATCATCTTTTTTGGGGATGATGGAGTTAATACTGTTTATGTGGATAAACTTCGTTTAACAACAAGTGAAGGAGGAGGGAATCGCGCGCCGATATTAGTTGGAGAAACAATTTCCCAGAATATTATTTTAAAGAAAGATTATTTAGCTGTCGATATAAATCCATACGTTATTCCTTCAGGAGGTCTAATTTCTGTTGGGTTATATGATCCTTTTACTGATACAGTTGTTGATAATATAACAACTAATTCTACAGGACAACAAACTTTATCATTTGACTTATCATCCTATACGACAGGTGATTTTTCTAGTGGTGCTGAAATTATAATCTCTGCGGCAGATTTAAATACTTATCCAGTTGTTCCTTCCGCTTATGGTGAACATAAATATTACATTGATAATATGCGGATCACGGATAGCGTCGCGCTCGCGTATACGCTTGAAGCGACAACTCAATCGTTCGCACTCACCGGTCAGTCAGTCAATTTTAATCGTACCTATAAATTAGAAGCTGCACCTGCAGCACTGACAATGACAGGTCAGAATGCTTCGTTGATCTCAGCGCGTTCGATGATCAGCAATCCCGGAACATTTATTTTCACTACGATTGATGCTCAGTTAAATAAAGGTGGAACACTTGCGGCTTTGCCGGGAGCTTTTGCTTTGACCGGGCAGACAGCGCAGCTGTCACGCACAGCTATTCTGACAGCCGATAGTGGTACGTTTACGTTTAGTGGTATCTCTGCAAATCTACTAAAACAATTTAATTTCTCTGCATCCTCTGCAGCCTTTACGATGACAGGCCAAGCAGCAGGTTTGTTCAACACGCGTAAGATTGAAGCCCCGTACGAACCGTTTACCTTAACCGGTCAGACGGCGACAATGGTCTATGGTCGTAAAGGTTATTCAGATGCCGGTTCGTTTGCCTTTACAGGGCAAACTGTCAACTTGAAGAAAGTGCATTACGTTTATCCACCGACGATCCAATTCGGTTTTCAATCCATTGCGCCAAAGATCGCTACCGGGTCTTCAGCCCTTCCGCCAGAAATTGAATTTGAAGTTGATTTCATCGTCCCTTACTTTGTCGGCGAGCGTCCATTCACGCGCGTCTCTCCGCCGACACGTGACTTTGCGTTTGACTTTCCAGATACCGAGGTCGCAACAGGCGTTAATGCTGTTGCTCCGACAATCGAATTCAAAATGCGAACCGGTATTCAGTATTTCAAAATCCAGCTGGTAGCCTGTGTCGGTTCACCGGCTCCGGTTCAGCATATTGCAGACAGTAAGAAACTGGAAGCCGATGCCTATGTCGAACTGTTCGATATTATTTTGTCCGACAATGTCACGCGTATTTTGCTGAAGCAGAACAGCAACGTGACATGGCAGGGTCAGACATACGAAGGGACAGGTATTCAGATTGAGGGTGTTGCGCGTTATGCCGATGATCAATTATCTCGTCCGAAGCTGACGATCTTTAACCCGCAAGGTGTGTTTTCATATTTGATCGATCAAGGTCATTTAGAAAATGCGATTGTGAAACGTACTCGTGTTCTGAAAGAGCATATTGACGCCGACCTACCCGTCTATCGTGTCGAGCAATGGCGCGTGGCGCGTGTTGCGAATGTTAAAAAGGGCTTTATTGGTTTAGAACTCCGTGGTATGTTAGACGGACAGAACTTCCTGACCCCCGGTCGGATGTTTATCCCACCTGATTTCCCGACTGTGAGCCTGAACTAGAATGACAGATAAATCGATCCGGCATGAGAAGCTTAATGGAGGTTATCTCCGTTACGATCATTTGCTTGGTAAATCATTCGAGCATGGGAAGCAGGATTGTTATACAATCCTTGCAGATTTGTTTAAAGATAATTTGAATGTAACTTTGACAGCCTACGCCCGGCCCGATGACTGGTGGATCGACGATGATATGGACTTAGATTTATATCGCCAGAATTATGAGCGTGAAGGTTTTCAATTAGTCGATATGCAGCATGTGCGTGACTTGCGTATTCTCGACGTTGCTTTGATCTCTATCCCTGATCCCCGTAATCCGAAACGTACGGTGATTAATCATTGTGCCATTTATGTT
>Ga0247807_10000662_pt1 | contig 21581 bp, 21 predicted proteins | sample UWRJL074202C1_FD_179931 | JGI IMG/M metagenome (GOLD analysis project Ga0247807, IMG submission 179931) | Plant litter microbial communities from Arlington Agricultural Research Station in Wisconsin, United States - UWRJ-L074-202C-1 | ecosystem: Environmental > Terrestrial > Plant litter >...
GCGGATCGCGGCCTTTGCAGCCTCGGCCATGATTCCCTTGCCGTGGTAGGCAGGGTCGAGGTAGTAGCCCAGCTCGACACGCTGCTCTGAAAAGCTGGGTCGTGGGGTTAGGGATGCGCAGCCGATATATTGACCCGCGGAGGTACGGATTACCTGGAGAGGAACGGCATGGGTTTGAGCGAATAAAGCAACGGTTCGAGCCTCCAGTGTTGGGATTGCGAGCAGGGAGGTGTTGGATTTCACGCGATCTATGGCCCATTCTGTTGCCATTTCGATGGTGTATCTACAGTGCTTGTTAGCTTGTTGGTGGGCAAAGCTGGGTCGTGGTGGGACAGAGAGGGGCTTGTGTACGGTTTAGGGACACGAAACAGACGGTTGTTGACCGAGGGCTCGGACAAGATCGCATGGAGCGCTGGAATATCGGTCTCTCGGAGCGTGGTGAGATAATAGCTCTCTCCACGAACTTGGAGCTTGACTTCCGGGTCTGTCGATATCTCTATGAATGGTGAGCGATAGCAGATCACGATGGGTTTGATGTATTTACCCATTGTCCTGAGAATTCAATTGATAAAAGCTGTCCTTGTGACTGAAACGTTTCCTTTACCGTTTGAGTTCTCTTGAAGTTGGATTGATGGTAGCTTTATAGATGGTCTTGAGGTGGACAATGACTCAGGTGGAAAGGCTGAGTGACTCAATACCACCCACCATGTATATAATCTAAGTAGCCACTTGGAGCTGCAGTGACTTTAAAAGGAGGTAGAAAAGGTACTCGACTTATGATAAGAAATGTAAGCGCGAATCTAATTAAGCCGATTAACCCCGCCTTCCCCAATTGGCTGTGGACTTAGTTCGACAGGTCATACAATATTTTATTAATACATCTGTTCATAGAATTTCTCTACCATTGGCTGCATAATTTCGATTTACAAATCCTGAATGGTAAATTCAGCTGGCTCAGCTTTCGAGTGTATGAAGTGGAACTTTTCCTGTCTCCCATATACCCATTCAAACCCCGTATTTTCATCAACCCAATACACATCTTCCTCCTGGTAAAAATGCAGTGTTTCGTTCTTCTCGGGGACAAAATGCTCTGCGTAAAGTTCCACACTGTAGTATGTGTTGTCTAACAGTGGCAAGTCTCCAAGAACATCCACTCCGTCTTGAAGATTTGTCATACCTTAGGCAGTCAGTATTAGTACATGAATTGTTCGCAGGGCGTTGATACAACATACCGATAAGTGTTCCAGCAGAATGGCCCCAATCTCCAATTGGGTGAGAGTAAATAGCGCCACCAAAGCCTTCACTCTTCATTTGGGCCAAACTCTTCTTCAAAATCACATTTCCTGTTAGCCCAATTTCCATGTTTTCTTTCACAATGTCTTGCAGGCGGTTGGCTTTCTTCAGACCATCAAGAAGGCCTCGGGGGATATCTTTCTCTGTCTCCCCTGGGTAAAGAACATAGGCTAGATGCTGTGTATCTGTATTCATCCCCATAGCAGTGACTCCGAAATCAACATGGAGTAGATCGCCATGTTTAATGGTCCCATTGTGATCAGGGGTGAGTTCGAAGACTCCTTCCGGTCCCACAATATTGACATCGCATTGGAACCATGTCGTATAGTTTTGTTCTTGGATCTTCTCTCTCAACCACCATTCCACATCCTTTTAAAGTTAGCAAAGTCCGAAATAGCGTACCGAAACACAAAAAGGTAGGAGAATCACAAACCTCAGTCGTGGTCTTTCCCGGCTCAATAACACCCTCGCTGAATCCCTCCCCAATCATGGCCCATGCCGTCTCCATCAATTTCTTATACCACCCCAACTGTCCTTTCGGCATCGTACCCACAAATTCCACCGCCAACATGGGCTTGTTCACCAATCTCTCACTCCACGACGGTCCCAAATTTACGAGCACATTCTCGAGCTCTCCTGCATGCAAACCACTACTGAAAGCAATTTGAGAATCTGCATTAATTGCGATACTTTCTGGCTGCTCGGCTTCGAGAACAGAGAGCAGGGAAGACCACACCTGGGGTGTATTATCGATCCAGACGTGGGATGGAGAACCGCTAGAGTTGGCCAGGTAGAGAGAGACGGTACGGCGACGGGCAGCGAACTGCGTGGACGCTTTGAGGGACCAGAAGACGGTGTCTTCGGCGTATTCTTTCTCCACCATCTAGTCACGGTATCAGCGGTCACGTTCTGAATTCTCAGGTGGGAAGGGAGCTATTTACCAGCCAAGCTCCTACACCATGCTTTTGTAGTAACTTGGGTATTTGGGCTTTTCTCTCGGCCGTCCATGCATCTTTGAGCTCAGCCTGATGGCGTAGGGTGGGAAGTGTTTGGTATTGCGGGTTACTGGTGTCATGTGTCTGTGCGCTGACTACGAACAGAAGCTGTAGGCATGCTGCCTTGACCCAGCTGGCTTGGAACATATTTTTGGCCTTTTTCCCTCGCGATCAAATGACAGCTAAGAGTAATTCTATAGATGATAAATGCGCTTTCTAGATAGAAGTGGTTACCAAAGTACTTCTCCAGAAGAAATGCCTCGATGAACGCCGTTTATACGGAAAGTGGGGAGCTGTCTACATAGGGAAGGTGGCGTGAATATTTCCTCCGCTCACGTTGAGATTGAGAATTATGCTATTTGTAAATGTCCATACGAGGATAGTAGTAGACTTGTGAGAAGATAAATTAGCTTGAGCTTCATATACAATTCAGTTGAATCGTCTTCATTTTCCTCATTATCATCGTTCAGGTACATTTATGGGGAATAAAGCGAGCCAAGACAAAGTAACTCGCTTAATTTCAGGAGCTGATAGGGAATCATTTCCCCTATTTTAGAGAAACGCCGGTCAGTGGGCATTGTAGAATATCAAGCTTATATACGGAGAAAACCCCCAGAAATTTGAATGAGGTCATTGTTTCCTATGGTGCTGAACTCTTCGAGGTTGCGATCTTCATATCAGACGATCTTAATTTGGAGATTATGTTTAGCCAACCTTATTAAGTGGTAAGCCTCGGTACACCAAAGCTTACTTAACTGTTCTCTCATTTTAAAAGGAGTACTAATAGGTTGGATTCCTGTAACCAAATTAAGAAGAGCAGTCATTGGCAATGTATACTTTAGAATTGGAAATGGAGATTCCAAGCCACTTTCACCAATATGCTATTTGTAGACACGATGCTAACTAACTAGGTCCTACGTAACACCATGAATTATGGAGTCAGCCTTGCCACGCCTATTAAACCAAACATGGAGGCAGACGAGTGGTTTCAAATAGCACACCAGTGGTGGAGATTTGACATTTACTGTAATAAATACGTAAAGTCAAGTGTCATTAGGTGGCTTGGTCATTGCGAAAGGCTCCAGCTGCAAACGACGAGCACTGGAGACTTTCTCTATGGTGGTGCTAGTCGGCAGGTCAATTAACTGGTCCCGACGCGCACTCAATACCACTACCGAATCGTTTATTATTCAGTGATCCAGCGTTCCACAGAGATAGATACTCTCCAGCAGGCGTGCGTATGTACTGTATAGTTATATATGTACCGAGCTAGCGCTTAGCGGGGATCCTATCATCATCATAGCCTCGGATAGGCTAACAATTAGGGCTCGGGCCCACACACCAGGCTGAAGCTTAACCAGGCTTGGCGCTTGCCACCGTCTTCGTGAAACACTGCGCCTCTTTCTATGGTGAAACTCCACCGCGCTGGAATTACACTCTTTTCATAGGGACACCATACCACACCGCATCGCACCGTGTTCCCTCAGTCCCCTTCAGCCAACCACCCTCGTAGTTCATCTTCTCTTCTCCCATCTGCTTCGCTGGCGTCGCTGGCGAAAAGACTTACGCTCATTAGTCGGCCCATTGTGTTGTTGAATCACCATACTGCATCCTTCGTTTGCACAGCCAAACTACGCTCTTTACTACCATTCCGTCAACCAAATATTGTCGAAATACAACCGCCAAACTCAGGGGTCGTTGCGCATCTTGTTCGCATTATACACAAGGAATAAAAAAAGAAAACAGGTCAGAACTACAGGGTAGCCAGCTGGACGACGACCAACAAAATCAATACTCAGGGGATTTACCAGGAGAGCGGATAAATAACAGTGTATTTGCTTCAAATTCTCGAAACCGCGCTGGTCAACGAAACAACCTCAAAAATGGAGCTCACCGTAAATGGAACGTGCAACTCCACGTTGGATGATCTGCGAAGTACGCCATGCCCAACCGAAGCAAAACTCTCTGTGCTGACATTATCCTAGTTGGCGATACAGAGATTCCCATCGTGGGAACTCTACGATTTCATGATCTCGGCCTCATCATAGCTGCAGGATGTACGCTGATAGCCATTCTCCTCTCCTTCCTCTTGATCTTCATGCATGCCATAAACTACACCAAACCATATGAGCAGAGACAGTACGTACTTTCCACCTCCGAACCTTAGCTCTAGTGAACATTCTGACCTTGTAACAGTATTATCCGTATTCTATTCATGATTCCCGTCTACGCCGCTGCTTCCTTCCTGTCTATGTTCTACTACTGGCACGCGATATACTTCAAGGTTATTTCTAGCTGTTACGAGGCGTTTGCAATAGCCTCTTTCTTCGCCCTCCTCTGCCACTACATCGCACCCGACTTGCACGAACAAAAAGCATACTTCCGTGGCATCACCCCAAAACCTTGGGTATGGCCATTGACTTGGTTCAGAGCATGCTGTTGTGGAGATAGCGGGCCATGGAGGACGCCCAGGAGTGGTCTTACCTGGTTCAATGTGGTATGGCTTGGTGTCTACCAATATTGTTTCATGAGAGTGGCCATGACAATCGTGTCGGTTATCACGCAATATTTTGGGAAATATTGCGAGTCCTCCAATGGCATTCAGTTCGCACATATTTGGGTAAGTACTACTTTTGCTCAATGCTAAGCCTTACTGATCTCTCTAGCTCTTGGCATCTGAATGTGTTGCCGTAGGTATTGCTATGTACTGTTTGATCCAATTCTACATACAACTCCGCGTCGATCTCGCCCCTCACCGTCCCTTCCTGAAGGTCACTGCAATCAAACTGGTTATCTTCCTCTCCTTTTGGCAATCCTTTACCATCAGCGTCCTTACTTCCTCCTCGCTCGAGGTGGTCAAACCAACAAAGTACATTGCCTATCCAGACTTGAAAATCGGCATTCCTTCACTCCTTCTTTGCGTAGAAATGGCATTTTTCTCACTGTTTCACCTCTTCGCATTCCCATACAAACCATACACCGAGTCCGCGAAACAATCCGAACCCTCCAAATATCCGTCAAATTCCATGTCCGACCATTCCATTTTCAACGAACTAGGACCTAAACAAGGAGGATTTCTTGGATTGAGCGCTATCATAGACGCCATGAATCCATGGGACCTTGTGAAGGGATTTGCGCGCGGAATGCGCTGGTTGTTTGTTGGACACCGTTACCGAGAGAGTGACGAGTCTTATAATAAAAAGCTCAATGACATGGTTCTCGGTAATGGAGGACCTGGCCATGCACGCAAAGCAACAAAAGACCTACCAATTGCCTACGAATTTCGCCGCAGCAACTTTGGGATACCCATGAAAACGGCAAGGGATGAGGAAGGTGCCACTCTCCTGGCGAACGCGCAACCCCATCCACTGAACCATGTAGCCAATGCATCATATGTTCCGGCGAGCCAACGCTACGATCCCCAGGGCGGTGATATCAGTAACGAAGGCACACACTATGATTCACACTATGATTCGCCCTATGATGGACAAGATTCGCAAATAGGCATTGCCACAAGTGGACCTTCACAGCCTTATCAAAGTCAGGTACCGCTCGCGCAGCAGTATTTGCAACAGAAACGTGATGCGAGAAATCAGAGATCGGAGCCCAGGCCAACAAGACCGCAAGATTCGCGTACCCCAGTAATACACGAGGAGTTGTGGGGTGCGGAACCTGCACCACGGCCTACAAATGGACAATTCTGATAATTTCTTCAAGGTCAGCTTTTGAAAGTGGTGTACGATATGAATGAGGGTTTTGTGATGAGCGAGAGGCTGGAACCTACGTAATGTGTAAATCTGAGGCAGGGTGAGGGGCGTTTACGGAAGGGTTTTTTGGGATACCAGTACATGCTATTTGCAAATAGGGTGGAATACACATGGGCAGGCGTTCTGTTGTATGTATGATAATCTATTAGGACGCCTAAAGCATAGGTAGTTTAGGTAGACAAGTATCAGAACCAAGCTATTAAAGCGTACAAATGCTCTTGATCGTAATTTCTTTTTTTTGGAGACAGTATAAATAAAGCTGTCCTCTTCTAATTATTCTCTAAATCAGCTTACACTCTTAGCTGAGAGAACTGCCTTCAATACTCTTCATTGGAGACATTGGTAGCGCTGATTCTAGTCATGTGGAATATTGACAGGGTCCTTTCGTGTTTACCGGCTGGGAAGCGCTCAGGAGAAGAGAGAAATCTAAAGAAAGGAAGGGGACCCAAGATGCCGTAGCGGATCAAATGGCGTTCAAAGTCTACGCTCAATGAGTTCGGTGTCAATCCACATTTTTCCTGTACACTCGAACCATCATAGCTGAGGGTTGTCTTTGGTCCTGCATAAGATCTTCATATTGCCTTTCCAGGTAGGGGATTCGATCTCGGAGAAACCAAGCGTGGACTGCTGGCTAGACATGAGGACATGAGGCCATATTAGCATTATTAAAAGGAAATATGAATGGTAGTACGTTTGAGAATGCTTGTTTGAGAGAGTACAAGTCGGTAACGATGACGGCTTTAGCTGCTGAATGCAACTAACAGACTTTATAGCAATGCAAAGGTCTACTGGATTGTAGATGTTAAGCTTTCATTATATCACAAGTACGGTCTATTCACCAACGTTAGCTTCATGAAGTTTTGATTTTTAAGGTATGTTTTCATTATTCGTAACTATCATGACAAGCTTCTCCGATTACCAAGTACGCATTCTCTATCCGTGATCAAGCACCAGAGGGAGTGATACTGGTTCCCACAAACACCACGAGGACAGCCGCATAGGCGGCAACAATCGCAAGTACGTCCTTGCCCAACATACCTCGTGCGAATACGGCCAGCAAAAGCGTGAACATTGCTGTAGCGACAGAAGTTGTTATCAGCTTTGTGTTACGGTCATATTTCAAGACCATCAGCAGCATCGGCGCTATCAACATAATTCCTCCAAAAGCGCCCAACAGCAGCCGTTCAAAGAAGGCATCTTTCTGTTCTCGTTGAAGGCGGTTTCTCTTGCCAAGCTCTCGAAAGCTGAGCTCGCGTACATACGGTGCTATATCTGGATAGGGAATTGGAGGAGGCTTGAATAGCCTTCGAAGCACAGTAGATGACGACAAAGACGTCTCGAATGGGTTTGATTGTAGTGCTTCTTGGCTCAACGTGTCATAATCCCTCAGTGCTTGAGCTAAGTGATATTACTAAATGATATATATCGAATTAAAATAGACCAACCATATCTATGTAGAGCCTCTCCTAGTGTAGTGTGCAGTAAGTCTTCGGCCTGAAGGGGCTGTACTCCAGGTACAGGCTGCGGAGAGGACCTCCGTGAGCGGAGCTGTAGTATCTCGCTCTGGATCTGCAGGACTCTCTCGGCTTGCAATTCCGCGAAGCTCGCCACAATGTCGTCTGCGACTGTGATGCGTGCATGGTTGTAAATCTGGGTATACAGATTAACAGCCTCGAATGCCAAAGTTGCAACCCCAACTACCGAGCCTATCTTGTCCATGGCAAGGTATGGCGTAGGTGGTTTGACGTGACTCGCAATTTAGCTGGATAGATTCTTATCCAAGTTCTTTTAACAATAGCTCAATTACGGGGAGCCGGTTTGCAACCACAGCAGTCTGACTGGTGGGAGTTTGTTCTGGTGGCTCCAGCCACATGAGAAGTCCGCTTGTGTATTAGCACTCTGTATTCTTCAAAAGTCTCGACACCCCGTCCTATCTTACAGACACTCATAGGCGATCCTCTCCATATACTTCACGATTGCGACTGGTTCTGTTACTCAAACAGTAATTTGAACAACTTACCACGCGACTCTAAAAAACCTTACTGTATACTCCGTAATGATACCAGAGACGCCAGGGGGGCAATGTGGTAGTATTACAATAACCGAGCGCAGATGTGAACATAATACATTTTCACTTTCAAGTACAGACTATTTGTTGTTTTTAGTTAAGAATAATAGTAGAAACCCCACGAGGCGCAGGATTGGTGGGGCATAGGAAGCATTGTTGGCGACCGAGACGAATTATTCTAGTGTGAATAAACTAGATGAGCTTAATCAGCATTTATCTGTAATTGCGACGAAATAGGCGAATTCAACTGTCTGGGGAATTATTTTGGGCCAAAACTGCATGCGGTGAATAGTGCCAGATTCTTTTGAAGTTCCCACAAATCGTATGATAAGGAAGTGTTACAGTGCGGCTGAGATGGTATCCAATTTCATGCATGCGCCACGAGCTTTCTTTTAATCAGGAAATGCTTCTGATGTATTTCACAAGGATGAAAAGCAACCATTGCTTCTTCAAATACCATGGCGATACCCGCACCATCATCATGCACAATAATCGGCGACCCAGACCTCTACGGTCTTGGGGTGAGACTCGCGGTGTATGCTCAGGCACTGACTTATCTCTGCGCAACGACCTACTCCAAATCGCCGCGCATGATTTTAGAAATTCCGTGCCTTCTCCTGAATATTTCTGTCAACAGCGTTCTCGTTCTCCGGGCCATCCAGGGCCGTCTCCGGCCCTTTGACACTATGCTTGCGCTCTTCACAGCTGGCACGCTAGGTGTTGCTGCTCCGCTGGAAGAGTACGAGGAGTGGGAGAGAAGAGGAATGACGGTGGGAGGTAAAGTGGTCACATGGCTACAGGCTGCTTGCATGGCCATTCAGCTAGGATTTGGGAGCTGGGCAGTCATGAATGATCTGAGGGTGGATATAAGATCTGATCAAGATAACTGTCCAGTGTGGATATATGTTTTCTCCAAGCAGAGAAATTCTGGCTGGGGACTAAAATGTTGGAAAGGCTATTATGGATTAAGTGTAGGATTCCTGACGCTTCGATGGATGTGGAGACAAGACGTTCTGAGAAGCGCAGTATATGCAGTATGGCAATGGACTAGGAATATAGTTCTTGAGTTTCGGGAAAGACTATTCGTGCCAAAGCAAAAAGCGTCTGAGATCAAACTGAAGAATCCGTCACAGACTGCGTCAACCAATACAGCATCGCCCATACCTGTTAGCTCAATTAAATCCCCTCCGCTCTCATACTCTCCTGTTACGCGCATTCCACTTGACCCCCAAGCACACCAGACAGTTATTACCCCGAGGATTGCTGTACAGAAGTCGGAACAAACTGTCCAGTATTTTCCATCAAAACAATCTAGCCTACGCCCAGAAACTCCAATTCTATTTATGTCCTTCTTTTGGACAATTTGCTTCAACGTCTTAGGAGGCGAGCTCATGATATATTGGAATCGTGTTCAAGGGGTCAATTCGCTGAACTCCTCTGGGCAGGTTTTGTCTCTTCTGGGCGGAACTTTTACCCTGGCACAGTTCATCTGGGCTGTGAGCGGTCTCTCCATGGGGTAGAAAGCTGAAGCCATGTGACGATTGAAAGCCAGTTTTTGGAAGATATGGTATAGATGAATATTGAATTCTAGAAATCCTTTAGGAGGCTTCGACCTTGACTACGCTAAAACTAAGAAGAGTAGCTTTAGCTTTAGATAGCGAATATCCGAATGTTGATAGTTTAAAAAGATAAAAAGAAAGTCTGGCCTTTCGAGTTTGAATTAGAAACGCTATTTGCTCTTGAATCTCACGCGGTGGAGCTTTCGATCATATCTTTTGCGTGATAAACATGGTGCTTATTGTGGTTCCTAATGTCTTCATCACTTGAGTACGAGCTCTATACTCGGTCAACCACGCCAAACAAGATAAGCACAAACCCTGGGTACCACGGGGCTAGGGCGACATAAGTGCTTACAATTCTGGAGGTAGTTCACCACAAATGGAACAAGCCCTTGGAACTGTCCACCTTGGGGCTCGAGTGTAACTAGAAATCACTAGAAGTAAACACTCGCCTTCCTCTATAAGCAATGGCCGATCGTAAATGTTGGTTCAACTGCAGCATCGTGCGCGATGCATCGAAGATTTTCCCTCTCTGGTCCTTGGCTGCCTAAATGTTGGAATTTTGATGTCTGTGGTGATGCGACAAGGTGCTCGGGTGGCACAGCACGTCTTGTTGATTGACCAACAACATATCGAGCTATACTAAACTGTTCGAAGGGTTAATGATGACCTTTGGATGGTACAAATATGTAGTGGAAAGAAGTGACTGACTCTCACAAGATATGGATAAGACTTGAAAGCTAGAGCCTTTGCCCTTTCAAAGGTGACAGTTAAGGTACAGTTCTATATGGTTCAGGTATTACATATCTAGAAGATTTATCTCCGTTTTTGAGAAATTCCGGAAAGTGATTAGATACCAGTCTTGCATAATCTTGAAGAAATTGATAGACGCGGAAGGATATATGACGGGAGAGCTCATAATGCTGAAACTCGGGAATAATTGTTCCTCTGCCAAAAGTGGGATTACGCATCTCAACTGCCAATCGCCTGGCGTGGACAATCGTCGTAACGAGCGAAGCGACCTGTGGTAACGAGATCTTGGCTTATGTGCCCTGTCGCTGACGAAAATTAAATGGCCACTCGTAGCTTACCACTATCTCCTGGGAATGGTCCTTTGCAAGACAGTGGATGCAGTCTAATGCTGTACCAACTAGACAAGACACCTTGTTGGTTGGTAATGGCCTCGACTTATTTCGATATTTAGAGGGTACGATTTGTAAGATTCTGGCTTGCAGAAAGTATCTAAATGGAGATTTGGCAGGAATTCATAGATCATGGATAGATGTGGTTCGAGCATAAATAGACACGACCTGCCACCACTTTCTAATAGTTCTACTCGTTATCAACAGCGACACCCATCTCCTGCATTCAATATATCAGCTACTAATTAAAACCACTTTGAGAATATCACCAACAAAAAATTCACCACTACCCAATTCCCAGCCAAAATGTCGAAACCCAGCATCTTGATGGTCCTCTCGTCATCCCCTCAAGGATGGTATCTAGTGAGTTCCCATCCACATTAATGATTTGCTCTAACTAACCAAATCATAGCCTGAATTTGCACACCCATACGAAGTACTCTCACCGCACGCCGACATCATTGTCGCATCTCCTAATGGTGGATCAACGGTCTTAGACCCCGTCTCCGTCAAATTATTCAAGGACGATGCATACTGTGTCGAATTCGCGAATACTAAAGAAGACCTTTGGACCAAGACCGAGAAGCTAGAGAGCTTTTTGGGTAGAGCTAAAGAGTTTGCTGCAATTTTCTATGTTGGTGGATTTGGACGTGAGTTTTGAGCAGTATTGCAAACGTTCAATGGACAAAGCAAGCTAACAACATTTTAAGCCATGTTTGACCTCGTTGATAATGATGTTTCATCCGCACTTATCCGAGAGTTCTACGAAACCGATCGATATGTCACGGCAGTATGTCATGGTGCTGCGGCGCTCTTGAAAGCTACATTGGCCGATGGATCACTCTTCATCAAAGGAGAAAAGGTCACTGGATTTAGTAACGCTGAAGAGATTGCTGTAGACAGACAGAAGGATATGCCTTTCCACCTAGAAACCGCTTTAGATGTAGCTAGCGGTGGGAATTACGAAAAATCAACTGAGGCATGGGCTCCACATGTGGTTGTGAGCACGACGAAAAAGTTTTTGGTGGGCCAAAATCCAGGTAGCGCTCAGCCTCTCGCGGTGGAGTTGTTGAAGAAATTGAGTGTTGGTGCTTAAGTTTGGAACAAATTTGAAATACGGCTTTGTGTATTTAACTAATAGTCGGCTTTTTGTTGTATTTGCTAGAATCGCTTTGATCTCAAATCCCAGTTCCCCGTTCGTCGAAATGTAAAGTGACTTTGTGAGAACTTGATGGAAGATCATTCTGCAGAAGTTCTTTACGAACATCTGTTGCTAGATAGCCATGCCATCCACTCTGGACCGCATTTCGCCACTTATCAAATAATTCCAAGGTTCTTGGGCGTTTTTGCAGCGATAGATTTCCAACCAGTGACGGATCGTACACGTCGATACTCAAGGACTCCATATTTCCCGCAATATTTTGCATCCAAGAGGCTTTGGCAACAATCCGAATTTCTTTTTCATCCCCAATGGTTTCCGCAGTTCCAAATCGTAGGTAAAATGCCACTAGCTTACCATCCTCAAGGCGTGGTAGAAGGAGTGGGACAAGTCTTTTATTCAGCGGTCCCAAATAAGAATTCAATCCTGAACAAGTCTGACTTCTTCTTTGATCAAGTTCACACATTATCTCAAGTGTATTAGCAGAGGTGAATCCATTGGTAAGGCCCTCCCGTCCAATAGACCGAAGGGCATAGATTGTCCAATTTTGCCAAGCCAGAGAAAAACATCGATTCAGTCCATGATGGAGTGATACCGAGATCCCAGAGGTGATTGAATCGCAAGGTTTATATTGACTCGCATCTTCATTCTTGTGTCTTTCCACGAGTCCTGCAGCAATGCAGAGGTTCTGATACACGAGATGGTAGGTTTCCGCTTCCCGGGCGGTCGGATCTTCATCTGTTGTACCCAGCATTGTGACTGTACATTCAAGATAGCTATTAAACATTGCAATAGTAATCGCGGCTTCATTTGACTGAAAGAAGCATGGCGGAGGAGGCATTGGAAGTGAATCTGGGGCAACGGAGGAGAAAGATTCAATCGTCCTCAATCCATCACAATTCGTGAAAATTGCCGGAGAGCTTTTCTTCCAGAGCATCATCTCTGAGTAAAATCCCATCAACTCATGGCGACTTGGTCTCTCACTCAATGGACACATACGCCCCCAGACAACTCGACTAAGTTTATTGTGAGCACATATTAGCTGAGTTAAACAAAAACGTTCGCTAGCAACACAATCCAGATAGCCACTTCTGGAGAACTGCGGAGAAGGTCTATTCCAGAAAGGCTTTTCCATAATAGCCAGCTCTGAGCAGCGAGTGAATGAGGACAGCGAGTATGGCACATATTTCTGTGCAGTAAAGTCTAAACGAAGCATAGCATCGTAGACCGGGACCAGGTCGGAGATATCGCCTTCTGATAAGTGTTCTTCGATCTTACGGAAAAGTTGTATCGCAGCCCATAGATGACGGAATGCACTTTTCGGATTTTCCAAGAAACACTGAGAATAAACAATTAGCCATGGGTCATCTAAGTGGTATAACAATTCGTCGTACCTCGAAGTATGCAAGAAGCACAAGAACGATCAGAACAGCCAACATATCTTTGGCAGTATTTCTTCCCAAATACTTAGGTAACAAGTGCAAAGCGCTACCATAAGCACGGAATCCAAGAACCTTAAATCTTGCAGCCTCCTGGGCACATCCAGCCTGGCATTGGATAAGACTTGCACGATGCATAGCGCCTATAGCTAGTAGTGCTTCATGAACAAGGTCTTGATCATAAGACATCTGAGCGACCTCATCACGCCAAAAGCCGACATGATCCTTTCTAAATAGCCTGTTGACAGTAGTCGTCACAAAGTGATGATACAAAGGTAGTTGATCTCGTCGAAAACTCGTTTCTCGCCATGAGAGCTCCGGGAATGAAGTTTTTACTTCAAGGTGCTCAGAATCAGTTTGTGGAGTTATGTTGACTAACGTTTTAGTGTGATTCTGTACAACCTGTCGTTGTGGTTCATAGCCTGCGCAAACGAAGTTTGCTGCCTTGCATCGGGCACAAACAGGCCGTGCTTCATCACATTTAACACGTCGCTTACGGCAAGTTGCGCAACCGGTACGAACACGCTTGTCTCTTATCATAGCTTTTATATTCCACGGAGAATTGGCGGGGAAATACTTTCAAGTCGTTGATCACACTTTGTTAGGCGGCGGTTCTATTTAGTGGGGGTTACATCGATTGTGGATGAGAAGTATGTCGCTGAATAAGAACCAGAACTGGATGGATGCCTGGGGCATTCGTTTCATATCTTTAAACTAGGCTAGCTCATAAAATAGATTATCACCTTTTAATAAGTCTTATTAAAACATTTCCAGCCTCTGCTCTGATAACGAGACTAAATTTTCTTATATATCTAGTCATATTTTCAAGCGCCCAGTATCTTCAACTGCTTAAAAAAGAATTCAGACTGACTACGACTCTTCTATTGGTAGAGTGTCGGTGTTCTTTCTATCAATGAATTTAATTCTTTTATGAGGGAAGATGATGGGGAGCTTTTAAAAAATTGAACGAAAGATCAAGGGAACTATACATCAAAATAATCCAAGTAAGCATTTAATTACTATTAAGACTGGATATTAGGATCTAACAGCATACAAAATATGAACAATGGAAGAGGGAGGGATTTATACACCTACTTACACTTGTGGTGTTTATCATCACACGATTTTTTGCAAACACACCCGCACACACATGATCTCTTCCTTGCTTGAAAAGTGCTTTTAGCTAGAAATGTCCTGAGAATATCCTTTGATGCTTTGAAATCTACCATGCTTCATCCAGAGATCACTCAAAAAGAACTGATAGAAGAATATAGTCAATTTAGGGCATACTGTGAATGAAAGCAAGTGCCACCAGCCAAGAGGCACTTGGGATTTTACTTCCTTAACTCATCTACATTTATTAACATTAACAAAATCTGTATTTTAGATGCACTAGTTAGTTGTGTAATCTTTGTTCCTGCAATAATTCTCTTGGTCCTACCTAGTTTCAGAGTCACGTGTTTCCTCCACAGAACAACGCTAGACACGCGACTACCATTTCCCATTTCCACTTAGAACTTGCCTTCCGTCAATACATCTACATTCATCAACCAAGTTGTGGTCTTTCAAGATGCTTTGACTTGCATACTTTGCTTAACTGGCTTCTCGCCTTCCTCTAGCGCAACGTAATGAGCTGCAGCAACTACAAACAAAAAAACATAACAAGTGGCTTGGAGACTTCCTTTCTTGTAACACAGCATAAGATAATTGAACTCACAATACTTTTGCGTTCGCGATGTCGACTTCAAACGAACTACATTTTGCTTGCGAGAAGCATCCTTATCTAGGTTTCACGACACAGAAGGCGCTAGATAAACATCTCATGTTCGCACCCTCTCACACTTTAAAGAAGTCACAACATATTAGGTCTCAACATGTATCTCCTGTTTCGGAAGCTATCACAATGAACGATGATGATCGTTGGTCGTCGATTCCAGTTTCGGAAGAGCTTGACATACTCAATTTACTATCAAAGGAGTGCCATTCTATAAAGGATCTTCTCAAAGAAAGACATCTGCTTCACACTTACACAGATGAAGAACTGGAAGGACTTCGTCAATGTTGTTATTGTGGTGGTAAGGTTTACCTCAACCCTTATATCAAACCATTGAGTCCGACATGTAACAGAGCTTGACGCCCTAAATCGTCAGACTGTAGCTAAGAAAGGACTGACTTTAATGACTAGTCACTAAGAGTCAAAGGGCTGCCAGTAAGGGATCGTGGAATTTTCACCCCGGCAAGCGAAGCAGGAGAAACCAGGAAGGGGTCCCGGCCTTCAGCTGCTGTGGTATTAACGGTCCTACGAAAGGATGCCAGACGTGTGAACGACACGATTTTCGAGACACTGCTAAAATGGGAATAACTAGAAAACTTGCACGCACACCGCAACCTGACGGAACTTCAAAATATAAGGCTGTGGTTCTAGATTGTGAGATGGCATGCACCGTCGGCGGACTCAATGAGGTTATTATTGTTTCGTTGGTTGACTATGTTAAGAAAGAGTTGCTTATGGATACCTATGTTCAGCCAGGTCACAAAGTTAGCAACTGGTATGTTTATCCTCACTTCTTGTCTCAGCTCTTGGTTACTCAATATTATCAAAGATTTAAACTACAGTACTTATTCCGTAAATCAGGGCAACCCAGTGTCATGGCGTCACTCCTTCTATGATGAATGACGCTATCCGGAGTGGCAAAGCTTTGGATGGATGGGAAGCTGCCCGACAAGAGGTCTGGAAATTTGTGGACGCTGACACAATTATCATTGGACATGCTATCAAAAATGATCTTGATGTGCTTGGAATGATTCACCATCAGATTGTCGATTCTGCAATTCTTACCAGAAATTTGTCAGGTGGATACAATAAATGGTCTGTTATAGCAAAAAGTGGCATCCTCAATATCTCATTCTAATCTGCTGGCTAGGGGTCTGGACCGGCTTGTGAAGGACTTCTTGCATGTCCCATTTCGTACCAATGAACATGGTATACACAATTGCCTCGAGGATGTTATGGCCACCCGAGAAGTAAGTTTCTATGTAGAACTTGTGTTATTAAGTCCTGCAATAATGATCAGATGTAATTGACAATAGCACTAGGTTGTATTGTATTGCACTCGCAATAGAACTACCGTCGAATTATGGGGAAATCTCCGTAAACAAGAGTACGACATCAAAGCTGAAGAAAAGTATAAAATGAAAAGAGAGAAAGAGGAAATGGATCGTGCAAAACAGCAGCGAGACGAAAGTTCGGAGAAACTGTAATGAAATTTGAAGCTTCTGGGTCCAGATGGCTTGCAAGTAATGATAACCATCAAGATAGGTTCCATAAGTCAACCTTCTATAGTTGCCGACATTCAATCGACTGAGGAGCGCGGTAAAGAGCGTCACCATACTCTAATCACACGAGATAAAGCTGCCTTGAATAGATATTTACTAGAGGACGTGAGCGCGGACTACGCAATGATTACATAACAAAAGATCTTTTCCTAGTATGACTTGCTTCTTTGCTCTTACTTTCCAAATATGAAGCTCGCAAAACGGCAAAATACAGCTCTTGCATTCTTCTACAACGCTCGTTTTCCTTCTATCAAGACTCGAAAAAGTAATTTGGCAATATACAACCGGACATAGCGTCTTTATTCTTTATTTTAAAAAGTTTAACGAATTTACTGCCATCAAGTCATTTTTGCCCCATCTGGAATATCCTTCAGTTCACCTCTTCCCTTGAATCTCTCCACAATTTTCGCTCTTTCACTCAACATATATCTTTCCACCTGACTTCCAATTTTCGCCAACCCTCTCCACCTCTCGAAATCCTTTTCGTTTCGCTTATCTCCATGTGCGTCTTTAGGGTTTTCCCAGTGGCCTTTCGAAAACGCAATGAGAGTTGTCATTTCTTGCCTCTCGATATCGTAGACAGCAGAGACGACGGACCCTGTCTCCTCGAGCCAGTTGATTTGCCATAGCTGTCCTGGGCGGATACATTGATAAGTTGCGGACTGGTAGTTAACGCGACCCGCCATTGGACCTCCGTGGATTGCGTAGATCACTCGGTTCGAGGATGCGAAATAGATCTCGTAGCGCCACTTTTCGGGATTGCCTTCCGAATCCTCGGCATCATAGTCATAAACCAAATGTGTGTTGAGGATATCTGTTTTAAATGTGGAGTCTAACTTTGTATTGGTCTTGAATGCTGGGAGAGACGACATAACTACACAGGTATAAGCACTTGATGGTAGGATAGTCAGAAGTGATAAGAGGCGGTATCTATGTAACAAGCTTTTTCTAAAACATCCCAAAACACAATAAATTTATATCGGTAGAAAGTTATATAAATCGACCTTTCGTGTGAAAAAGACGTCTTGAGGCCGCCTTCTGCATCTGGACCGCCGATTTTAGATCGATGACGCGTAGGAAGTCTATGATGTCAAGTCAAAATCTTAAACAACGCTTTGAAAGCGCCAGATATGTAAGATAACTTTAAAGCTAGGATTATAAGCCTATTTTAAATTTTTTTGGTAAATGAACAATGATCTAGTATTAAAAAAGGACGTAGATTCGCTTAACCCCCTTTTCATAAAACACGTGACCTAGTTGAAGAGCTGTCTCGACTTACGGTGATAGGAGAAACATCTTCCAGAGGCAAGTGAAAAGACATTTTCCTAGCCTGGTCAGCACTTTCTTTGAAAGAGTCTTATTTGGGTTGATGAGTATTGAGGCTGACAATTCAGTGTGCCAGAGCAATTGCCAATCAAATTTAACTTCTTAACACTCCTCAAGATAAAAACCTTTGCCTGGTATTAACGCAGTAGATTCTGAGTGCGTAGATATAGCTCGAGTGGATCTAATTACGAAATTCAGGTGAATATTTAGATACCTGTTGCTCTACGGCTTCTTGATATTGAAGGTCTAAACTCCCACACGTCCACTATGAGGTTGTCCTCGCCACAATTTCAGTTGACGAATACAATAATCGCAACTCAAATTAATATGCAAATCTTTACCAGACAAAGCGAATGAGTTGATTTGGATCAGTCACAGAGCTTCACTGCACTGCTGGGAAATCCAATGTCATTGGGAAGACCAGTAGTGAGTCAATCCAGTTCTGCTGGAAATCAGTCCATCTTCATACAACGAATCCTCCTGAATATCATCAGTCAAAACAATTACTTAAAGATACCACAGAGTAGTTTTATTTTCACAGCTCGTTGACAAGCTGAAAATGCTCTCGAGGAAAGATGGTCAGATGGCTTTGGTCGACCTTTTGGGTAATGGGGAAGACGATGATATATCGAGCACTTCAATAAAAAGGCTGGTAAACTGTATTTGCCAGATGCATTTAGGAAACAGCTGGTCATCTGGAACAGTTTCCCAACAGAAGGGGAAATGGTGCACCATTTCCTAGCAGATGTGAATTGAGGAGCAATAAATGGATGTGATTCTTGATTTGCTGGAATGTTCATTATTGTTTTGGCCATATTTTTTTATCTCCAGATTTTACATATTCAAGTGCAGTCTTACTCATAATAGTATTGCAAGTCAAAAAGATAATATTTACAATCACGTGAAACAGCCACCTGTAAAGCTTGGCGAGTTTTCATTTCTGTATCCTAAGAGTTCTAGATTTGAAATACTGTTACCACCCCATTAGGCGCATCAACGTATTTGAATTATTCACAGTGAATATTATTCTCTCCGGGGTTAGCTAGTCTGGAGCAATTTTGCACAACGAAAGATACATACAAAAATAGCAACGTGTTCGCGTTCCTAAAACAGGTCCGTGGCGCCTCGTATTCAATATGACCCGGACGAAAGACGACTTGGCTTGATGTATTTTACCTATAAAGCACCTTTTGAAAGGTTTTCTGTAAAGCTACATATGATGTTTGATTTGTGGATGCTGAGTGCATTCCTTGCCATACATGCTACTTCGTGTACTGCTGCCAAGGACCAGGCTTCTTCGAGTCGAAATTCAGCACATTACGACGAGAATCATCTGATAGACTCAGCTACTCTATCGCATGATTTTGGTACTACGACTTCGGTTAATGTTAACTTCTCAGATCCTCAGGTTGCTAACATTACCAACCATATCCTAAACTCACTCATCTTCAGTACGGCTGGGACCAGGAATTCTATACACGAGCTCAATATCACTGGCTCTCCCTATCTTGGAAACTGGCCGCTTCTTCAAAGCTTCATCGAGAGCGCGCCAGAGATTCGAACCCTACATTGGGAGAGTCAACACCCAATCCCATCATCAATTCTCAACGCCCTCAAACGTCAACACCCAGCGTGTCGCCTGTATTACACGATCCCGTTCAATTTCAGAGAAGATCCATATGATCCTGCTTATAGCATCGATCCCGATTGGGACTCTTACGATGGCGTGGACCCAGGATATTGGAATCGGAAGGCGCTGCTTGAAAGAAGGACGACTGAGCTCTTACCGTCGATCATCAATTCCACAAATCTCTTTTCTCTAAAAGCAGAAATCGAATATAATGTCGACGATAATTTCGCCTCGTTGGAGCTTCTCTTCCAGATTCTTGCCACTTCCACAAACCTAAGGGAGTTAGATCTCCACCTCTATTCCGTTGGCGATCTGCTCGGGAGTGTTCCTTTTGCATTTGAGTTCCTCTCTAACCCCTCCGTTCGTTTCCCACCTCTAGAGGTACTACGTATGAGAGGTTACGACTTGGACGAAAGATCTGGTGGTGGCGATATCTGGCGGTATAAAAATTATGACTGGAACTCAAACAATTACCCACCATCTGAACGGAAAGAAAAGGATGAGAGATCAAACCTCGATGTATGGCTGGAGATTATGGATTGGTCGCATTTACATACCCTAGATATCCGACCGACAATCAATATACTGGAGAAACTACATGGACCGGTCCTTCCATCCTTACGACACCTGACATTTAGATATTCGGACTGGATGGAAGGAAGTTACAGGAGTGAGGAAGTGGAAAAACAAATCTCATCTTTTGTGAAAGAGACTGATTTACCGTTGAAAAGAATGAATCTTTGGAACATTAAGACTGAGTCCTGGAGTTCATTTCTTGGACACGATGAGTGGCACGAGAGTTTGTGGCGAGAGTTGGAAAGTTTCACCATTGGGAACGATGAGAACACGAATTATATGGATGACGATTCGTTCACCACTTTGATAGCGTCAAGCCCTAGACTTCGAAGACTTGACGTAGGTAAGGAACGCTCTGAACTATCAGTCGATGATTCATTTTATAGAACCATTGCATCAAACCCCAGCTTAGAACATCTTGTGCTCAGAATTCCCACTCCGGATAGTTCTTATCTCGACATTGGTATCCACGACAATGTGACGTTGATGCAGAGCTATGTTGAAACTCGGCAAATATACAATTTGTTCGGCGATGAAAAAGACGAATTAGATCCGATGATCAATCCTGAGAGTGTTTTACTGCTGTTTCGTGGATTGAGAGAGCGCAAGGTTGGAAGGGAACTGGAGGGGTTAGAGGTATATGTGGGGAACTGGGTGGACAGAATGAATTGCGACTACACGGTAATGAGACCTATGGTGAGAGTCGCGCACTATACATGCTGGGTTGATGCGGAAGAGGAGAGATGTAAGGGAAGCCAGACAAGGAATAAGGGATCGCTATAGAATCGATGCGAGGCGGTTGTGTTGATGCCTTGAAGTCACCTGTATGTAAATTAATAAATAGTAGGGATTCTACTGTAGCCCAGATAAGCGACCCCAAATAATAATAAGTCAAACTGGGAGCCCCACGAAGAGAATGGAGAAGTGCTGCACATGTATCATCTGAACCACACAAACCCGACAAGTCATATGTTCCTGTCCATCACTTCAAATAGGGTCTTGCTTTTCAGGCACCAGCCAAAGATGCTTGTCTTGCACATGCCATACTTCTCAGACTTCCCAAACCACGCTGCTGTTGCTGGTAGATCCAATCCGGACTGCCACATGCCTGGGAGGTGGACAATAATCGCGCACTTCACCAGGTAGAGAATGATGCACCGACTGCACCGACTGACTGCACTGACCGAGTTCCAGGGTCATGGACGTGCCGTGCATGTAGCCCTAACGTGGGATGAAAGTCCGGATATCGGCTCTATCCCTCTTTCTCTCTCTCTCTCTCCAAGTAGCGGCC
>Ga0247807_10000663_pt1 | contig 21581 bp, 20 predicted proteins | sample UWRJL074202C1_FD_179931 | JGI IMG/M metagenome (GOLD analysis project Ga0247807, IMG submission 179931) | Plant litter microbial communities from Arlington Agricultural Research Station in Wisconsin, United States - UWRJ-L074-202C-1 | ecosystem: Environmental > Terrestrial > Plant litter >...
GTGGGAATTATGACACACCCCGAGCTCCACTGAACAGCTATGATCGAATCAACGTCCACCGACAACTTGACCCTCTGGACCGCAACGCAGCCTCTATCCGTCCAAGCTCTCAAGTTCAATACTTTCCTCAACGTCGGCGCTCTGAAGACTGGGAATATCTCGACCTCCTGCATCATCATCGCGAGATATGTAGCCACAGCTGGTCATCCTGCCAGTGCAACCTCGGTCACCAATCGCTCCCTTTCAAAACCAAAGACATCACCATTCGTGGGACGACGTATTCTGTAAGAAAAAGCTTTTTGGACGACAATGGCAAATTCGAAAAGGATATTCAGGCTTATACGGATAAGAAGAACGAAAAAACGATACCAAATGAAGTTATCCGTTACTTGGTCTGCATCGTAAATGATGTCCCAATATCCCCATCCTCCATACTTGATCTTATCACCCTAAACATTCTCGCCTCAAACGTTGGCGTGAAGTCCGCCGTCAAATCTTCGCAGGATTACATAGATCGATATACATCAGATGATGGAAATGGAAGGTACATTGGATTGGGGGGCAATGAATTGGTTGAAATTTGCGCAAGTATTTTCTTAAGTAGCAGGGTGGACGATGGATTGACGGAGTGGTTAAAGGGGTATTTGAAGAAGAACGGAGCGGCACAGAAGATGGTAAGTGCGAGTGGGTTTAGAAGTCTGGAGAGGGATCATCCAGAGGTGATTGTTAGTTTGGAAACGTTGCTTGGAATGAGAGAGAAGCCGGATGATGATGGGTTAAGGATTCAGTGATGGACCTGTCAATCGCAGACTGCGAGCATGTTCATACTCTGAGGTGGAAATGGACGACATTGAATGTCAGGCTGCAGTGATAGGAGCATTTTTTCGAATGTACAATTATGAAGGTTGGCTCAAGGAAATGCTTTCCCTATATCTTCTACATTGCACTAATTACTCTTTCTTACATATGAAATCGACCTTATATTGGCTGCGAGATAATTGTGTAATCTACGCTTGTATTCAAATATACTTGTATGATATGATATAGAGCTCGCCTTGATGTTTATTCAAGACTGTAAATCTCAAAGAGCGAGAAGATACAGGCTGAGTTCATTTAAACTTCATGTTGGGTATCTAGTTGTCACACCGTTCTACCGTCCGGTGTCCGAAACCCATATCCTACATGGCCGCCAGTTCCATCGAGTTCCTCTAGTTTATCTCACATTCTTTATTAAAACCTGTAACCCAGAAATCCCACAAACGCTCCCAAAAGCGCCAACCCCAAAATCACTTAACAGTCCCCCATCCAGACTCCAATGCAGCGTCAATGGGAACCAACTTCCATTAACAACCACTTGTCTCCACCATTCGCTCTTCCACCCATCACTTTCCTTTTGTGCTACGCCCCTAGCTTCAGCGATCTCCCTCTCTCTCCACAATCGCCCGAAATCCAAGACTACATGTGCCATCCAAAACCTACAGCTCCATAGCCAAGCGCTATTTTGTTTCTGCTCACTCCATCCCATTACCCCCTTCGAACTAAGATATGCGCCATTTTCCAACGTCTGGAAGATCAAATTACAGACGACTTGCACGCTCGTAATGCGTCTCACTACACTATCCTGTTCTTCATTCTGCAACACTGCTTTCCCCCATCTGTATATACCTACTAAGCCAAAGATCCTGGCAAAGATCCGGACGTCCGATATTAGTCCGGAAAGTGCTTTTAATCGTGCAGCGGTGACAAGCAATGGTGAAGCTGGAATCGTTGACATATCGACTAGAACTGTAGCATTTGGCGGCAATTCTACCGCACTCTTTAATATCCTACGTATTTGTGTCCGTACAGCATGCAACGAGATGGAAGAGAGCAAAGAGGAAGTAAGGAGTGTCGTATAGCAGACAGTCATGAGAAGCGTATCTGTACCGGAGGGCGTGGATAATATTTTAGCGAGTGTCTCGAGGGAACGATCTGTCTTTTTTAGATATAGAGGAAGCCATTTTTGGAGCACCTTAGGTGTAGGGAGAGGTTTCGGCGCGGGATGGGCTTGCGTGGAAGGTATGGAGAGAAGTGGTGGTGGGGTGGACGTTTTCTCGATGCTTGATGTTGACTCAAGGGTGGGAGGTATTGTCAGTTCCGACATCGTAAATTTTGTAGAGTTATAGTTTTTGAAGGAGAGTGTGGAAGTGTTATTCTTGAAGGTGGTGGGAAAATGGTGGTGTTAGATAAGGCTCTAGTTATTTATTTCTGGTTCAGCGAGCGAAAAGTACCGAGGTTGTACACTACCAAGTGGAGACCCTTGCTAGCAGCTTCTGATAACCAAGTATGAGCTCTATCTATTCACCATTTGATATCTCTGTTTATTTACTGACAAGGCTAAATTCTTAGATCGCTGCCATCATAATTTCTTTTTGACGATCGTTGTTATCTAGATCATAGAATCAGAACAATCTTCAGTCTCAGTCATGTATTCTTAAATCCCGGTCATTAATTGTTGCTGTTGAGCTTTTTGGATAGGAGTACATCAAAAGGTTGATGGATTAAAACTTCAAGCCTAAAATAGAATCTGCATCAATAGATATGTATAAGCAAATTCAAGAACACATATGCGACGTCATGGTTATCAGATCAATAGCAAGATATATAGTTTGCCTAACTAGATTGAGTGACATCTGAGAAGAATGGCTAATGGAAGAGGCTGCAAAGGTTTGGGCCGCTACTTGAGGTTCCACTCTCGTATATGATAAGGGAGATGTTGCAGCTGTCAGTATCTTGTTTCTATTGCTCTAATAAGTTACAAGCTGTACGGAACTCCGATATATTCGTCTAGAATAGTCCTTCTAACGCGCTTATAATGCTAGCAGAGCGGATATGACTGGCTATCTAGGCCGCTGGTTTGAAATCTCACGAACGATATATAAAGACAAGCGATGCTCAAGTCCATAAAGATGAAGACAAGAGATAGGCAACTTGTGGTTGTTATGTTGGGTATCGAGCTCTTAATCAGAAATCGAATGTCAATAAAGATAAGAAAAAAGAAAGATCACCCAAGTTACACAGGTAGTAAAATCTGCTCAGACAATGTAGGGTGTTCCGGAAAGATTGGTATATTAGCGACTTTTCAACGCCATTCATGAGTTACCACAAACGATCCTTTTCGATCCGGCCCAAATCCTGACAATCAAGTAACGTTTGTATCCTTTCTACCATAAAACCAGCGCCCCTGCCTGCCTTCAAACCTCCTAACTGAGCAAAACCAGAATCACAGAATCGCCTCTCAAAAACCTATCCCAAATTAGCCTCTATCCCAGTCCCCAAAGCTATGAAAGGACCAGCTTACATCTTGCTAATAAATCTGTCCTTATTAACCGGTCTACCCTTCTTTCCCGCACTCGTCTTTGGCGTCTCCGTCCACATCTCCTTTACGTTCTCTAGCACCATATTACAATGCCTATCGAAAGCCTTTACGCGCGCGAGTAGTTTCTTGTTGTTTCGGCAGGAGATAAGGACCTGATTGTGGGAGCGTACGGCGGTTTGGAGAATACTGAGGGGCCCAGAGGAGAATTCATGTTCTTCAAGTTGCGCAATCTCATACTCTCTAAAAGGGAATTAGCATGCTACAGAGGTTTGCGCGCATCAGCTTGAACGCACGTAAGTTCATTGCGTGGCTTTGCCAGCAGTTCTCTGCAATAATGTTAGTAGACCTTCTAAAACAGTGTAGTTGGATTTGAAACTTGCTGGATTTTTGCGTCCGCCATTTTGTTCTTGTTGCTGGGTTGAGACGTTGCGACTTTCCACCTTGAGCTTGCCTGTTGTTAAACAAATCCTAGCTCGGGTCAACGTTTTTCCAGACCGCCAAGCCAAAATCTTCAGACCCATATTTTCCTAATTGACGTACCGACTCCCGAAAAACAACCCGAGGTGCTTGAATTTATATGTGAAGATTAATGGCTCCTGTTTGTTTCGCAATTGTATAATATCGTTGGTTTCTTTGTCACATATTCTTTCTTGATGTTTGCAAAATCCTTCTATAGTCGTGCCGGGACGACTGTACGATGTACTGCAGCAGCACGAATTGTTATGCCTTTAAGATCAAAAGTTACCAGTACAGCATTCGTGAGAAAGGTATTCTACTTCATGACCAAATTATGGGTAGTACTAATCATGGAATAGATGGCTACAGATACAGATTCGCGACAGGAGGTTATCAAGGAATTACCGAATGATCCAAAGGAAGATGTATTATTTGATACACTTTATGGCGTTCGAACAGTTGAGCTCAATCGACCAGCTGCTCTACATGCTTTGAGTGGATCTATGATTCGAAAAATTGCGCCTAGGCTACAAGAGTGGGCAAAGTCAGATATGGCAAATGTAGTAGTGATTAAAGGATCAGGTGCCAAAGCTTTTTGTGCTGGTGGAGATGTTACGGCTCTTGCGAAGGACAACATGGAGGGAGAGGAGGGACAACAACGGTCTATGAACTACTTCGGCCTTGAGTACAAGCTTGATCATTTGATCGCGACATATAAGAAACCATTTGTCGCATTCATGGATGGGATAACAATGGGTGGAGGTGTTGGTTTGAGTATCCATGCTCCTTTCCGTATAGCAACAGAGAGGACTGTCTTCGCCATGCCGGAGACTACGATTGGATTCATTCCAGATGTTGGGGCTTCCTTCTTTTTATCCCGTATGCCAGGTGCCGTAGGAACATACCTTGCCTTGACAAGCGAGAGGCTGAAGGGTGCCAATGTGTTCTACTCTGGTGTTGCAACACACTATATCCACTCGACTAGTCTCCCAGCTCTAGAGCGCCGCCTGGCAGAACTCAGGTTCCGGGACTACGATTCTCTGGCCGAAAGAAATGCGCTCGTGAATGCTACTATTGAAGAATACTGTACAGGCTTACCACATGATGAGCCAATAAATCTGAGTGGCGAAAAAAGAAATGCAATCGACCGCTGCTTTGGCAAGCGGAGTGTTGACGAAATCATGACTGCTTTGGCCGCCGAAGAAGGAGAGATGAAAGAGTGGGCGCAATCGATGATAAAAACTCTGCACCAAAGATCACCTACCGCTGTTCATGTAGCATTGCGTTTGATGCAGTTAGGCCAGGGGTGGAAAATCATCGAGGCATTTCAACGAGAACATCAGATTGCTGGCAAATTCATGCGGCATCCGGATTTCACAGAGGGTGTAGATGCTTTGTTGATACGCAAGGATAAAAAGCCAGCATGGCAGCCTGCATCTCTCGAAGATATCAAACCCGATGCTAGTGCTGGAATCGTGGATCCATTCTTTGTGGTGGAAGGCAACCTAAGACTTCGAATGCTGACCGACGGAGATTACACGGAATACCCGTGGCAAAGATTCAGCATTCCAAAGGAGAGTGAAGTGGGAAGACTATGGATGAAAGGAGGCCATAGCACCAGGAGGGTTGCCGACATTTTTGTGGAAAAGTATAAGGGCAAACAGGGTATTAAGGAGGTAGTACGAGAGATTCTAAAACGAAGAGCGAGGAAGGGTGAGGATGGAAAGCCAAGATGGCTAGACCTGACCTTAACGCCGTCGGTGCCTTCAAAGAACGAACTCCCAGCGCGTTTCGGAACTCCAGGTGCGGAGGAAGTTGTAAAGGATCAAGATACAAGTTCGGTAGGAAAGGAGATCACAGAGGAACCAAAGCTATGAGATGAATGGTAGTGATCTGTAAGATATTTGTGGGGTCTTGTGGTTTTATGTGGCAATAAGACGCCTCGTTGGTAGACTATCGGGCGCAATATAATCACCTTGAATGAGCATAGGAGTATTTGCAGCATTTTTCCCTCCTATTTTTCCAATCGCGAATTATCAGCAGTACTATTTTCAGCTAGACTTTCACATAAACGATAATAGGCTGCGATATACCAATAGGATTGATGGCCAGCGAAAAGCTTCATTGCACAATTTGAGTTGATGGCAGTAGAAGGATACCTAATGTAGAAGAATTTATCATGTGATTTTAAAAAGGCACATTAAGTGGTAGACATGCTGCCTTGTTGTGTGGGGCTGAGTCATATCATGACACTAAGGATGATACGATAGGAAAGCTATCTAGAAAACCTATAAAAGCTCTTCCCCGCTCTCAGAAGCGTTTCCTATTTTTATGTTGTGTGGTTGAATTGTCACTCTGTACGGTTCGTCAGGCAGACCACTAGTGCAGATATAACAATATTATTTCTTGCCTCACAACTTAGGCACACACACACACATACAATTGCCGTCTACTTTGTAGACATTCGGCTATACCTCTTTGAATCTAGTCTAGCCGAGAATCCTTGCATACTCTTGGCAATTAACGATTGGCTGCGAACTACATCGTCAACATATCTGATCTATCTACCACTGAACAACACCAAGCCACCATTATTATACTTATAATACTTTTTTTTTCTTTTTCCAGCGATTTTATCGTAGAGGTAGTCAGAATTGCACTTCCCTAAGACAAAAATCTTTTTGGATCACGAGAATATAACGGTTTAACGCGCTTTTAAATTTCGTCACCTCGCGAACGCGGTACCAGCCTCCACATTGTTCGGCGTTTATGACCATAGTAAAACGGGCTCCACTTCATTTCAATGACTTTATATCCTTTTTGATCATTTCGAGAGAGCTTCACGATAGCTAGCAGACATCGAACTTTGACGTTAGGTCCAAGAGAAGGATCACGATGTCGTCGCAGACAGCTGGGATAGGCTCTACCTTCAATCAATGGCCCAACCAAGCTGCTCAAGGGCCTTCAATGGACACGACAAATGATTCGAATGAGGATGGGGTGTCTGTTCGGCCGATGAGACGTAAGTTTAATCCAATAGAGGTGCTGGGTAGCTGGTAGACGACTTGCTAACGATGTATTACTTTGCACAGTGAAGGTTCTTTACACGTTTGATGACCAAAATAAGACCAATTGTCTTGCCCGAGGACAGGATGTACTCCAGGTGCAAACCATAGCCTTGGATGAGACCACTACTATAGGCATACTCGATTTGAAGACCTGTATAGAGGCTGTCATCCAATGCAGTCCAGAGTTGGTCAATCGATTGGGCCAAGATTATACAGTGTACGCATACGATTATTCCGAATACGACAATCCTCTTGTTGGGCAGGGCATGCTCTCGAAAGCACTAGCAGCAGCTTTGCCAGCACCAAACGCGCCAGCGCATCAATCTACGAAGCTTATAACTGGTCGAGTATGCAGGAATATTTTGGGTATATTTAATAATGGCGTGAAGGAAACGCTAGAAGTGAAGCTGCGGCTAGTGCCTGTTCCAACAGCAATTCAAGGAGAATATGTCAATACAATGGAGAAGTATAGAGAAATGAGTAGTGGGCTGCCACAAGGCTACGATCACAACGAATGGACAAAATTTTTGCAGTCTAATCCCAATATGACCCAAATGGCGAGCAGATTCGGAACACCGGGCTCAACTTGCTCGAATCAGCGCGGGGGTATGAATATGGAGGTAGTCAATCAACTTCTCAGTCCTAATTTGCAGCAACCTCCTGGTAATCCATTCGGCAACCCAGATCAGATTCAAGGGGGCCAATTCAATAATATAGAAATACACGCGAACGAAAGCATGGCGCTTGACTCCGGTACCGAGAGCTTAGCTGGAACAAAAGGGACGAAAGCAAAGAATTCTCGAGCAGCACCAAAGACAACCATAAAGAGACCCAGAGCCAAGCGTCAGAACAAAACGTCTAAGACAGCCGCAAGCAATGTTGGTGGTAACACTTCTGGGTATGAGGAAGGTACCGATGGTGATGGGGATGATGGGCCAGCACCGCGAAAGAGAGCAAAAACAACACAAGCAGACTGGAACACCAAATCTTCATTTGGACAACCTAGTGGAAGCCTCCGAGTGGCTGCCAGCACTGCTGGGTCTTTACGCTCTTTTCGGCCCATCGCTATGGCGGCAGGTAGTAACCACCTAGAAGAAGTTCCACGCCCACCGACTCCGTTGCCAAACATGGGTAATCCTCGAGATGCTCGTCCTCAAAGTTCACTTCGCCGTGACTCTTTTGCAAGCTTGCCGGATCAAACTAGAAAGCACATATCACCATATCCTGCACTCCCCCCTCCCGGGTCACAAGATCAAATTAGGTACTCGATCGAATCGGCGAATACATCTCCAGAACGACGCTCCACCCCCGGTTTAACTCCTCCTGAAATTGCTTCTTCGCCTCCTGTAATGGGAAGTGTTTCCCCCACCCGAATGCGATCTAGTCCACCATGTCCGTCAAGTCCGGTGCTACCTCAGATGCCTAGGACTGATTCTGGATTCATGAGTGGTTCCATGGAAGAACTCTTTGGCGAAGAAGAGCCTTTCTGCGCTACAAATGAACGAACGCAATTTGCACCAGTGAACTCAAAAAATCATGTCTCGCACCTGTCCCCCTTGGGTCAGGAGCATATCGACGACGAGTTCTTTATTGAGGAAGAGGTTCCCGGTCCAATGGATCTGTTACCTAACAAAATGCCTGTGATCCCGCCGCCTAAGCCAAAGGCTACACCTAGAGTGCGTGTCAAACCACTGCCACGATCCAAGAGTATAATGTCTGAAGATGGTCAACAATCACTTCCTCCTCTGCAGACTGGTAGTCTACCACATTCACGTCCCCAGCCAAGCCGTCTAGGATCTGCACCACCTGCTCTACCTCTCTCCCACCCTCAGATTTCAACACCTCAGGTAGGAACGCAAGATTCTGCGCAGGGGGAACTAAACTCTGGCAATATGCCTGCCAATTCTTCCAGAATAGGAGCTGCTACTGCCCAGCCTCGACAAAACTCCAGATTGGTACGAACTGGATCATTGGGATCTTTGCCTAATGTTCAACTCAGCGACAACGTCCTGCCACCTTCGAATCTTCATCGATCTCAGACTTGGTCAGAAGCCCCTCAACATATATCTAATGGCGGTGTTGCAGCACCACACCATGTCACGGGCGCGATAGTGCAACAGCCACCACCACCTGTGCGCATTCTGCCCCAAGGCTATCAAGCGTTCATGCCTCCAGCCCCTAAACCAGAGAGGCAGGTCAGCGCATCTTTTCAGACTAAGAAGATTATGTTGAAGCAGAAGCTAGATGAGGCGATTGCTAGAGGGGAGATGCCTCCATTCTGCAGTAATTGTGGTGCAATCGAAACTACAACATGGCGCAAATCCTGGTCGCAGGATCATCAGGGTGTACCTGGGTATTATGACTACTCGGATGAGCCTGGCCGGGTCACTGCGATTGTGATTCTTACTCGTGATGCTGATGGTCGACCAACTTCTTACCAGCTTATTAAGAAATTCTTAGCCAAAGGAGAAGACAAGAGCCTTTTTAAGGAGTTTGTTCTCTGCAATCGTACGTATCCATTTTCATCTAATAAGTGTGTAACTAACCAGGCTAGCTTGCGGTCTCTGGATGTCAAAATACAAGTCTCATCGACCAGAAGATCGGTGGGAATGTAATAAAGGCAAGCGACCCCGCAGCCGTCCTACTAGAGCAAAGTATTCCAACGGCCCGTTCCTGACTTCGGATGCGAACTTCCCTCAGTCAGAGAGTTACTTTCCCCCGTCCGACGCTTTCTATCCACAGTCCGAGCCAGCAGGGCCAGTGGACGGTGCGGCTGATAGGAGGTCTCCTACTGGAGCTGACTTTCCTATTGAGACTGAAACCGATATTCAGGTCCAGAGAGTGGAACTTTCCCTTGTGCCTTCTGCAGACCATCTCCCAGCCATCAAACTCCGGGCCTCAAAAGTGAAGAAAATCAACCCAATGACCTCTAATGCTGCGTCTGCTGCATTGAGAAAGGCTATTCGATCTAGTCCTGCTAGGTGGAATGGAATTCGAGGCAGCTCTGTATTAAGAGAACCATCTATGGGAGCGCAAGATAGCCCAATTGAGCTACACGACTCCCCAGACCCCACGAGACGCATCCTGTTCCCTTCTCCACCCAAAAAGGATGGCTCTCCAAAAGCGCTAGGAGATACGTCGTCCAATGGTGTTTATATTTCGCCGTCTCATCGTCGCTCACCCAAGAATCCGATTGATGTTTTGAACAAGGAGAATTATCCACCCGCTATTGAAGACGAGGATGATGATGCAGAGCTTCTTCGTATGTTCGAGGAAGAGTTGGCTCGACCATCAACACCAAATCAAGAAAAGCGAAGTACAAATCAATTTAAGACACCCACTCGGCCAACACCTAGTCATAGGCCTATCACTCGCAGCATCTCCAGATCTGTTCGATCGGTTAGACTCCCCAACTCACCCAGTGAACTCCTTCGCTTCTCCGAACGACAAACTCCCTCCAAAACGCCCACTCGCCGATCGCCACGAAATCATGAGTCATATTTCGATTCACCATTCACAGCAACTATTAACCAAATGATATCTGATGCCAATAATAACCACAATCTCTCTCCATCACAGCATCAACATCAAAGTCTAGACCATAGCTTCGATTTCAGCACTCTTCCTGATTTACCCCATATGGATAGCTCAGCACATCTGGATGGTAACCCAGAAACAGATTTTAATTTGGAGGATTTTTTTGGAACTGATATGCCAATGCCGAGCTCACCACCTCGAATGTTCAATCTCTATGAAGATCCACCTTTAAATTGGACGGAATTTAACAACATCGGCGGCTCAGGCACAGATCATGAAGTTATCGTTAAGGAAGAAGCTGCCGAAAAGAACGGACTTGGGGCTGAGGAAGCATCGGATAAAGCTAAAATGATACACGATCCCCAGAAATCAGAAGGTACTGGATCGTGATAAATGGGAGATAAAATTCATTCTGAGTCTCATGTATATTTATTTGATTAAGCATAGCGATATGGCGTTGGGGGATTTTGTTACATTAAGCTGATGGCATAGCACAGGCGTCTGAATTTCATAGGAATGGGTTCATATTTGCCGAACACTTCAGTAGGAAGCACGAGTACTTGATGATGATTTGCTGCTGTTGCACTTAAGACGCACAGCTAGCACGGCATCCCTTGATGTTGATGATATTAGAATTAAAATTAAGAAACTTGTCAAATAGGTCTATTACCCGGCCAGAGTAGACTTGCTGTTAGTATAGTGAAGAAATAGTCTATACATATGTGTGCTTGAATAGGTGCGAAAGACTGTAAAATAGAAAAATGCCTCAACAATATCTTTGATAGAAAGTTCGACTTTATAAAATTGGGCTCTTGTGTGACATTATCTTTTAAGAAACCCGTAATCTTCACACCCGAGTCTTGCCTCTCTGATCGTTCACAGGATGTCACTCTGAGTGTGTAACTAGATTTGCAAAAAAGAAAAATTGGGAGGAAAAGAAGACTATCATACTGTTTAGTCATTGCTTAAAGATAGAAGAGGGTGCCAAGTCACCAAAATAATATAGGTTTGAAACGTAGAGAAAGTGATTGTGAGTGTTTACTTTTGCAACTTCCTGAAAGCTATCAAACATACAGAATTGCTCCAACCATATCTGAAGGATTATCCTCGACAGTCGAGAGTATGTTCGAGCAACTTTAGATAAGAACATGATCTATGGTGCTTTCATAGACTCGAGGATATTACGAACATTTGCAAATTCAAGCTCTGCCATCGTCTCGTCCCAGCACCGATCGGTAACTATCTTGCCCTCGGGGGTGTAAAGATATGCGGCGAATCTAGAGATAGTTTAGTGGTAAACAACAAGGAGAGGGAAGAAGCTGAGCAGTGGGCTTACGGGTGGATTCGCCAGCTCATAAGAAAGCATCCATGGGATTCCTTTCCCTTGTTTACAACAGCATCTACAAAACATGATGCACCGACTCTAGGTGTTCTTCCGGCAAGTGCGAAGATCTTAAGACCTATCTTGGCACCACCTTTTACTTCGCGTGCCAATTCGGTGCCTTTGCACCAAGCCGGGTCAGCAAGGTTGACAATAACGTCGTCAGCTGAGACGTAGTCTACAAGCTTCCACAGAAACATGTGTGCTAACAACTTAGATGAATTATATGTCTGCTGACTGTCGAACTTATTGGGGTCGTCGAAGGCTGGAAGCAGCGGGATAAACTCCTTTTCCGGAAACGTAGCAGCTAACGTCAACGCCGCGTTGACAATACTCAGATGAGCAGGTCCATCAGGCGGACCCTTTGCCTTAAGTGTTGGCAGAAGCAGGATGGCTAGCAGTATTGTAGAAAGGTAATTGATCTGCAAGACCTCCCCGTGACCAGTACTTTCGATCCTTCTGAACGAAAGAGGTAAAACACCCGCATTGAGTATGACTATGTCGATACGAGAGAGCTGAGTCGCGACACGTGTTGCAAAACTTTGGATTGATTCATATGAGCCCATATCTAGCTGCCAAACACTGATCTCGGCCCGTGGGTACATCTCGCGAAGCTCCCTGGCTGCAACTTCCCCTTTATCAAGAGAACGCACTGCCATGATTAGATGTGACAGTCTGAGACCCAGTAGTTGTCGAGAGGCTTCTAAGCCAAGCCCAGTGTTGCTTCCAGTGACTATGGCTATCTCATCAGATAGATTCGTTGTTTGGGATGGCCACTTTGGTTTGGCTACGAATTGATTGTGGTAAAATACTTTGCCAAAGCTATCAGTGGATGGCTCCAGGTCCCTTGATCCCACCATGATGTCGCCAGTAAACTATCTATAGTAGTAATGCTTTAGCTCGAGTCGTAGATAATGATTGAAATCAAAGTTCATTTGCTAGATGATACGAGAGTATATGTAAGTTTCTGGAAATCTTTCACTCTCTTAAGTATTCATATGCCGAAATTTATTTCTTCTGCTCTTCGCTCACGTCCTTTTATATACTGAGCTCAGTTGATATAATATAGTGCTCATGAACAGACCTTTCTCTGATTGGTGAAGTCTTGTGTCTTACACCAACCCAAAACGGCAAACAATCTTAGCAAACGTCTACAAGGGGGTCATGGCTGGTCAGAGTGTGCCCTATAACTGCACCGTGATGAGCATAAATGCACCACATGCTCTACAAAACGAAAAATAGTGGAGCGTATATTAATAGACGCATCATCAATGTAAATCTACGAATCTACTATATTATACCAGGAAAAAAGTACGATGTTCAATATTAGGGACTTTTTATCTCCACTGAGAGATACTGTGGGTTTCGCAGGTTTATTTCATATCCCCTCGAACTTTCTTAGTTTTGATGTACTGAATACGAATCAAATATTTGGAAAGACTTGATGCCGGAAATAAAGATGAAGTCAAAGATGTCTTCTCTTAAGATCGCATTGTTCTGTATGTCTTAATTTAGCTTACACCTTCATGTTGCTGGTGGCATTGTAGCTGGTTTTTACGTCGGTACATTTGTGCACTAGACGGGACTGCAAAACAATAATAGAGATTAAAATTCCGCGGGTCTTAATGCGCTAGATGAGCTTCGCCACATTTCTTACACGGCATGGGTAAACATGTCTGCTTAGTACGACCAGAAAACATAGTCTACGTAGGAGAACTCTAAACCTGTCAGCACTATTAATAAGATGATTTATTTTCTCTCGGAACAAAAACTTTTGATTCCAATCTAACAACTAGCCGGAAATATTGCCAAAGAGGGAATTTATACTGAGTTTTTCATAGAAGGACTGGTGGGACCGATGGAAATTTAGTAATCTGGTGTCAAGTAGATTCGATGGTACTGACGTGTGCTTTGTAACAAGCGAGCATAAGCAGATGCTATACCCAATCAGGAAAACAATCTTAAGCATAGTCTTACTCGTCTGGCTGATCCCATTTGTCTTTGATCTATCGCTTTCTGATCCTTTCCAAGCTGCCACGAGATACGGATATGTCGACAGGTAAGCTTTGGCTGGTTATATTCTAGAGTATTAGGAAGTGTCTGATTTGTATTTTGGTTGTCTAACGAGACTTGTCAGGCCTGCATTTTGTAGTGTTGACGAACGCGGACAAACCGGGTCCAGAGCTGCGAAAATCGATTCGGAGCCGATGTATGCTTGGGAAGAACCAGGCAAAAACATTTGCCTTCCGCAAGAGAAAGTCGAAGAGGGCAAAAAATCAAAATAAACCTAATGAGTTTCCTTTAAATATATCTACGACAACTGCATCTTTGGAAATTGCACCTGTAACTATCAGAGTACCAACACCTAACAAGTTCGGGTCGTATGTGAGTGGGATTCAGTTAGCCGATAATGTAGACCCCAAATTGGTGGAAGTAGTTGTGCAATGTATGTCGGTCTACCTTAATTTTATCTCGTCTCTTCTCTGCACCCAATTGGCTTACTGGTCACTAAATGGAATTTAGTTTCGTCCATAGCCAAGCAAATACTCTTTCCTCTACAGCCATGTATCTTCTTCGAGCATCGGGTCTCGTCGTGGGTCGCACCCCTAGCAACCGATCCTGCCTATCTACATTCCATGATCTTTGTATCGCAATTCTACTTTGACGCTATACTACCCGGCAAAGTCTCTCCTGTTCGGCAGCAGTCCATTTCACAATTTTTGGAAACGGTTAAGCTTCTACGTGAAAGACTATTATATGGGACTAATGATGCGAGATTATCCTTCACGACTATTTTTGTTGTCATAAGTCTCATAGGGTATGCACTCTTAGTGGGTGACCTTGAGGCCGCTAGACACCATATAGAAGGACTGAAGACGATTATCGATCTCAGAGGAGGCCTCAACTCCTTCAGATCAAATCCAAAGCTTTTAATCGAGGTTCTCAGGTGTGACATAGGTATTGTGCTTCACGGTAATTACAAACCGGTATTTTACCAAAACTCACCATCACCACTCTTCTTTCCGCCATTTCCTCATCTCAAGCCTTTCCTCCAGTTACAGGAGCCTAGACGGCACAAACCAGCCCGCACTCCGGATGGTGTAGCTGACGGTTTGGTGGGTATATGGAACTTTATATCCGATTTCTGCTCGGTGATCAACTTCGCAGCCGAGTCGCAGCAGCTTATCCCGGTGGAAACCCTGCTGGACGCCTTTACCTCAACCATGTACTCTCTTTGCCAGATCAAATTTGATGCCGGCTCTAGCAATGAAGCAATTCGTCTCGGACTGCTCGCCTTTTCTTGCAGTATCTTCTTGCACTGGCAATGCCTAGAAATATCTTACTCTTACTTGATCACTGCATTTAGAAACTGTCTTAAGACTCTCAATATCTCACAGATTCAACCACAAATGTTGCTATGGGTATTAGTTATGAGGGCTGTTCTAGTATTCGATGACTCTGACAACTGTTGGCTTCAGCCTACCTTAATGGCCCAAATGGAAGCTTGTGGGACTAGGTCTTGGAGTGATTTTAATCAACTGCTGAAGACTAGCTTGTGGGTTGACATAGTACATGAAAAGCCTGGAAAGCGACTGTTTAGTTTGATAATGTTGCAAGCTGACTGCATGGTATCTGTTACCTCTTCTGATGTGAAGGCTACAGGCACTCTCTTTCATTCATCATTATCTTCATCAAGATGATCATGATTGTCATACTCGACGCAGCCATAAGTAAAACTCCTCAGGACTAGCTTAGACACCTTTTCGCTTTCACATATATATACCAAGTATTGCCAAGACTTTGAGAGAAATCTATGCGAACAACATCATTTGTTTCTTGCACTTAAATAATGGCATTAATTGGCAGATGGAAACTTTGAATTGTTGTATAATAACTTGACTTCAATTTTTGGCGGAGTGTTGTAGCAAGTGTTCTTCAAAACGAAACAGTGCATGCCGTGCTACCAAGCCTAAATGGCGTAATGTCACCTGACCCAAGAAACCATCCAACGTTCTCTACTCTAAGCAGCTTCCATCCCTCCACGGTTCAATGCCCATGTATTCGGGTACACAGACATGACGAGTTTTTATGTCTCTGCGATGCGGCATAGTGTCAGCCTCATGAATATCGATCCGTCCAAGATATGGGATCGAACGATAGATGTGGTTGGTGCGAATTGGCATCTTGGCTTTACAGCATTTGGTGGTCCACCGGTGCATTTCCAAATAGTATAAGTTGAATTCCAGGGAATCATATATTGTCACTAAAAAAATTCAGCTTCACAAAAAGTTTGTTGACAAGTACAAGTGGTTGGATGAGCAACTGGTGATAGTTCCGTGGTTACTAGGAGGGAACATACGCTAATTTATTGTCAGTATCAAGAGATATTTGCGCTAAGTCAGGCACTCCCAGGCCCAGCAAGTACCAAGATGCTTTTCTGTATAAACTATATTCATGGTGGTCTTCTCGCTGGCTTTGGAGCTTTGATGCTGTGGTGGTATGTGCAACCATTAATCGATAGTTTTCACCTGCTCAATGACCATTACTAACTTATCTTTTAGCCTTCCAGGTGCCCTTGGCATGTATGGTCTATCTTTGGGGGTATCACGTATTGGCGATACCTTACCTCCACCTGTTTATGCTCTCCTCTCGGGTCTTAATGCAGCTACGGTTGGCATTATTGCTCTCGCGGCTGTTCAGCTAGCCCAAAAAGCCATTACTGATAAAGTAACTCGTGCTCTGGTGTGTCTTACTGGAATTGGTGGAATGCTATACACGGCTTTATGGTTCTTCCCGGTCTTGATGGCCGGGGCGGGTATCGTAACGGTCGTTTGGGACTTTCGATGGGTCCAGCGTATATACATGCGACTGTGGGGCTCCCGACGAACCTTGCCCCAAGCGGCAGGACATAATGTTGAACCGGGACAGAGCTCTGGTGAAGGCATTGTAGAAGATACAAGGTCCACTCACACCCAGTCTGGCAACGAGGAGATGTCAACTCCCCTTCGACGCACCCCAAATACTGATGATCATCATCCAACCACAGCTGATTTGGAATCCACCAGGGTATTAGAGGAGTCACAGGACTCCAATAGAGTCGTTCCATACAGTATACAATTGAAGGTCATTAGCTGGAGGAGTGGTATATGCGTCATTGCTGCTTTTGCAATGTCATTTGTCACAATCATGATTCTACGCGGTCTTTTGAAAATGCCACCTAGAGGTGTTTCTTTGTTCGCAAATCTCTACCTTGCAGGCACAATCATATTTGGTGGAGGGCCTGTAGTTATTCCACTGCTTCGCGAATATATTGTAGCCGAAGGATGGGTATCTCCACGGGATTTTTTGCTTGGCTTAGCGCTGATTCAGTCATTTCCTGGACCAAATTTCAATTTTGCTGTCTACCTTGGGTCACTTGCTACGGTCGGAACGACTCTTCCTTCATTCCTAGGAGGTTTCCTTGGGTTTATTGGAATATTTACCCCAGGAATCATTATTGTCATAGGAGTCATGGGTCTATGGAGTGTGTTACGCTCTCGACGATGGTTGTTGTCTCTGCTCAGGGGTGTAAATGCTGGGGCTGTTGGACTGGTGTTCACGGCAGTTTACAAACTGTGGCAGATTGGTTACGTAGACGCGGAAAACCAGGGGGGTAGCCCACTTGGAAAGGATGCTTGGTGGGTTGCAATAACCGCCACGAGTTTTGTTGGTGGTGCGTGGTTTGGCTTGAACGCTCCATTCGCGATTCTACTTGGGGGTGTGATGGGAATGGCTTGGTATGCAGTTATAAAGATTTAGACACCAGTTTTCACCAAATGATCTCCGGTGACAGTATTTACAATACCCAAAAATGCAAGCACTTCAAGTCCATGGCTTGAGGGTGAAAACTCATCGTGCCCAATGTGACTTTCGTGAAAATTCCACGTCAGTAAATTTTGGAAGAATAGAGGTCAATTCTAATCAGAAAATATCATGGATGTCTGTTCATCGAGTTGAACCCATATTTGCCTCGATTTCTAAAGGACTAGAAGATAGCGTGTGGCAATTAACATGTCTGGTTCTTCGTTCTTGGTTCTCGCTAAATGAAGGGGGTGGTATCACGTGTCTCGACTTACGTCAAAGCCTAAGCGAACGTGCAGGAAGTACGTCGAACTATCTAGGTCACAACGAGGCACAATCACACATAAAGTCGCTAATCTTCATTTTCGGAGAGAGTATGATAGTACTTCATCGACTTTCCGATGTCACCAACTCTATTTGATCTGTGGCCAAATTATGGATAGCGAACAATGCTCGGGAGTTGGGGATATCGGAACGATAGTTCCACAGCTCAATATAAGTGTATCAAGCGATGCAGACTCAGGGGTTACTTATTCTAAGCCAGCCACTCAGCGGCGCCAACTAAGTTCACAAGAGCTGGAAGCTCTTAAACCAGTGATAAAGGATCTTTACATTGACCAAGGTCTTCCTTTTCGGGAACTGCGGAATATCCTCTCAACTCAATACGACTACAATCCTACGTAAGTGCAAAATATGTTGTGGTTCGATAGACCAAAATTGCGACCACACAACTATAATTTCAGTTCTAATCATGGGTCAGTGTGAGACAATTTGCAAGACTACGTAAAAAATGGGGCTTGAACAAGAACACAAAGTCGGCTGATCGCCATGAATTCCTGCAATACGTTGATAGGGGTGAGATTTCAGAAGAGGGATGGACGGGGACTGTCTCACTGAACATAGAGAAGGTACAGCGATGGAGAAGAGAGATGAGTGTTCAGTCTAAATTAAGGAGCAAGTCTTCCCCCTGACAGAGTGGAGGCAGTTCAACGAGCAGCAGTGCTATTCAAATGGAGTTTCAACTAACTGTTACTCAGAAACCACTACTGGAAGCAAATCTTTAGTGACAAGTTTGCCTATGACTAAAGATCAACTTTTCCAATTATCAGTGGGAAACTCTCAACTCACAAGGCAACCTATGGCTCCAGCAAAGTTTCTTATCACGGAAGGCCTACTGTATAATATTGACACATACGTAGCCGGTATGTACGACCAAAAAGCATGGCGCCCTGTTGAACACGGTACCGTCCAGGACGTATCTTCAGCCGCGCAACTGAAAACATTGGACAAGTTTTATTCGGGATGTGATACAGCTTATGAGTTTATAAGGGCGAACAAGTTTGTCGAGGCTCGAAAGGTTCTATCCGCTGCCTGCGGTCTAGTCCGTGAAATTATTGCATCCGGTCACCCAGAAACCCTAAACTACCTTCTTGATACATTTCATGACCTCACACAAGAGCGATCTGAACCCTTTCGTAAAACACTCAATCTACTACGAGACTATATTGGCAGGATGGCGATGATCGTTCTCCCGAAAACACATCCTTGGCGAGCGATTTGCTGCTCACTAGGGCAAATCGATATCAACGAGCTCGACCAAACAGTTGTCTTGTCAATGAAGACTCTAGCCGATGTTTCGGGAAGGAAAGGAGGAAGATTTAGCAGCAGCAGCGTCTGGAGCCGGGTCATGTATATCCAATGGACGCACGCCAACGACCTCGGAGGCGGAGAAGCAGCTCTGCGAAAGCTACTCGCAGAGATCCAAAGCGCTTCCCCGAGTCACCCAGAGATCTTCGTTGTAATGAAGTATTTGTCAGCCAGCGTGCGACGGCAGGGTCGGCTAGACGAATATGAGGATATTGGGAAGGAATACATCGCAGCTGCACAGTCGTTTGGAACAGCTAGCAACCTTGTCGTTGGATACTTGTTGACAGCGATGGCACAATACATGCTTGGCAAAGAAAGCCAGGCTGAAGCTAATCAGAGAGAAGCTATCCAGATACGCCTTTCGCAGGCAGATGCACAAAGGATGACCTGGGGGATCCGACATCTAGGCACGCTGGAGGCATGGTATAGAGAATGGGGGCGTGTTGCAGATGCAGAAAAGATCAAAAGCGAGATGGAAAGCTTGATCGAACGCGAAACTGCAGGGGAAGAAGACCTGATAAATCTTTAACCTACGGAAAATATTCGTTCAAACAGGGAAGAGAATGCACTGGGGAATATTTATATCACCTGCATATTTCGACATTGAGATTGTCCGGATTGCAATTTAGCACCAAAAGACACTACTATCACAGAAACGCTTCTAGCACAGTGTGTTGATATAACCACCGGTCAACTTACTGAATAGGCAAATATTATTAATTCATCTAAACAACTGCCTCACTTTTAGGCGGTCTCGTCCCGAAAATCGTGCTCCCGACTCTCACCTCTCCGCTACCCATTCCAATGGCCCCCTCAAAGTCCTCACTCATGCCCATGCTGAGCTCCAAGCCCTCCTTCAGTCCAAGCTCCTTTTCCAATCTCTCTTTCTCCTCTCTCAGACACTTGAAATCTTCATTCTCCGCCCCCTCACCCGTGGCTTTTGATCTTGCAATCGCTCCGATCGTCATCAACCCAAGCAGCTTGAGATGGGGACAATTGTCGATGATGTGCTTGGCAAGCTCGGTGGTCTCTGGGCCAGGAGCGACGCCTGACTTCGAATCCTCGCCAGAGGTGTTGATCTGGACGTGAATGTTCAGAGGGTCGGCTGAGGATATGGTGGAGCGACCGGCGTCGAGTTGCGTGGCTTTCTTGAGTGTGTCGACGGACGAGACCAGGTAGAGGTTAGGTATTTGCGAGGCAAGGGGCTTGCATTTATCTAGTGGGATCATTGTTAGCCAGCATTCGTATTTTCAGATAGACCCTATGCAAAGTTTGATAGATACATAGCCAGCCGTAGGGTTACAATCGAAAATATAAAAATGTATATGAAGACAAGCGCACGTGATGTTAAGATTGCACTGAAAATCGATGGGATTTCTGGATTGTTACTCACTAGATTGTAAACCACCAATGAAATGCCATTTGATATCCTTGGGCAACAATTCCGCCTTCTCCATCAACTCCTGCGCATAATTCTCCCCAAAGTGCTCTTGCTTTGCATCACGATAGAGGGCTAAGACATCCGTTGCTGGCTTCAATTTTGACACTGCTACCAGTCGTACCTACAGACCTGTCATTAGCCTTGCCTCATACGCATCGTCGAGACATCTTTAAGCTATGCCTTGCAGGGAAGTAGATGAGGAGGTAGGGGGAGGGGAGCTCACGTTCCGCCCACCGGCTGCTGCGTTGACCTTTGCTGAAACCTCCTGTAAAGCTTCCACCAGAGCTTTTGCACGGGTGGGATCGACTTTCATCTCGTCGCTCATCTTCGTCGCTCGTTCAAGGATCGGGTTTCCGCCTGGATGTCTGGTGCAGTTTAATCTCCACGTCAGACGTCACAAATTTGATAGTGGCGGGAGGTCTGTCCGGAGCGGAGAGGACGCGGGCGGAATTCGCAAGATCCCTCAGTTTCTCGATCCCATCACCAAGATCGGCCTTGGCAGACGTGGACTCCGTAGATAGCAAATGTGCTTTAAATAGATCGTCGGACATGTTCCCCGGTTTTGCGAGGAGAAGCTTTTTTAAAGGTTCTGTTAGTTCTTCGAGTGGAGAACCTGTCCCAGGGGAATGACAACTTGGGCGTGAGATGATTCGTCTCGACAAGGTTTCCGTGGGCTGTGTTGAACAGCTGCCCCTGGACTGCTCCGAGCCTTTTCCCACTTCTAGCTTTTGTGAAAATCACGGCCATACTTGAAAGTAGATCCTGAAGTATATGGGATGAATGAGATGAATGAGATGAATGAGATGAATGAGATGATTAGTGTTTGGATCCAATGGGGGTTGGTGAAGCGCT
>Ga0247807_10000666_pt1 | contig 21546 bp, 18 predicted proteins | sample UWRJL074202C1_FD_179931 | JGI IMG/M metagenome (GOLD analysis project Ga0247807, IMG submission 179931) | Plant litter microbial communities from Arlington Agricultural Research Station in Wisconsin, United States - UWRJ-L074-202C-1 | ecosystem: Environmental > Terrestrial > Plant litter >...
CATGGATAGCTCTATATTATATCCTATGAAAAGAAGCCAAATGAGGATATGTTATTCGTAAGCGCTCCTAGAACTGGATAAAAAACTTCAACTCAACTCCGATCAGGAACGTACCGCAGTTCTACATGCTCTCCACCGGGCAATCCTCACTACACCTCCGTCTGAAACACTTCCAGATACAACTTTCGTTTTTACGATTCTCGATAACCCACGCAACAATACCTGGTCATTTTCTCGACCTACTGATCCCCTTCTCCTCCAGTCTAATAACTACTGGGTGATGCCGCATTTCTCATATTGGTCGTGGCCCCTTCCTTTCATCGGGACAATGGACGAAGCTCTATTCAAGATTAGGGAAGTGGAAAAGATGAGATGGGAAGAGAAGGTGGATAAGGCAGTTTGGAGGGGTACAGCTTGGTTTAATAATGCCGGAAATACTGATCTTAGACCGAAGTTGTTAAAGGCAGCAAGAGGGAGGGAGTGGGCGGATGTTGAGACCTTGAATTGGGTTGAGAGTGGGAACAAGGCAAATAATTCCTTGGGAATAGAGGAGTTTTGTCGATTCAAGTATGTATTATACACAGAGGTGAGTAAGTGCGCGGTGGAACGAAAATCGAGGATTAATGAAGAAACTATACGCTGAGTATGATTGGGATTAATGATAACATAGGGAATTACCTACTCAGGTCGCCTCCCATTCCACCAAGCCTGTGCTAGCGTTCTGATCACGCCTCCACTGAACTATCTCATGCACACAACTCACCTCATACGTCCCGTTCTCTCTTCGACGCTGCTCCATTCCGCATCCCATCAAACTTTAGACACGCGCTGGCCTGATATCTACACTGCTTCTCAAGCAAACGCCATATTTGTGGACCCTGACTGGAAAGACCTTGAGGCTACGATAATGTGGCTGCGTGATAATCCATCTGTTGCAGAAGGCATCGCACAGCGACAGAGTGTTCAATTTGTGGAGAGCGGTATTTTAGGGGAGGCGGCGGATACCTGTTACTGGAGGGCTCTGGTGAGAGGCTGGAGTACTGCTGCCATATTAGATGAGAAATGGAAGGAGACCCTTGAAGAAGTGAGGTGGGAAACTTTCTCGTTGATGTTGAAGAGGTAACTATTATGGTCTCAACTGCTGTGATTAATTGGAATAATTCCAACTTATTAACTTGTGAAGTTTCGTTACATAAATCAGACTCTAATCGATGCAAGACCACTGGATAAAATGACATCTGAAGCGTGTTCTGGTCAAGGATACTGAAACACAAAGAATGCGGTGGGCTCCATCCAAACGTGTTCCTCTATTCATCATCTTCAATGCTCTTATACTCTTCTCGTTGACCTCAAATATTGCCAAACTTTTATCCTTTCGAATGTTCATCTAAACACACAGTACGAAATAAGTACTCATAGTATTCATTAATTGTCTAGTTTTCCACCGTCAAACAATTTTGAGCTCCATCGATACTCCCAACTCCTTCGAGACTTTGAAAACTATAGGAAAAATAACTCATTGGCATCGGAGCTCATAACCACAAGCAATCTCTAGAACCATGTCACTTGTTCCAGTTATCTCACTTTCAGAGTAGCTTATCCCAATCTTATTATAGCTTCCGCTCGATATCGAAGTGCTCTTTTCATCACTGCCCCTTGTGGGCATAATGACGTCTGAGAGCGATAAAGCCTCAAGATTCGCTAGCGGTACAGGTGAAGCAATAGCGAGATCCTTGTCGTTATGTGAATTTCGAGAAGTTCCGAGGGTATCCTGATCTGGAACATAGCACAGGAGCTGGTACTGCATCAAGGCCACTCGAAGTTCTTCAGTGAAAGAATTATCGGTTTGAGTTGCAAATGGTAGATGTTGAAGGAACACTTTGCTATCTTGTTCAAAGAGAGCAAATAGCTCGATATTGTGCTTTCCTGATTTGGTCGCACATCTGCACGCCGAGAGCAGTTGTTCAGCGCTAGATTTCCACTGGCCTTCTCTTCTAAGAAGGAGTCCATATCTCTGGTGCGCTATTGCTAGCTCCAATCCATGCTGGGTAGTATCTAATTGCGAGACTGAGTGCTCAAGTAAATTTTTCAAAATGTATTTTGCAGACTCAACTAAATCAAGTTTGGAGCATTCGTAAGCGAGCAGGAATCCGTACAGATAGAGTTGAGGACATAATTGATCGACGGTCTCCTCGTATATTGCTGCTTTGACTGTGCTATCTATACTCTCCAGGCATGTTGACAAGGACTCCCAGTCGCTTTCCACCAGTTTGGAGTAAAGCTTTTCGATTAAATGAAAGAGGGTAACGCTGTCGGATACCGAGAAAAGGTCGAATTGGATGATGTAATCGGTGATCGCAGAAAATAACATGAGCTTTGATTCTTCTTTGCGAGATGTCTTTTCAAGCATAAACCCAAAATAACATTTCACATCAGGCTCGGTACAGATGCTTAATACATGAAAGTAATGGTATCCCGCCTCGGCATAGTATTCGTTCCTTTCAAGTGCTTGAGCGAACTTGAATTCCTGCTTTACCGTGGCAGATTTCCCATGTTGATTCTGAAATTCGGCAAAAGTCTTTGTTATGCCGACGAAGTTCTCTGAAGCCGCTGCTTCCGAAGTGCCATCTCCTTGGTAACCATCTATTGATAAGCAGGTCCTATAGGCAGGAAGATTGTCCATGAGGTTATTTTCCAATTGTGAGATCCACCGATCACCCATGCCCGATAGAAATATATCTGTATCTTCTGTGTCAGGCTTCGATGAAGAGCTCCATTCAACAGAAGGTTCTGATCGTGATATATTTAAAATTTCATTGATATTGAGTAAATACTCGTTGAGCTTAGCATGCCTAACAAGATTCCTGAATTGTACAGATACGTCTTGTGGTGGACGGAGTGCGCACCAAGGTTGACTTTCCAGAGCATCTTCAAACCATCGATCAAGTGACGAATATGATCCGGTGTCTGGAATATCGGCTTTTGTCTTATGAGTACACTGTGATCCAGAAATAAACATCTCAGCAGAATTAGTGTAATCCCTAGAAAGGCTCGAGGCTGGTGATAGAGGTGAGTGAAATGCCATCGGGTGGTCATTAACGTCCTGAATATTTCTTAGCAAGATCAAAAAGCATGGAACGGCTAACTACCTCTGAGAAAGCATCTTCGACATCAGGTCGAGGTGTTTGGTAGTCGAGGTCAGAGGGCGTGGCTTTTGAAGAGATCAGAAAAGGACTTGCAATCATTACATGAGTATGGCTTACGAGCATTTGATAACACATGGATGGTGTTTCTCTTCTCGAACTTAGCTATTCGTTCTTTTGTGATTATATATATTTTGTGACTGAACTCTGTTTCTTTGCCTTCACGTTTGCGTTTGTTATTTATGGCAACAATAGGTTGCATGACGTCGCTTGGTATATTCTTTGGAATTTTCAATTCAGACAGCTTTGCTTCCCATGTTCGTTTCCTTTTTACGCGTTAGTTATTTGCAACTCTATCAAACTCTGGGAACAGACTTGGCATTGAGGCCATATTTGTCTCTGAACACAGCCATGACGTCTTCCAGAGTGTGATCCTCGTATGTATACAATTGACGGATTTCTTCTCTCTTAGAATGCCAATCATCGGTAGAAAATTTTACTTGATGGGATAAAGTATCAAACTCTTGTGGCCGAGGAATCGATTCCATGTTATTGATGCCATCCATAATGAAGTAGAGGTTTGACCAAGGCTAGTGAATATCGAGAAATGTGAGAAACTGGTGACTTTAAATTTTAAATTAGGAAGCAGAGGAGATATTTATTTACTTCTGGCCAAAGAGTATGGAACAATTCAGATTGCTAGTGCAATAGCTCCATCGTTAACAAAACCGCATGCATAACGCCACCAACAATTTGCAAGGCTAACCAGGACCAGCTGTCCAATAGCACAAAACCGCAAGTGGCAGCCAATGCACCTGAAGGCTTACCAGGATCGGTTGTCCAATGGCACAAAACCGCAAGAAGCAGCCACTGCAGTTGAAGTAGCATCTGACCAATCCCCAAAGTTTCGCCGCAAAAAGTCCCCTAGTCAGGTACAAACAGTCAATTGAAAACAAATGATAACTTTAATGAGTATTAAATAAACCATGGCCATCGCAGTTATACTCTTCACCGAGTCAATTTGCCAGCCAGTAAGCACTGCTACCTTTTGTAAAGTCGTCATCTCGATCAGCCCTCGTGTGACACAACTTGCCAGCCCGGCAAAAACCTCCACACAAAGTACGGGGCGAAAGTAAGAGAGACATATACGCAGAGGATACGTCAAGGTATTGTTCTTCCTTCTGGAGGGACGTGTATGCCGCAACTGAATTCTCGTACATGTGTGCAAATTTCTGACATGCTCAATCTATAGACTGTGGCCGAAGTCTTTGACACCGGGATTTATAAACACCCCCCCGATAAAAGCGTTGCCCACTTGAAGTCGCGGATCCGAGGAATAGTATTGATTTGGAGCGCCGGGAATAGTGTATCTTGCGCCCACGATATCACTTTGCAACTACCATACAATGAATATTTCAAATCGTAAGCTGTCTTGACTTCATCCAGGTCAGTGTAAAGTGGTTGAACTTGGCAATTGGCTCCCTCCTGAGAACCAACTTGGACCTGCTTGTTCTACCAAAAACCTGACTATTGGTTGAGGAGAGTATAGTTTTTATGTGTTCGAGAGCTGGGTTTCTTACACTATTGAGTTAGTCTTATTGGGGGAGTGTAAGCAGCAGATATACTCTCCTATACCTAACCTAACCCCGAACGTCCCCCTTGAGCAAAGTATATAAACGTCACAACTGACCACTTCCACACGGTTCAGAGACTACTTGAAAACTATCCATCCGCTGCGCTAAAGCCAGCGATGTAGATTTCATAATAGAAATAGCCACGCTGTGATTCTCATTCAAATATGACCTAGTTGAAGTGCTACGAGTACTTCGAATGCCATCCAAAAATTGATTATCTGCTCCCCAACACGTTATCTCTCGGTGTTTCTACAGCCACTGTCACCAACATCCTCACTTCCTGGCTTCTTACCCTCTCGTCTCTATTCACCCCTCTCACCCCTCTTATCCCTCTCATCTCCCATCACATCACATCACATCACACGCGACAATAACAATATTCAAAGCTGAATACACCCTCTACTCTAACACGATAAAAGCTACATTATCGAATCAAAAATTGGATATTCTGGACAAGTCAACTGGTTTGATTCGGGCTATACATCGCCCCGATGGGGTAGGTTGCTGACCGACCAACTGGCCGACCGGCCGGCCGATAGAAGTTTATTTCGAGCGTGTTTTTGCGCGGGAGGCTGATGTTGTGTTGACGAGCTTCCTTAAATGATGGGTTTGGTAGTTTTTCGGGTCGCTGGAGGAAGGGGGAGGAGAACACGAGGCGGTGTCGCTTTTTGGCCGGCTGGATGTTGGATGGTGCATTTTTGAATTTGGATTTTGGTGCTACCATATGCGTACGACGTTGTTTGTAGTCTTTGGAGGAGGATCGACTTTGGAAAATTGCACTTGCGAAAGTCACTGTACGACACAAAAGAGAAATGAAAGAAATGAACAAAAGGTAAGAATAAAAGTATAGAATAATAATAGGGTATCATTCAATTTCGACTATTTAGTTTCCTGTCTTTATCTCATGTATAGCTCGTCTGGGATTTACTCCCCATCGTTATGTTTCTTCCATTGTATCTCCCAGGATTCATTCGTGAAAGTGGCTTACTCGTTCCGAGAGGTCCAGAACAACCAGATGAATTAAACGCCATTGCAATGCCCGCTAATGTTACAAGTCACAACATCTCCTATCTTTCCTTCATCACCGTTCCACTCATAATAGCATCAAGTACCGCTTACACGGCAGAGCGAGTGTAAGGTTCGTACCCAGCACCGTGGACAGGCTTGTGTGCCTGTGGGTTGTATACACCTGAGGTCTGGGGTTGGTAGCTGGTAGCATGTGGATCGTGAAGCGGCTGGTATGAGGATGGGGCGAATTTCTCAGAGTTGCGGTTCTTGTTTCGTGACTCGGATTTGCAGCAGCAGATGGAGAACATCCAGAAGAGACCTGCACCAACACTGAACGCACAGGCAAGCCATGTGACACTCAAGAAGGGAGTCATGATCTTAGCGTGGATGCCGTACATTTTAGCGGTAGCTTGTATGGCTGCCACGACAATGGCGGATGATGCGGTAGCCATGGCAGATGCGCAAATGATGGCCGTGGTGGCGAGACCGGAGACGATGTAAGTGATACATGAACCTCCGCGGGAGCAGAATCCAAAGAGCCCGGTGATGAGGGTCAATACAGAGAGAAGCAAGGCAATCAGGTACACAACTTGAGTCCATTTGGAGACCTTGACGTAAGCTGAGAGTGCACTGGTCATTGCCTTGGGGAGAGTAGCATTCTTGCCGCTCGCTGCCATGCTGACTGCCGTAGCTCTCTCGTTGATATATGTGATATTGATGGAATCCTGCGCCCAGTTGAACTTGCCCTTTGTGCAATCATTGTCTGTAGAGTTGGTCGAGCAGTAGTTCCACAGGTAGACTTTGTATGAATCGGCGATCCCGAAGTCCTTTGCGGTGAAGTTAACGGCACCAGTGGCATGGCCGTTGATGGCTGCTTCGGTCAAGGCACCGGCTCCAAGGTTATCACGCTTGCTTTTCACCCCGTTGGCGAGGTTCTGAAGATCGGAGGAGGAGATGGACATGTTCTTGGTGGAGATCTCGAACATGTCGAGGTTCTTGCTGGTAACGCCTGCGAGCATAGTGATGAGAATGCAGACCAAACTGGCGATCGTCAGGCCAAATGGCACTGCGACGCAGACAAATCTTCCGGCACCCATTTTGATTGTGGTCTCTTCGACGACGTAGTTCGATTGTGTATTGATGGCGTTGATAACAAGCGAGTTTAGCTCGATTGAGGTTTGGATCTGGATGATGGATGGGGATTGATTTGGTTTAAGGCTCCGAAAACGAGAGACGGGGACGAATTGGATTATATTCGGAGCAGGATGGAGTCGTGGAATGAAGGAGAAGAGGAGGATCGTGTTGGAGTTTCGTGTTTTATGTACTACAGCTTGTTATGGATTGAGCGTACAGGGGGGCGCAGTAAGCAAACCCGAGAATCTGCCCTAAAAACCCGCAGCTAGACAGGGGCCGACGAATGTTCGTGGCTGTGGAGGTGGAGGTGGTGGTGATGGTGATGGTGATGATGCTGGCTGGGTGGACGAGGCAACGAAGGTTTCCCAGGGGGGGTGAAGGGTTGGCTGGCAGATGAGTGATATTTACCGGAGGGAATCAAGGAATCCCACCACGGCATCCTATATCGCTTGGAATCGAGTGGGAAAGTGTCCATGTTTACATCTACTTCTAATCATACCTATTCCTGTTCTATTGCTTATTGATGATTGCCTGTTGAATTGTGCTATGATGTGAATTGTATCTAGCATCCCATACAGTAGCAAACTCCCAGCTATTCTGGGTACGAGCGCAAAGCCATGACATTAGTACAGTCTACTTCAGTCTTACTACCAACGAACTACTTTTACATCCCGTTCCAACTGACTGACTATTCTCCCCCATCCCAGCTCTTTACCTTACACAACCCCAACCTCCTCGTCCCCCTCTTTCGGGCTGATGCTCAGGGACTTCGCTTAATTGCCCCTTTTCGTCATCAGTTCTCGCCCTTGTCTATTAATATCATCCCGCCTCCAACTCTCTTTTTGCACCACTCCACAGTTCAAATAGCCTTTTATCCAACCACATCCTTCTCGTGCTTGGTGATTCGTGATATGGCACACATACTATCGCTATCTTCAGCCTCCTGGGGCGGATTCCACGTAACCAACAGTGCTTACGGAGGCTGAATCCTCGCTCAGATGCATTGAGGGTTGCGACGCCGCAGCGCAGGGTTCGCCCGCTTCGGCACAGAGAAAAAAGGGAAGAAAGGAAATGTGGAGTGCTTGACGTTTCATATCTTGGTTCGTCAACTTGCTTTTGTCCTAAAGTCTAAAAGGTGCGAAGCTGGAAAATCTTAATTCAAGAAGGCTGATCCGCGAAGAGTTGGGGTTGATCATTGACAGAAATTTAAATGAAGGAAGATCCCTCCCTTCCCTGTGGTACGGTTGAGCTTAACGGTATCTGAATCCCGAAAGGCTGATACTTAGGTGATTCATATTTGTTGGTTTCTTTTTAGGAAGATTCGTAGTTGTGCAATGACTTGAACGGTGTTCTATTCCGGGTCCGATATCCTGCAGGCAGTCGTGACTATCGAGTAGGCTTTTTTCCCCCATTGTGTGGAGTTCAATGCTGGGCAGCCAAGCGATCTGAGACCTAGGACGGAGGCCCAACTGCTTGGACCTTGAGCATGCGTGTTTGGGATCCAGCTGACTATTCCAATGATACGGTTCACGTTCGTGTTGGTGTTGGCGTTGGCACTGGTGATGGTGAGGTGCTGAGTTGGTTCGTGTTCCATCCCAATGCTGCAAAGCCTGGCTGTGTCACCGCATTATAATCCATTTGGTTGTTCCTTTGCAGCTGTGCCTTAACATCTTATTGCTGCAGGGAAGTTGTGGCCTTTTTTGCTTCAGTTTTGGGGGCTCCTGTAATGGTCGTCTGACTTGTCGATTCTCAAGAAGATTGAAGGAGTCAAAGATTAGGTCGTGTTACGGTTGATGTTGGATGCTTCATGTTGGCTACTTTGGCACTGAAGTAAATGCAGTATCACGAGCTCCTATGCGTTGGTTTTGATCCTTTGTTCGGCCTCCAATTCCCAAGACCAAATAAAATATTGCGCATGGTGTGGTTCTATTGAGATGGGTTGTAAATGTACAATCTAGACAAGACGGTAAATCCTAGGAATCACATGAACATGTCCAGCCAGTTCACACTTCTCTTATAAAGTACTGAAAGGTGCATAGACGGTATACTGTAGTCATCACGTGCCGCTTGAACAAGAAAACTTATAACTTCACAGTACTTAAAAATGAGCTATCTATATTTTTTTGACATGTCATTGATTCTTTAAATTGAGGCTTTGGAGGTTGTTAAGTGGTCAGATTCTTGATTAGTAACTATGCTATAACATATCACTGCGTTATAGTTCGTGCGGACCACCGTGATATCCCGTTGGTCTCAGCAGTCATGTCCTATTGGATGTAGAAGCATTATCAAAAAATGATGGAGAAGAGTTAGTTAGAACGGCGATGAATACGTAGAGACCATAGTCAGCTCAATAGTAGAGATTCCGAACCAATGACCTTGACCAGGAAGCTCAGGGGAAAGTGCAGCTGATAGCTATACAAGCTACGAGAATCAGAAGATTTGGGGAAAGGAAGAGGTAGCTGACGACCATAGAGACATTAGAATTAGTCACGAACCTTCTTAATGCCTTTGCAAAGCTGTTTTGTTTTTTTGAATGTCCATGTTTGTCAAACCGCTACTCTGCTATATGGACTCAGCTGTAGAAATTCAACAACCCTACCCTTTAAAAGGTCACTGGCTCTGATCGGTGAAGACTTACTTCTAGTACCTTTCCTTATGCTAGAACACTTGAATAGCCTTGACGATTAAGTGAGAAAAGACCCATCTTTGTACGTGACCACCCTGATATTTGATACTAGTCTGCTAGAGGGGCCAAAAGACCTACCGTTATCTCAGTATCGCAACGAGGCACGCCAGGACAGCGCTCCAGACCGAAGTCCAGGCGTTACCTTGATACTATACTTCGACTGGAGATTGTGCTCCAAGCTACGCGTCATATCCATGGACGAACACTAATAATAAACGCAAACAAATCCACTTGACGCTTTGCCTAGACTGATTGAACTGGTGCAGGCTCGCCTTGCCGAGAGAACCGTTTGGACAGACTATTGCTGACTACGATAGCACTGGAATGGACGGGAACTTATGGCTTTGGTTTCCCACTCTAGGTACATAAGCTTTGTATCCTTATGTGATGTTCTATAGCGATGAGAGAGGACATAGAAGTGACACAAAAACATATGAGCGAGCAGAACTGTGAGTTGAAGGAACGTTCGGTGCCAAGAACCCAAGGCCTCGAACATCGGCCGCCAATTCTCTCTAAAGCACAGCATCATTCGCAGCCTCAACACTGCTGATCCTCAAACCAAAGCACAGCCTGCTACTACCAAGACTATACGCGCGATCACGATACCGACCTCCCCAGACTGCTTTCATTCAGTCGTTCAACTTGGTGCTAAGCTCTGCTGAATCGCTCGCGACTCTATCAGGCCTCATCGCGGTGTTGACTAACAACACCACTCTCCAGGCGCCTGAGTTAACCCCACCCACATCCGCCAGCTGAATCAGGTACGATAGGTCGCCAACCTTTACCAAAGCCTTGAGCTTGTTGCTCAGTTCCCAGCATTCACTACTGCAATTACTGTCTATATTGAAGCTCCTGGCGCCACTATCTCCCAAGGTATGGGTGTTTTCCTACCTGACTTGTGATCTTTTTCCATTTGGTAAAAAGTGGCCTCAATTCTTCCACTTTGCCGCGCAGAGCTTGATCTATTCTATGCGTGGTACCTGGCTCACGTAATCATACAAATGCTTGTGTTGTTCTAGATTTGCTGACATCTCATCGTTAGTCGCATATCGAATCCTTCAAATACTCAAGCTGTTAGCTGCCACTACGTTTCGACAAAATACCACGCCCACCCTGAGTATCAGCACACGTAGCATCATTGCAGATAGTCGCAGGGAACAGAGGCATATATGCACATAGAGCAATAGAGATTAGAAGGAGCATTCGGACCTAGATCATATCTCCGGACGGGCTCATATTTAACGCCGCACATCAACTACGATAAGAGGAAGCAGGTTCGAACGAGGGAGTATTCCATGGTTTTGCTTTTGCGAAAGGCGACAGATCACATCTTCCCAACCTGAATACTTGAGTGAATTCGGGAAGTCAAGATGGGCAACCAAAATTCGAAAGGCAGTGGGCAATCAACCCCAAAGGGTGGTATGTAGCACCTACACATCCCGCCGTGCCAGATCTAACATGACCTAGGTGCATCTCAGACGTCACTGGACAAAGGTCCAGACCTTCAATCATACCCATCTTTCAGCAAAGCAGACACGAAGGAGTCCAACAGATCGTTCAGAGGCGCGCTACGAAACAAAATACCAGGCGTTAAGACAGATAGTCCTAGAGGATCATTCGCTGGCCTAGCAAATCCAGATGCAGAGAAGTCAGATGCGGCCTCAGTGAGGTCAGGCAAGAGCTCAAGGTAAGCCTTTTCCCCCTGTCTACTACCACATTCGGCGTTGTTTTTACTTATACAGCACCTACAGATCCAACATTGCATCACCCTCTCCAGATCTTGACGAAATAACTTCACCACTTGAAGATCCGCAACCGCCACCTTCTCCAATTCAATCCGCCTCTATGCGCCATACTGGCCACCACGATATTGATTCAGCACAAAGAAGTGGTGAAGTTGACCATGTATCTGATCAGCCACCTTCAGGAACCCACCCAAATTCACATCTCATACATGCAGGACAGTCTATTCTAGTGAAGAGGGACAACATGATCAACCCAATCCAAGCAGATGCACTCACCGCAGCTCCTGGAATGGAGGAGGGCGCTGTAGCAACTGCACAGGAGATGGCAATGGGCAAATTGAAGGAATCAGATGTAGATGACTATATCAAGAGGCTTTTGGATGCAGGCTATGCAGGAAAGAGCACCAAAGGTGTCTGTCTACGAAATGCAGAGATCAGTTCCATCTGCTCTCGTGTTAGAGAAATTTTCCTCGAACAGCCACCACTTATCGAACTTGAAGCTCCAGTAAAGATCGTGGGAGACATTCATGGCCAGTATTCGGATCTTATCCGAATGTTCGAGATGTGTGGTTTCCCACCATCCTCTAATTTCTTGTTCCTTGGAGATTACGTTGATCGGGGAAAGCACTCACTGGAAACAATACTTCTACTCATGTGCTATAAGATCAAGTTTCCAGAGAACTTCTTCTTGTTGAGAGGCAACCACGAATGCGCTAATGTTACCCGCGTTTATGGATTCTACGATGAATGCAAACGAAGATGCAACGTGAAGATTTGGAAGACATTTGTGGATACGTTCAATTGTGTAAGTTCTGCTCTATCTTCTGTAGACGCTGTACTAATTTCCTAAGCTTCCTATCGCTGCTATTGTTGCAGGCAAAATTTTCTGCGTTCACGGTGGACTGTCACCAGCCCTAGCACACATGGACGATATCAGACATATTGCGAGACCAACTGATGTGCCAGACTTCGGACTACTTAACGATCTGCTATGGGCTGATCCGGCAGACCAAGAAAAGGATTGGGAAACAAGTGAGCGTGGAGTCAGTTATTCTTTCGGGAAGAACGTCATCACCCAATTCTTAGCAAGGCACGACTTTGATCTTGTATGCCGGGCACACATGGTGGTTGAAGATGGATATGAGTTTTACGAAGATCGAATTCTTGTCACAGTGTTTTCCGCGCCTAATTACTGTGGCGAGTTCGATAATTACGGGGCTGTCATGAGTGTATCCACGGAACTTCTCTGCAGCTTCGAGCTTCTGAAACCTCTCGACTCCAATGCGCTGAAGAGTCAGATGAAGAAGAGTAGAAACAAGCGCAACAGCCAAGGTCTTATTGGAAGTCCCACATATACATCGGGGCAAGCGCAGAGTGTATAGGCCGCGAGCTTCATCCTCATTCATGTTGGGAAGGCAAATATAACGGAGGCAAATACTTAGGAGTGCTATTCACATAACGCCAAAGAGTCTGTGGCATACTGACAGTCCTGTGCATACAGTCATTTTGGCATACCAAATAACAGCAAAACAAATACCAAGAAACGAAGAAGGAGTTGCCCGTGCAAGGAGGGCAGATTCGAATTGCGAGGATTGCATGCTTAGCATGATCTAGAACGGGTCCAAGATCATACACGCCGAACTTTTCTTTTTTACGGATTGCCACGATATAGTGGATGTGGAATACAGGCGTTTTGGGGATCATCTTTGATGCGACCAATATCTCCACTTTAAAGGTAGATGCATGTAGGCTATGCATTGAGAGGAGGGATGAAACCTTCCAATCGACTTGCCATAAGGTTGGGTGTACTTTATACCGGCGGCATTTGCGAGCTGTGCTGCCTCAGTTTTCGCTGCAGGGAGATGGGATTCGGATAAGAGGTGCCATGAGATATGAAGAATTAATTGATTAGTTGCAATGCTTCATTTTTATTCCCATTGACTCTTTTGTTGTGCTCTGGTCGTCCGGATCAGATACCGGGTTATGTTCCTCGTGAGAAATGCAGACCACTGAACTCGTCAGCCACGCTTGTGGTACATTATATTCCTTGCATATTGAGCATTAGAATTCACTCTAACACATATGCTCTCTTTAAAATCTTTGACGCATAAAAGTCGGTGGAGTCAACTTTAAGTGTCAAGCCTCGTAAAGAAGAAGGTGTGAACAAAGACCAATTAGATACTTCAATTGAAAGAAATCAGAACATGCACGTCACCAAGATAAAAGTGAGACGTAGCATTATCACAAACTTATCGTGATAACATTAAACTTCCAGCCTCCCAGCGAGCAGGTCTAGCTTGACGAAAAGGCTACTATCAGCTATAGCGGAACATATAACTTTTGAGTGAGAGCTCTTTTGAAGATTAGAGATAGATGGTTATATGACCTACCCCTACCTGTAGGCTTGAAGTATAATAGCGTTATGTGGAATCTTGACGGATGGCTACCTCCGGATGTAGGTTGCCTCGGTATTCCGGGTTAGAATATTTTGACATGTTGTCCAGCGGCACTGTAGATGTCAACATGTCAACATGTCAACATGTCAAAATCTCTTGGCAGAATTTCTATCCACCTACGAGTCATGCGCTCCCTGGGATGATAGAGGATAAGTGTAATTGGCGATGAGCTGCTCAAAAGAACCGATAGAGAAGCCATTGCTATTATTAGAAGTTAGTCAAATCAACATGAGGCCTTTGAAGAAAATCATATAAAGTGTCTTGCACGCCCCACCTCACTTCTCAGAGTACGCCATCCGGATCTAAATCTATTCCACAAATGGCCCCGAAGCAACAGGTTCAGCTGATCCCTTGGGATTTTACCTCTCCTGAACATTTCAAGCGGCTTGTACAGCAGCGTGAAACTTGTGGATGGGATTACACGGGCCTCGAAGCATGGAAAGCCATTCAGGCAAATGGCACGTTCAACCTACAATGGATCGTATGTATCTTTTTCTTTATATCGCTTCCACCGCTACCAGCAGAAGTCTGACATCCCTCTAGGTGCTTGAGGAATCCGATCCAGAGAAGGACGCCACGCTGCTCACGCTTACCCAAACGTACCCCGAAGAAAAGGAGCCGCTGCTCGATACCGCGGTTTCGTTTGGTGGGAAGCCAAGGGCTATTCCCGCGCCTCAGAGGTCTTTTGTCCCCATCGGACATATCTGCCTTGGTCAAATGTCCGCGGCCTATGAGAAATATGGACTTGCCAACGGGCCAGGAGTGTACTGGATATCCAACTTTTATGTCTCACGTGCACTTCAAGGACGCGGGTTAGGAAGAGCAGCTATGGATACGATTGAAAATGTTGCGGTTTCGGAACCGCTGTGTGCAAAAGTCTTAGGCTTGAATGCGATCAACAAAGTTGACCCGGATAGAGAGGAGAAATACAAGGCTCTTGGGTTGATAATTCCTCCTGTACGTGTTGCTACTTTGGTGTGAAGATAAAAAGTCAATCTTTGCTAACTTCGTTTAGTTTTCCAACCAAGTGTGGTATGAGAAAAGAGGTTATCAAGCTTATCACGGCGTAGAAAAGCTATTCTCAAGGGTGGACTCGACGGGAAAGACATGGTCTTGGGATGCAGTGTTTTTGAAGAAGGCAGTATGACATAAGCTAGCATATATATATATATATACACCTACCATAGGTACATGTACATTTCCAAAAGAGCATTCGGATTTTGGAGGGCTTCTCTTGATTTTAAATGATTGTGGCAACCTTTCGTTCGCTACTCGGAAAACACATAAACTGTTGGTTTGGCATTGTCGTCTTGAGCTCAAATGTTTGCATGGTAATTTTTGACATAAGTATATAAAGGGGTAGCGAGAACCTACTATGGCCAGAAGCCAAGGAGTCCTCGGAGAGAGAGAGAGAGAGAGAGAGAGAGCACTCCTCGAGTCTAGAATTCCGAACTTATACATTTCCACAAGTCTTTTCAAGAGATGACTTACCACAAAAAGCATGAAGCCTGTCACAAAACTCACTGATGTTGATCTGCTGTATTATAAATTGAAAACCGTTCACCGTCCTGGCCGAGCAGCTTGGCGGGCGGCGAGCTGCAGACCTCCAACAAACCAAATGCTGCAACATTCTGCCTAGCAACCTCTGCTTATGAGCTCCCTTGAATGATCTTACGACATAGATTCTCTTTTCAATCATGGGAACCCCAGGCCGCTCCTCTACTGTCAACATATAATATGTCGATCTACCGAGTGTCGCTGAAACAGCTACGGAATATGAGCTTGAGCTCGAGCCACCAAGCTTCGAGTGATGTTTGAACAGCTACCATGGCACAAAATCCAGATGCGCCGGGGGGATCTTTGACGCGGTCGAGATCCAAGTCCACAGATCATACTGAACGGCTGGAGCCACAGTTGCTGCGCGCCGCAGAGCATGACGATACCGACAAGCTTCGAGAAATTGTCGACGTGGCGCGAGCCAGGAACCAGCTGAACGAGAACTTCCTGCGCATTGGGTTGATGCGAAGCTCCGAAAAAGGCGCGGTAGAAGCAACACAGTATCTGTTGAGCCAGGGCGCGAAGCCAAATGGGGCTGACAGGAATCGGTTGTCGCCGCTGTTACGAGCCGTTGAGCGCAACCATATCGCCATAGTCAAATTGCTGCTTGCCTATGGCGCTGATCGAGATACAAAGGATAAGAAGGGCCGAACGGCGTTGATGACTTCGGCATGGAAGAATCACTGGCATGTTCTCAATATGTTGGTACAAAAAGGGGCAGATGTGAATGCGAAAGACAATAGAGGGAGGAATGTGTTGCACAATCTGGCCGCGGATAAAGTATGCGACTGGGGCGATGAAGTCATACAACTTTTGCTCGACCAAAACATACATATCGACGGGCAACTGGGTCAGGATGATCTAAAGAGATCACCTCTACACTGGGCTTGCGCGACTGGGAAGCTGAAGCTGGCCGAGCAACTTCTGACGAGACAGAAGTTCCCAAAAGCCCAGGTTGATGCTGTAGAAGATCGTAGCAAAACAGGTCTACATATAGCTGCAGCCCACGACAGGAATGACATTGTAGAGATGCTTCTTCGGCATGGAGCGAATGTCAACGCGAAGAGCGATGGAGGCTGGACACCATTGCACAATGCTTGTGAGAAAGGCTGCGCAGATATTGTACATATTCTTGTAGACGCCGGCGCTGAAACGAATGCAAAGCTACTCAATGGATTGTCTTCCCTTCATCTCGCTGCTCAAGGAGGCCATCTTGAAGTAGTGAAATCGTTGTTAAAACATCCTAGTACCAAAAGAGCAATTAGAGATAATTTCGGCTTCTCGCCATTTCTTCGGGCTGCTCAGAATAAGCACAAAGAAATTGTTAGCCTTTTGGCTCCTTTCAATCAGGTCGATGGACTATCCCAAGATGCTTTAGGAGCCTGTCAAGGGTTTAGCGCGACTATTGTAGATTTTGGAGATTTCCGTAATGAGAATCGGGTTCAAAAGCAGACAATTTTCGAATTACTATATAGTAGGGATCCAATCAATGCAAGGAAGCCAGCGAGATCCATTCTCCCGACAGACAAAGCTACTAAATTCCGCTGGATTCACCTTCCCGCCAATAATATGGCTTGGGTAGAAGCTCTTCTCACCAAATCATTCATTGAACAAGGCGCCAATGATGTCGACGGATTCAAGGCCCTCGAAAGATCATTCAATCATCAACATCGGGGGCAGAAGAGTCATTCTCATTTCATGCGGCCGCTATGCCAAAGTACTCCAAGAGCTCAAACGAATTTGGAAACTGATGCGGAAGAGTCCACTACAGACCAAGGACCGCCAGTTATCGTCATCAATGGGAACTCGGATGATTCCCCGCATCAGGGCTCACCTAAACCACCCGCGATGCAACAATCGTCCTCACGAGAGCCGAAAACGGACGTCTCAAGACCATCACTATTTGGTGGGAAAGAGAACTCCAAAACTGCACCTAGGGACAAGGGTAAGAAATCTGCCTCTAAAGGTAGCAAATCCCCCAAAATTGGAGCAGAAACCCCCACAAAGCACAGGAGCAGGAAAGCAAGCTATCATTTTGATTCACATAAACCTTCCCAGTCACCCCTGTCTCCCAGACAGAGAGATCAAACTCAGACGAACAAAGGCAATATCTTCACGTTCATGCCATACCTTCACTTTGAAACGAACAACAAACGCCAAGAAATGCAGGAAGCTATCAAGAGAACTGAGGCAATGGTCTCCCAGAACCCAAGGCCACGGCTCAGGAAAGCTGATACTTATGATGAGATGTTGATACGAGCACATCTTGCCACTTCTACAATGTCACTCCACGTGAGACGTACTCTGGATCAATCTTTCTACCACAATATTGACACCTACAGTCGCGACGTAGATCAGGTTGTCTACAGGTATCAACTAAGGGGTCAGGATTTGGATACCGAATGTGATCCAAAGGTTGTAATGGTGGATCAACTATGGATGTGGATACTAGGGAAAGACTTAATCGTAACGTCATTTCCTCAAAGATGGCAGCAGCCCAAAAATGACCCTCTCAATGTGTTGGATAGTATTATCGAGGATATCAACTCGAAAACACATGATAGAGTTAAGTCAGTCTACGACCTCGCTACTATAATCACAAACAGATGCAGTGGGGCGTTCAGTCGTCACCGACTTGGTGATGACGGTTATCAGTTTCTCGATATGTTCGAGTCCAGTATTGGTAATGCAACGGACCGTGAGACAACCCTCTTCAAAGAATTCAACACCGCGTCTGCGCAAGCTTCAGCATGGCTCCAACATCATCGGCGCCCCAGCCGGTTTAGTCGTTACCTCGAGCCAGAGGAGCAGATTGAGGCAGAGGACGTCACACGTGAAGACCGTTTTAAGTTGGAAGAGTCAAGGCGCAGCCCTCTATTCATTGATCGGCTCTTGGATATTGGACGAGAGACAGATTTGTTAGCAGAAACAAAAGACATCCGCGATGAGCTCAACATGATCGCCAAAGTATTTGAGGATCAGCTCTATGTACTGCCGGACTTACAAAATGCAGTGTGTGACATATATCGTGACGAACAGACACCACAACGCGATATTAAAAAGCGATTTGAGGAACAGATCAAAGGAATCAAGACTCATATTAAAGATATTGATCGCATGGATAAACAGGCAGAGAGAATATACAAAAGCATTACCGATATGTTAGATCTGAAGCAGAAGCATGCAAACGCGTTCGAGGCTCGTTTCGCAAGAGATCAGGCAGAAGATACAGGGCGACAGAGCCAGACGGTTATGGTATTCACAATTGTCACAATTGTATTTCTACCGCTTTCATTCATCGCGGCATTTTTCACGATCAACATCCGGGAGTTTCCAAAGGCACCTGATGGCGGAGACAGTATGCCGCTGAGCTATGTTTGTAAATATATGTTCGGCATCGGGTTTGCAATCTCAATTCCACTCGTGATTGTGGCCCTGTTGTTAGATGATATTAATACTTTCTTGAGAATTGCGCATAGCAAATTTAAAGCCATAATGGATAGGTCTAAGAATGAGAAATATGATGGCTCATCTGGTAGTACTACTACACTCGTCAAGCTAGACCTGGAGCAAGTATTCACAACAACGAGGGAGAGGAGAAGCAGAGATTCGCATCGACCAATAACGAGGGACTCTATTGTGCGACCACCTATGGAAAGAGCACCTACGGGATTCCGTATGATGGCTCAGGATGTTGAGAGGGGACTGCCTGAGTTGAGAAGATGAATTAGGGTTACAAGTTATGTATCTGAAAATGTTGTGTGTACACTATCTAAATGCGAATACCCTAATGAATATAACATGATGAACTTTACGGTGGCTTAAAAATATTACAATTTCATTCCATCAGAACGATAGACCAAAATCCACTATCATTCAAGTAAGGTAAGTTGTACACTTTTGTCTCATACTAATTGTTCATACATCTAGACTGTGATATAAATCCGAACCTAGGCAGTGTCGTGCTTGAGGCCACTACGAGCAAGTGCAACTGGTGATGACCATTCCTGTACAGCAATAGCATGCCTCCTTCCGTAGCACGGAATAGTTCTTAAGCCGAAACGCAGCTTGAGTAAGCCCTTGTTCGTTAAGTGCGGTGTATATATTTCCCGTTACTTTCAGGAGAGGATGTACTCGGGTCGTAATTGTCAATTTTATATCAAACTGGCTTACCAAATTGCCCCTTACGACTAGTGCTTCCGATCTTGCTGGGTTCAATATCTTCTCTCAAGGAGCCTGAATTTCTAAACTCCCAGTCGAAATACGCCGCAACATATATTGAAAATTCGGATCCAGCACGCAGCTATAAGGTGTACGCGGTCAAAAACAGTCACGCATGGCACAGAGATGATAGACTTACCAAGCCGGTGCCTTTTTCGTTGAGACTGATCGAGCATACACCACTATTGTCCCAGACCCATAGCTCAGCGCCACATAACAGTGACAGTACGGTGCTGTTTGAGTCGTGGCCCATTGTGATAATAAAATATCAACAGAATTCAAGGACTAACTCATATCAAGGAAAAGCCGCCAAGCCTCGTTTGACGTCCACCTTTCTAGATGTCTGAAACTATCTTCCTTCTCATAAATTTCAGTACCTCGAGCATATGCAAGTTGGATGTTGGGCTGGTAACTCTTTCGGCTCTGGTTACTTCACTCCATATTGAATCACCCAATAGTGGGTTGGAAGTCCGGCAGCTGATAAGTGCCTTTTGATCCAGCTTATTCAAGTGCCAAGATTTCAGGGGCCTCGCTAAACTTCGAGCATTTGTATTTACTGCTTACTTACCCACGTACTCTGTGTACCTCACTCTTTACTACATGAGGTCCGGTTTTGCTATTACTGCTAACGAGAAAGGTGGACCGATGATGAAATACTGGGGGGCTAGAGATAATGAAAAGCACCCCTGGCGACAGAAAGAACGCCAAAATTTCAGAGGAATGTTAGACCATATGAATTATGATGGAGTAATCTTCTATTTGATATCAATCGTCATCTGCCCGTGAGTCAAATACAAATATCTTCCAAAATGTTAACCTCTACACTAACCATCTATCGACGTTTTTTCCAGAGTTCATCACCCCTCACGACAAATATTATCTTCCGAGTTTGCCTCACAGAATTTTAAAAAATCTCCGCTCGATTGATTGAGTGATTCTGGAGTAGCTGTTGGTAGATGAGTTGTTGAACTTTGAAACGTTTCCAGAGCAGGTAGAGGAATAACCGTATATGAAATCACTAATGTAACCATTTCGAGAACTTCTTTATTACCAGGGGTTGTTGCGGGATTGTAGGGCCAAGACAATTCATTCTTTTTGTCGAAGGGGAAGCTTCCACCAAGAGCTGTGCCACCAGAGTCAGCAGAATTAGTACCTAAAGAATCTGTGCCTTCAAGCTTGACATTTTTGAGACTGCCCAGTAATGGGAGACCATTATCTGTTCCTTCCTGAAGTACACCATTTGCTGGAACAAACCCAGCAGCTAAGGGCAGAGAACCCGGCTCTCCGCTGCCGACATTCACGACAGTGGAAAGACTCTGATCTTGAACACCATCGAGACCTTCAAAGACGCCAGACAAAAAGGGCCCATCAACACCGGCAGGTGTTTGGATAGGAGTATCCAGTACACGCGTGAGAGCACCTGTGACAATACTGACGACAGGCGTGAGAGAACCTATATCTTCCTCAATACCAAGTAGACTTGTCTGTTCAACTTTATCCAGCGTGGGTATGCTATTGCTTATTTCTGCTGATAACTGTATCGGTGACAGCGTGGGGCTATTCAAACCTCCAATATGAGGTTGGATATTTGGAGAGATTAATTCTGCAGATCTGGTACTGGAAAGGGAAGGCAGAACGAAAGTTTCTTCTGGTCTAAGCTTGTTGGGTTCACTACCTGGTAGTGTAACAACGGGATTCACCTGAACGGTAACGATACTCACTGTACTCCCTAGGGAAGAAAGTGAGGCAAGCAAAGGTCTAGAGGAAGTTTCCGCTTCTTCTATCAGATTAGGTAAAGCAGATGCATTTCTGTCCAGAGGTAGTGATAATGAGTTTGTGGGTTCGACAGCATCTCTGTATTTGAAGTATAGAATCAGCATCATGAGTCGGCTGAACACGATGGCAGCAAGATTTACATACGGGCTGCTTGTTGCAGTTGTTCGAGGCGCCTGGCCACTC
>Ga0247807_10000667_pt1 | contig 21541 bp, 20 predicted proteins | sample UWRJL074202C1_FD_179931 | JGI IMG/M metagenome (GOLD analysis project Ga0247807, IMG submission 179931) | Plant litter microbial communities from Arlington Agricultural Research Station in Wisconsin, United States - UWRJ-L074-202C-1 | ecosystem: Environmental > Terrestrial > Plant litter >...
CGACGATGCTACATTGCTGTATGCTGCTCAATCCTTTAGAAGCTGCAATTACTGATCCCCGCGCAGCCGGTTCCTACGCGCCCGGCGTTTTGTAGTCCTAGACGCCTTTACGCAGTTCAAAGACACGGAGGACTGGCGGAAAGCAAACCAACTGGACCAGCTATATGAGACCATTGATTTAGAACACTACGATGAGACCCGACGCTTGGTAGGTTGCCGTGTATAAACCCGAGCCATCCATCCTAACTGTTCCCCAGTACCCGCAATGGACCGGCCGACGCGATCGTCGTGGAATCCCCGTGTACGTCTACGAAGTAAAGCATTTAAACGCGAAGACAATGTCAGCATATGAAAAGTCGGCTCAGAAGACGAAGTCCACCGCAGAAACCGAGGGAAATACCACACCGAAGATGCTTCGTCTGTTTGCGCTTTATGAAAACTTGACAAGATTTGTGATGCCACTGTGCACTGCGCTGACGGATCGGGAGAACCCCCGCACGCCGATCACGCAGAGCAATAATATTGTCGATATATCTGGTGTTGGATTAAAGCAGTTTTGGAATCTCAGAGGGCATATGCAAGATGCGAGCACATTAGCGACAGCACACTACCCCGAAACTCTCGATCGTATTTTCGTATGTCTTACCTCTCTAGAACGCATATCTCCCTTCTTATCCTAGAATTCATTCCTTGGTAAAATGCCTCCAGATACTAACCAATGCCAGATAATTGGCGCACCAGCATTCTTCCCTACAGTATGGGGCTGGATCAAGAAATGGTTCGACCCAATCACCACATCTAAAATCTTCATCCTAGGAAATCACGACATGAAGAAAACGCTAGAATCGTTTATCGATCCTATCAACATCCCCAAAAAATACGGTGGCGGTCTCGATTTTGAATTCGGTCAAATGCCTAGCCTCGACCCTGCTCTCGCGAGCGTCTTAAATTGGGAAGGCGAATACAAAGATTTCCCAAAGGGCCCAATGTATTGGGAGAAGACAGGAGAGAAGGACGAGATAGTAGCATTGGCTGTTGGCCATATAGAAGAGAAACAACGCAAGGAGAGGGTGTGTACGGTAACAAGGAAATTGGATTTGGAAATCCCACCGCCGGTAGCAGTGAATGGACACGCCGAGAGCCCGAAGGTGGAATCGGCGTCTCTGGCTTTGCCAAAGGAGCTGCTGGAGGCCCCTACGGTACCAGCGACACCTGATGTGGAGCGGGTGAATCCATTAAAGGGAAACCCGGTGGCGGAAGATCCTGAGTTGGTGAAAGCTACTGAAAAACTAGCATTGGAGAGGGATGGGCCGACGAAAGCGCCTAATGGAGCTGCAGTGAGTGGGGAGAAGGTCGTCTCATAAGCTTAATATTTACAGCCGGCAAGCCACGTTGAAAATGTTGCACATTGCATTTGCTTGAGCCCTGTTGTGCTGCGAACCAAGCGCGCGTTCAGGGGAAAGAGAGGGGAGGGGGGATTGACATAGACTTTTTTTTCGGTCAAGATACCATTGTATGGCGTTCATTGACAACCCGCACCAGGGGGTTAGTTTTATGTCTGCGTTTTCGTGTGTTTAAATTTAAGTAAAGGTCGGTCTGTAGAATGGTCTAGTATCCCCCGAGACAAAGGGGGGGAAGAGAAATAGAAAAAGAAACTCTACTTGAAAATCATATTCTCCAACATCAAAAGAAGTAATACTTGTAATATGGACTTTTCTGTGATGAGATATGCGGCGATGTTGTAGGTACCACGCTTCACAGATAAAGTTTGGAAATTCTGGGAGAGAGGAAGCCCCTTTTTCGTCACTCGCTTAGCAGTTAAGGAGATATCAGAAAAGGTAATTTGGAGAAAAAAAGGTCTCACTAAGAAGGGAAGAGTGGCTTCCGATAGCTTTGAGTCAAAAATCATTATGAAGCGGCTTCGACAGACATGCAGTTTCATTAATTTCACGTTAAAATTACGATGCTGTTGTTCCAGTTTGCAATCTTGTAGACAGTGCTCCCGCTTTCCCAGCTGTCATACAAATCGGCTCGAAAATCTAGCACACTATGGCTCAAGAATACATGCCCAACGCCATTGCCGATCCATTCCATCCCATAAACTCCTAGTAACTTGTCAAAGTGTACTATATCATGTAAATCCATCAGATAAAGTCGTTGCTCCCAAATCCACCAAATGGATTGGGCGGTCTTCCATTGCCTCCCTGCGGTGCCTGTCCGGGTCCAGGTGGATCATAACGCGCACCCGGCGGGGCATTTGGGTTGAAACCTGGTCGTCGTCCTCCAAACATTGGATCGTTGAAATCGGGATGCATCCCTCCATTTCCCCCACCCTGTGGGAAGCCGCCTCCTGGTACGAAGGAGCCTCGAAGGGGATCATGGGGTCCCAAACCAGGCGGGTTGAGATCATCGTGGCCAATTCCGAAAGGTGGGCGACCGCCGGGGTTGACCATGCCTCGGAGTGGACGATTCATGTCATATTCATCATCAAAATCCGGAATGAAACCATCTGGGCCTGCACGAGGACGAGGAGGTACTGCCTAAAGACCTCATCAATATATAGGCCACCAAGAGTAGGGGAATTCAAAAAGTGAGCTTTATATTTACCAACGGATCATTAAAAGGGTACGGTCTAGCTGGGTCTGGGAGGGGCTGGTGATTCGGAGGCGGGTTGCGTCTATCTTCAACCTCTTGTTGTCTTTCTTCACGTGCAGCACGGGCACCAACTGCAGCAGCTTCTTCTTCATAACCCTCCTTCTGTAGACTCGGCATGATCTTTTGGATTATTTTGAGCTTGAACTGGGATGCAAGATCTACGTCGAGTTAGATATCTCACAAGGCCGAAGACGCAGATGTTCCAGTCGCCACATCGATGTAAACATACCTTCGATTCGTGTTGTTGACACAAAGATCTCCTTAAGCTTGGCCTCGAGGTTTGAGCGATCCTCCTCGCCTTCTTCAGTCATCAATATCCGCAGTGGGAGAGCTACGTTGTAGATGTATTCTTTCGCAGTGATCTCAAACTCGCCTTTACCTAATCTCTGTTCTCCACCGAGCGCAATACCGCTGATCACAGCGCGGTCTCCCTCTCTTGCAACCGTTACTTTGTATTCCATGGAGCTCTGAGTGTGTGCATAGAGGAACTGATACGAATTGAATGAGGCGAGCCATTTTTGAGACAATCGCGGGAAAGTTTCCTTCAGTTCGCTCTCTATTTTCTGTCCTTCACCGAAACCTAACAATCGGAACCCAACTCCGACCATACAGGCATGACTGAAAAGAGCCAAAGCTTCATATGAGCTGCCAAAATCTGAGGATGTATCGTCTTTCTTGTGTGTTGGGAGTGACTCTGCCATCTTATTAAGAAGGTTCTCCGCGCTGAGAGGATTCGACATTTTGTATTGCTGGTATGGGTTTTATAAGTAGATGGTGAGTTCGAAATTGCTTTAGAGAAAGCCTGCTTTCTGTAAACTTGAGGTGTTGGTATTTTCGTAGTAAAGTACAAGTGATGAATATCTCTCCTACTTAGATGTAAGTAGAGAGGAATTTGGTGTGATTAATTGCGCTTATTGGCCTGTATTGTATGTTTTCCGAGTCCAGAGGTAGATTAAAAGTAACTCACATTGTAAGCAACGCGGCGGGGTAGTGACGAAGCTTATTGCCTGGAGCCAAGCCCGGCGGCCGCCCCTAAGTCAAAGGTATTATATATTCGGGTCGGCACGCTCTATAAAACGATGGGGCTTGGAATATGCAAAACTTAGTCTATAGCTGCGTCAAATGCTTCTAATAAATGCTTTTCAAGCACTAAAATTACGGCTAGGCCACACGCTGATAATTTCAGAAGTATCAAAAGTCCATACACCGTTCTTAAGAACGGTAAGGAAAATGCTGCCGACGTCATAATGCTTCCATAGCCGAAAGCGGTGAGTGTATTTAAAGCCATGTTTTAGACACACGCTAGGATAAAGCTCTATTTTCCACAAGGACGCTTGTATCTGGAGTTTAATGAACTGTTATGCCTTCGAAGCCATCTAAAACCTCCAACTCGTAGTTTTACGGGACCACTCAAAATTAATTGAAGTCAGTGAGACTAATTGATTTGTTCTGCCTATTATGACGCCACCGGGTACGCCCTTTGAGCTGGGTGATATAGATGTAAACCTGCCAGACATTGGTACAGAAGACCCCTTCGTAGAGGTCGTAAAGTCGCTGTCGATGTAAGTCTGCTGTGCTGGGCTCTCCTTTTTAAGAAGCCTTTTAGCCAATTGGAATTTCAAGGTGGTGATCGTGGCCCCAGATTATAGTCTAGGGCGGTATTTGCAGAGAGAATACTGACTCGATGTCTAGATACTTTGTAGACGAAATACAGCTACCTTCGACTTTCGAGCAGCTGAGAACCACATCCGCGGGACGCCAAATACGGCGTCTGGTCGAGCACTTGGTTGCGAATGTTACGAACCCCGCTTTGATCAATGCTCTCTTAACTCTTAAATGGCATTTCTCTACCCTGGAAGCTGACGACCGAGGGTTGAATGAGACTAGGGCAAACGCTTGTGAAATTGTGGCATGGCGGTTTCTAAGTCGTATTTCAGAACGAGATGCAGTGGACTTCTGCCTTTACGAGCTGCCAAAACCAGATACATGCCAGGAGAATGGTAGTGAAACCAACGAAACTATCGAAGCTACCGAACACTCAAGTCTCCTTCCGCAATTTCGGGCGAATGACACTCCAAGAACACCTACGAGGCCGACAAGTAGTAAGAGAGCTAAGCTGTTGAGATCAGTGTCACACATAGGAGGCGTATTTGCACACGAGGATGGTGGACAAGATGACGAGTACGTTACCCCTAAGGACTATTGCCAATTGATCCCTATAGTATCAGTTGGATGCCCAGTCCACTGACAACATAATTTTTCCAATAGATTAGTCACGCGGTTCCGCAATCTAAGGAAAATGAACCATATGGTGCAGGCACCTGTGACTAGTACTGACATAGAAGTTAGGGAAGACCCAACCTCATCTTTTACAGGTCTCAATGGACTCGAGATTGCTGCGGTGGCAGATTGCAAGAAGTTCCTTAGCCAAAGAATTGTGCAAAAGATTGTCCATGGAATAGTGAGTTCCCTGTCCGAATGATATATTAACGCTAGGAAGGCAATAATATCCGTAAGTTGGAGAACCAGTTCTAACCAACCGTATAGTGGAATGGGGACATCACTTTCTGGGAAAGTCTTACCGCACATACTCAGAAACAACCTCAATTCTATAACAAGAGACGTTCTGATCATTTCACTCGCTTAAGAGTACCCCGGTACATCAAAGCGTTTGAAGTCCTGTTCTTTACCACATTTCTGTTCCTGTATTATGCCGTCCTTGTTGAACGTAACCCGTAAGTTCCTCCTATCACGCACTCATCTTCTATCTCACTAAATTTGAAAGATATCATTTTACCACCTTAGAGATACTACTCTATGTTTGGTTTGCCGCTTTTGCGTACGACGAGCTCAGTGAATTCATTGATGCAGGTTCAATATTCTACGCGGCTGATATTTGGAATGGTTGTGACCTGATAATTATCATCATTGGCGTAGTCTTCTTCATCACGAGGATTGTTGGACGCCTGAAAGATAGCGATAGTATTGTGGACACCGCGTTTGATATTCTGTCACTCGAAGCCTTGTTTATGGTTCCTAGAATCTTTTCATTGCTGAGTCTTCACCCTTACTTTGGAACCCTCATTCCTTGCTTGAAGGCAATGACGAAGGATTTTGTAAAATTCATGGTGAGCATATGGTTTTCCCCATCAATTGCTGTCTTCAATTCAATTACTGACATCAAATCTTATAGGTCGTAGTCGCAGTTCTATACATAGGCTTCTTGACAACATTCTCTCTCCTCGCTCGCGATACCTATACACTTACAGAAATGTCATGGGTCCTGATTAAAGTATTTTTTGGATCAAGCTACATAGGATTCGATATCATGTACGATATCAACATCTACCTCGGGCCTCCGCTCATGATAATTTTTGTGGTCATGACGCAAATCCTACTTGTTACTTCCTTGATCAGTATTTTAAGTGACAGTTTTTCGAAAGTCATCTCACATGCAAGGTTTGTTATTTCGTGCTTTGGAAAGGGGATTTTACTAACAGAAATACAGGGAGGAGTATCTCTTTATCTACTCGATTTATGTCTTGGAAGCATCTACGAGCAACCGACTCACACATTTCTACCCACCTCTAAACTTGATACCATTGTTGTTTATTCGACCACTTCGTCTATTTGTCCCAGCAGAGAAGTAAGATCAGCTCAATAAAAGCCCCAGAGAATCCATATTAGTAACCAACTAACATACCCTTAGGCTCCGCAACGCCCGCATCATGCTTCTTAAAATTACTCACCTTCCCATAGTTGGCGCGATCTGGATTTTTGAGAGCGCAAGCGATTCAGTCCGTGGTAGCGTACCAGAGTTCTCATCTATAGGTCCTGAATTCAATAGCGAGCCGATAGAACCCACGAATGGCTCTCGCCCTTCCCAAAGTTCATCCAAACGAAGACAAAAACCATTCCTCTCAAAATCCAGTGCACGCCCTTCCTCGAATAACTTGCATAATTCCCCAGTTGCAGATGATTCTCACAAGCAAAGTGCGGAAACCCCAGAGCTCAAGAACGACAACTGGACAGGTGGAGACAGAAATGAGGGTCTGGAAAGGAAAGTTGACAACCTCACGGCCAAGATTGCGGAATTGACTGCTTTGGTCATGGCACAGCAGGATAGCTCGTCTGTAGAGCCTTGAAGTGATCTAAATGTACATAAGACTTCCATTATAGACCTCCAATGTGTTGAATACAAACCAATTTACTTGCAGAGCTGTCATCTAGTAGGTATGATGTTTAGATTGTAGACCGAGAACACCTTAGATGATTAGATTGTATATCGAATCAGTGTCTACTTTGCTTGTACCGTGTCCTGAAAATCAAACTTGCCCGGTCTGATAGCTAATTTGAGAATTGGGGAAATGATCAGTCTTCCACTAATGTATTTTTAAACTGCTAGCTTTTTGCTCATAGATCAGTTATAGGGGCTAATAGATGGTGTTATGTTTTATACGAATACTCTACATACCAAAGAGTTTCAACGGATCTGGTCCTTATTAGAAATAAGGCGTCTGCATGCCAAAAGAATAGTCGCCAACTAAACCTTCGTTTTAATATCATCTTTGTTTGCTATGCAAGGCATTTTGGCACATTATTTCGTCCTTGGAGAGATGGGAGATGCAAACAAATTGACGTTTAGTGAGAAAGTTCCGAAGTGTCACAGCATTACAAATGTGCTACCTTGCCAGCGCATTACTCAATCATTGGGTTTTCTCTCACAAGATTCCTAGCAAAGCTTTGGAAATTCTCTATTCAACACTCACTCCGTTCTCAGGTAAAAACTAGATTTTAATGGGCAGCCTGAGCTGGATCTTCAAGGATTCTGTACTTATAATTAGAGGTGCCTGACCAGTTCAAGCAGAGCTTATTTTGAGTTACCTTGAAAAAACATACAGATATTGTCATACGCTTCCAGTAGCTTGCCAAACTAAATTGAAGAGACTGTGACACTGCACGTCTAAGGCTGAAGATGAGACCAAAGTATATTAACTGCTAAACCTGCATCTATATAAGTCAAATCCAACTCCTTACCACTTATATCAATTCCAGCTACATGTAATTAGGATTCGGTATGCGAGACAGAATCTCTATATTACGGAAGTACTAGTTAAGAGATTTCGTATTCATCCTCAGGAAAACAACTTGGATTGGAAATGAGGCGCTCACGGGAGCTGATGGTCATTGAGACTCCCCAAGGTCCTCACTTGGTCCACGGAAGGGATATGGCACGCGATTGGCCTGGGTTGTATGCAGAGGCTTGGAGGACCGGAAACAGAAGACAGTTCCCGCTTGAACAGCTAGGCAAACCGATCGAATTTGGAGACGATTACAACATCAGACAAATCGCTTTAGATTGGATATGTATCCATACGCAAATTTATCCTATGATTCCCTTTCAACCCTGGAACCCATTTGCTCCTCAACGTTTCGACTTCTTTCGGTATCAAATTGGACTTGCCATGACGGCCTTGCAAACTGGACAGGTGTTCCAACTTGACGGTCTGATGCGCTCGCTCATCGACGTCTTCGACTGGGTCGTCAAATTATTGGAAAGTGATGGTGGCTATGCCCCTCCAGGAGCAAGCCTTTATACAGAGCTTCTCTATGTTGTAGCAAACTCGTTACCGCTCTTGCTCCAACTCCAAAACGGAGGCGAGCTCACCCTACTAATAATCCGACAATTCCACAGAGTTTATGGAAGAGACAAATTTGAGATCTGGACGTTGCTTCTTTCTCTTCGACCGAATGAGCAGTCAGTCTTGCAACAAGCAGCACGAACACGGGCATTGGTGTACGAGGACATTTTAGGGATGAAAGTGGACCAGTTGTTCACAAATCGAGGGTACCCACCGCAGTACCAGTGGATGATAGATCACTACTGAGATGAAATGTTCTAAGTTGTGATTAGCAAGGGTGCACATAACAGAGATAGTTGAATGTAGACATGCTTGTGAATAATCAATTAGAAAGTTGAACTGATCGCTACATAGCATATCATCCACAACGCACTAGTGCCAAGTCAACCATCCCACTTCATGTCCACGAAGTCGAAACCAATACTTGCTCACTACAGTAAGAACATGCTCATAATATTAAGGGGCATGCGACATCAATGTACTAGTCTCATGCGACTCATTTATCTCTCCCAATCATAGGTATCCCAGCGGCTTTCATACCACTAGAACTCTGCGCTCGTGAATGTCAAATTATCCGGTGACAGCCACATTGTGGAGCTTAACGAGCTCAAAAAGCCTCGTGCTTGACTTGGAGTTTAAGTCCGGAGGAATTTTACTATGCTGTATATCCGAGTCATGCGTAGGAAGAAATAAGAAAGAGTATATAAAGATGATTGAAATTGTAGGAACTATTCCTCAATAGCAGAAAATTGACTGTCTAGACTCATCAAAATGTTCATCTTCTCCAAGAATTCTATCAAAACTTACTTCGCTCTGCAAGCTATCTTCCAGCTCGCAGCATCCCAGATCCAGACTCGTTCGTGATCTTTATTTCTCAAATATCTTAAGGATTACTCAAATTTGGGAAGGGTCCTCATCTCTAACACCTACTGTAACAGGTCCAACCCGCTTTGGTTACATACTCTTTCCAGCATTCGAGCTCCTCGACGTAACCGGCCCTCTGGATGCACTGAATGTGCTGGCCATGAACCATACCTTGAATCTCTCTCTCATTGCCGAAACCCTTGATCCCGTTACTACCAAACTCACAATGCCTACATTAGGCAATTCTTCATTCGCCGAGACTATCGTGCCGACGCACACCTTCTCTACCGCTCCAGAACTTGATGTACTTTTTGTCCCGGGAGGCGCGGGCACACGATCTCCCAATTTGAATAGCACCATTGAGTTTGTGAGGGAGCGATATCCAGGTCTGAAATACTTGGTCACTGTTTGTACCGGTAAACCATCCTCACTTACCTACCAGCTAAAGGATAAAAGGCCATCATTAGTTGCAATAGCTGACAACCAGAACAGGCGCAGGCATAGCGGCTCGGGCAGGTGTTCTCGATGGCCGAAATGCAACAACCAACAAGCGAGCTTGGGCGCAAACCACAGCCCTCGGGCCTAAAGTAAAATGGATAGCTAAAGCTCGATGGGTTGAAGATGGAAATATCTGGACTTCCTCGGGGGTAAGTGCTGGAATCGATGCAACGATTGCTTGGATTGATCATTTGTGGGGAAACGAGGTCGCACAAACGATCACGGATATGATAGAGTACCGACGAGTGACCGACTGGAGGGACGATCCGTTTGCGGCGCTGTATGGCTTGAGTGATGCCAATAACACAAACGTTGGGCTTTGAATAAGTGTAAAGTTGTGAAAAATGCATCTGAAATAGCGAGTAGAGAATCTGCAGGTTTGGTGGGAGGAGATTTGTTGGAAATTTTGAATTTCAGCCTCGATATGCTAATATGCCTATGTGTAACTCCATGTATTTCATCTTTCTCCGCTGAATTCGTGACTTACTAAAGCTTCTCACTTTGTCAAACGCCGCCCCTTGAACAGAGCGGTACCAATCACAATAATCACATACAACACCGCCATTGCAACCGCAATTCCAATATAGATATTACGCCATTTCCCATCTCTTTCATCATCGACGAGTCGTAGTCCTAAACCGCCATTCACCACTCCTAAAACGATCAAAACTCGGCCCAGCCACAGATGCGCATGTCCTGAAGGACCCCTCTTCCTGTGAGTGCGAAAGAACGTATGTTGTAAGAATCCAAGCATTGGCTGCGCAGTAGCGAAGAGAACCACCACAACTGTTCCCAGTATCGTGTGTGTATTGTTGAAAAGCTGTTAGCTCGCATTAGTCGAATGTTCGCTTCACAGATGACTTGTGGAGTATTGTACTTTGTGACCTATCTTAGCCAGATAAATACCAATCCCAAATCCCGCAATTAATAGAAACAAACTCAAAATTTGGAGTCCAGCATGTAGCCACCACCGACCCAGAAGTCGCATAGATAAAGCTCCAATCGGGAACAGGATCAATACCACTGTGGCCATAATGATGCCGTGCACATTCCGGTAGTGTTCATTCTCTTCCCCACATTCTCTACCATACACGTCACGAAACAAACCTCCTCTTCTTCCACAGGGACGCGGCCACCCACCATCTTTGTTAAATTTCCTTGGAGCTATAGAGGGTACATCGCCTTGGAGGCCAGCTGGCCGCTCATTATATGCACTGACATCTTGGAACAGTGAGAGAGCTACCAAGGAAATGGCAACGGGCTTTTGATGTTGATGAATATCTCTCGCAGCAACCGATGCTATACGTACTCTGAGCCTCTTTCTAGGACGAACAGAAATATGTTTACGCACCAGCGGCTATCACAAAGAGCCAACGCAGCAGAAGCATAGTTGTAAGGTCTTTCAATCAGAAGACACATGAACTGTAGAGCGAGGGATATAACGGCAAGAACTCTCGGCGTAGGGATTTCGCCTTTTATATCGATCTACTTACAAATGAAACATAGAAATCTTCGTGTGTATTATTATGTACGTGCCCAGCGTCAAATGCGATAACAGCAAGCAAAGGGGTTCGAGAAACGCTGTCGTGGCATCAGCTCAAAACTGGTCCTGATGTGGTGCTGTTGGTTTATATGTGGCTGGCTTAACTAATATCGATAAATGCACCTCGGACTGGATAAGATAAGACCTGCCTGGTCCGAGCAACTTGGTAACCTACCACTTACTTGAACAAGCCTTCACAGTACGAGGCTGACCAGAAATGTAGGATTTTGAAGTGCTAGGTTTATACGGAGTGAGGCAAAGGCTTCTCATTGAAGTGCGGTTCTGTTTGGTGTAGATAATCCTTGGATAGTATGTGGATTAAGGAGAGCAGGAGCGATATCAATCGAAAGGTTCTATATTGACTCTCTAAAAGTTCTACATATAGCATGATTTAAGGGTTGTTTGCCATGAGGAGGTTCATGAAGATCATGAAAATGACGAGATACTTCACATATGTTTCTCTGCCACGTTTGTGCGCAAGTTCAAGATCGGGTATTCCTCCCCGGAAGGACGTTAAACGTATGACAACATATCTACGCGTGTCTCTATTATTGTCTGCTGAGGTGATGGTAATTTGTACCTATCAGTGCTGGGCTTTTTGTGAATTTTGGTAGTGGCCCAAAGTTGTAGCTCCTCCATCGACGTCGACTTGAAGCGTGGCTTTGCCTATGCTGAACGAGCTGTCATACTGTCATTAAGTCAGGCTCTGGCTTACGGCGCATCAAGCCTTCTTTTCCATTCTGCTCTTCGCGAACTTTTCATGCCATTTGTTGACCTTTGGAGGGGCCTTCTTAGGGCCATCCGGTTCTTGAAGAATCAATTCAATTGTATCCTCAATTTTCGCAATTGAGCACAACGATGGCTGCGGAATAAACATTGCAGCATCGTCAGTTTCTGTAGGACCAGTAGATGATGGCCGAATAATCATTAGAGGACTTGACGTGCTTTTCTGCCGGATCTGGTATGTTTTCGTCCCGGTATTCAGAAGCGCATATGCAGGCGCATTCACATCCGGGGCAGAAGAGGTGATGGTCAGTCTATAATAGTTTATTAGTAGATTTCATTGTACCGTGGGATAAGAAAGTACTCACGCAGGTGGAGAATCGGATTCTAGGAGAGCTAGCAGATCGGGTGGGAGTTCAATCAGCTTAAAGCCTTGCTGCTCCTGGCTTGCAGAGAAGGGAATATCGACGTCGTATTGTGATGCCATGGCTGTGTATATCGATTTGGATTATGCCAATCTTCCTTCCAACTCTTCAATATGACAAAGAACGTTGGCTTGTTTTGCTTCGTGTGTTTGATGTTAAAAGTGAAATATCCGTATAGTTTATTTACATCCGTCCCATAGGAACCACACCACTCAGCCGTGCCAAAATTCTCCACATTCCCTGTCTATACATAGAATGGAGTATGAAAAAAAAAGTTTGTCAATTAACACCAGCTAACAAATTTCTTTGCTTTACAGATAACACTGTACATTATAAAGGTGTTGCATGGTTGCACTAAATTTTCCCTACTTGGTGCCAAAATTGACGGGTCGCAGAACGCGTCGCAGCGCGTCTTCGTCTTTGAAGTTGTTGACAAACCTCGGATAACTTCTGTAAACCACCAACTCTGACTTCCTAAACAACGATACCTTTGCCAATTGTTGAGCAACGTTCGCTATGTGGCCAAGCCACTCGGAGACCTTTTGAGAGACCTGTTCTGACGCTGGCTGCAAGTTGCCCGCACTTCGGACTTCAATCTAAACAGTGCAAGAATGGTTCAGCTCACTGACCAGGTCGTCCTGTCGCAAGACGACCTCAGCCTCTACTATGCCTCTGATCCTCACCTAGGAGGCGCACCAATTCTGATCTTCCATGGGCCTTCTACAACTACTAATTCTACGCTCAACAGCTCCCGAATCCAAGTCCACGTTCTCACCTCAGCTGGTTTTCAGAGTTACCCGCGCATTACGATCTCTCCGAATTCACCATTCTACCAGTCTGTGAACCACCTTCCTCGCGAGAAACAAGGAGATGAAATCTGCCGTGGAATTGCGTTTGGGTTGTTGAAGTACTTTCGGGAACTGCCAGAAACTGTCAAAGGCGGTTTAATTATTCAATCAGCAAGTGCACGCAAGAGACCTGGTACGGGGCCAGCACTTTTTGGAGAGCAACATGCGGCAGATATTACGGCTGCTATGTCGAAGGTGGAGAACATTGGGGAGGTCATCCAAGATATTGAAGCAGCCCTGCATCCACAACATATTCATCATTTGGACGTCGATTTAGTCCTACCGCCGGGATCAATTACGCCTTCTGATGACTTTGATGAGCACTGCGAGAATGAAGCACTCTCTGACCCTGTATTGAAGCAATATGGGGTCTACGCTCCGTTAGTAAAGGTCTTCGGTGAAATATCGTTCCTTCCAACCTCAAAGATCCGAAGGGCGCCTTCAAGACCAACGTCTGTCAATAGATCGAGGGCTTTTCACAAGGATGCGAAGATGTCACTTCGTAGAGAGATGAGCGAATTGGTTGATACGGAAGAACGCTATGTAATCAAAATGAACGAGTTGGTAAATCATATGGCAGACGACTATCGTGAGAAGGCTAGAAACCGATCATATGGCAGTTTTAGCCCTTCCGAGGCAGATCTCGAGAAGTTGTTTCCCAATTCCTTGGATAGAATCTTGCAAATAAACTCTGCGTTTCTACAAGATATCCGAAAAGTGATGAGCGAAACTGAAGAAGAGGCGATGCAAGACCTCGAGGCTCCTCTCGCTGGTTCTAGTAGTTCTCGTCACGGAGGTTCTGGCCGTGCTAAGGATTCTACCGGAGCGTTGAGATTTGCTAAGGCATTGCTTGATTGGTTTCCTCAGTTCGCAGTATGCTACCAAGATTATATGCATGCCAGTCAAGATTTCCCACGGATTCTCACTTCGTTTATGCAGCAACAATCGAGTTTCTCGCAGCGGGTGCAACAGACTGGAGAACAACGACTTCGATCAGCTATTATAGAGCCTGTACAGCGTTTGCCTCGTTACAGTCTCTTTATCGATAATATTGTCAATTATCTTCCCGTTGCTCATCCTGCTGTTCCCCATATGCTTCGAGCACGAGACGTGATCACTGCTATCTGCTCAATGGACCCACATACTGATGATAAGCTGCATGTTGTCAATCGTCTCCGGAATCTCGTGGAGGGTTGGCCAGCGAGTCTACGTCCTCAAGGTCGCCTCATTACAGCCGTCGACATCACCGAGCTTGGGCCACCATATCATATTGATCCCCCTACAGCTACAGCTGGCTTCCCTAGGTCAGGGATGTTACTCTTTTTTGCTGATTGCGTAGTAGTCCTGAAGAAAGCTAGAGATGGAAATATGTCTGCTAGAGGCCTTGTGGCCGAGGTTGACAAGCCATCAGCTGCTGTTATGATCGCACCAGTGACTGCGGCTGCAGGAGGACAGAAATATAATTATGAACTTCTATTTTCTGGTTGGCATGTTCTTGGTGATACCAGGTTTACGATATCGGTTGATGGTCGTTGCATTTGGATGTCCTCGTTACATGAGCTGAAAGATGCAGGTATTGGGCGTGATCGAAACCAAGCAGCCACAGTTAGATATTTCATTCTCAAGGGCCCCTACGAAGGAAAGGCGGTCAAGTTGACCGATGAAATTACTAAAGCTAGGTTGGAAGGAAGATTTGCGGAGGCTGAGCGCGAATCCGGTGCATGGTCATATCGTTCAATTAATTTAGCTGCTGCTGAGATTAGTCTGCACACAGCTGTATTCGAGGAGGGTATCGATATCTTGATCGATGGCCGCAAAGAGCCTGCGCCCATTCGAATAGTTGTTGATCATGAGAAGGGAACGAAGGGTGCACCTGTCGGCCACTACGGTGTTGATATTGTTTCTAATGTTAAGGTGGTCGCAGGTGGAAGCAAGTACAGAATTGAGGTAGACGGCCTTAATGACAAGGTATTCGTAGATGAGGTTATGGCGGAGGATGTCTTATCAATGTTTACAAAGCGAAGTACTGTTCCATTATCCCTGATGTTTCAACGAATTAACACATAACAGTCATCGGACTCCTTGGCCCCCAATACAACCAAAGCAATCCGGCCTTGACTGCCCCATTTATTTCATTCTATACGAAGATTTTAAAATCAATCCATGTGCAGCTAGAGAACGATAAATCGAAACCTTTTCGGCCCCCATCACCAGTCAAGATGCTTTCTAATCTCCTCAGCAGTGGATTTGGGAGTTCTTCACTATCTTTGAATGCTTCTACGTCACTTCATACGAAGAGCTCCAGGCTTCAATTAGGAGATATCCCTTCTATGCAAGCACCATTGATGCAAAGATCAAATAGCAATAAATCAACTCATTCAATACAGGATGTAGATGGCAGAAGCAGCGTTCGAGCAGCTACCGAGGAGCGGCCTACGAATCCTCTTGTCCGTTTAGAGGAGACTTTTACTGGCTACATTGCCGCATTGCAATCCAGAAAGGGCAACATTATTGGCAGAACTATACTCAACAGAGGGATGGCTGATGAATTATCCATCAATGCTTTGTACAACACTTTTATTGAAAATCCTTTCGACACGCGGGCTACCTCTGAAGTCACAGTTGACGTGTTGTTTGTGGCATTTGAAAAATACTTGCGAATGGCCTGGAAAGATCAGATGGGACAGGTCATGCCAGTAGAAACACTTAATGCATTACAAGAGCGTGCAACGAGACTCAAGTCAGCGGATTTTGCGGCATACGTCAAAGAAGTGTTTGGAGAGATGGCCCCACAAAACCGCAGAGCATTCATCGCTATCATTAAGCTATTAGCAGATCTGCTAGAGGGTTGCGGTAATGACGGAGATCGTGGCGCCTTAACCGCCGCGTTTGCAGAGCTTTTGGTCATTGACGCAAACCCCCATGACTATATTAACCTGCTTGACCGTATGGTAGAGGATGCTGATCACCTCTTTGAAGATATCGGTCCTGGTGCTATTGCTTTTGGAAATGTTGGAAACTCGACTTACGGATCAATATCTGGTGCTCGATCTGCTACAGGGTCTTTGACATCTAATGCATCATCGCTGCGAAGAAAATTCGACCATCTGCTTCGACAAAACAGTAGCAAAAACGAATCAGACTCACGTCCTTCCATGTGGCGAACCTTGAGCAAGAACAGTCGCAATGCTGCCGCAGCCGGAGGTAATTCTACGTCTTCAAGTCTGTCCAAGGCATCTATTCATCGTTCGAGATCGATCGAATCTCCCAGGCGTCCAATGTCCCGTGATAGACCAACAGTCTTCGGCACCTTTGATGAAAGGCCTTCCAGTTCGCACAGTCCAGGCAACAGACTTAGCACAATCGGCGCATCTCCACCTGCTGATGAGCGGAGTGATGCCGTCAAATCAAAGAAAAAAAGCCGCCGAAGCTCCCTACCCGATATGATGAAGTTGAGCCTCAGTGAAGGCTCCCCTCTTGCTCCTATGTCACCACCAAATCGGACCAAATTCAACACATCCCCAAGAACACCATCTCCAACCAAAATACCGGTTGCTGGAGGCATCATGGATAGGGGACGCCAGATGATGTATCATGGGGGCTCCCCCGTTCAGAAAGAGAACATTCCCGAAGGCTTTTCTCCCAATAAAGCCAGCAATCAAGCTGATCAAGATTCTGGAGCTGTGAAGGAGCTCTGGCCTGGACGAGTTAAATCGAAAAGCTCACCAATGTCGTCTGGCATTCCTACTCTGAGAGGTACTCCGCGTGATCGTGGACCGTCGACTTCACCTCTAAGACCCACGTCAAATCCTACCAAAGTGACCGAAAAGTTTCGCCTTCGAAGTCCCCAAAAGCTTCGTGAACGTGTGGAAAGCGAGTCGCACTCAATTTCTGACGCCGAAACATCTTTGCGTATGGAGCTTGCGCAGATCAGTGAAAACCTAGGAAGAGTTAATACTATGGCTACAACTGAGTCGGACGATCTAGCGAGAATTGAAGCTAGTGTCAATGCCCTTCGTGATCGCCTTCCACTCATGACAAAAGAGCTTAATATGCGTCTCGAAGCAATCAAGATTGATTTGGAGAAGGGTCTTCAGGCTTCCGAGTTTAAGGTTAAGGGCTTAGACCAATTGTGCAAGGAAAGTAGTGCCGAGAACGAGCTGCTTTACGAAAAGTTCAATGGTGAGCTAGGCAAGATCGTTCGCGCTCTCAAAGGAAAAGGTAAAGAGGAAAAAGAGGAGCTTGTTTCCAAGTTGAAAGATAGCACGGAGGAGATAGCAAAAGTCAAGAAGGAGAACCAGCGTCTAAAGAGAGAGGTGTTGCAGCTACGCACTCTATTGAAAGGAACTGAATAAGAAGCGCTGTTTCGATGATCCATCCAGCCTACGACTAGAGCAGGATGCATTCCGAACGGTTCTGTGCTTACTCATTCAACGTATCTCCGCGTCTGATTTACATGGTGTTTATGGGGGTGGTTTATGGGGTGTAAAGTCTGGATTTGACTGGATTGATACTCCTGAAGCCGATTGTATTGGGATGGGAATCCATTGTTTGAATTTTGCAGTCTAGCAATTTGCCAGACTGGGCCTGGTACAGCATGGCGTTTGGGGCTCATTATAACTTCACGGGCGGAAAGCTATGTCTCTGCAAGCGCGCATATGAGAGAAATGAGATACGCTACCTATAATGAAGAACTACGCTTAAGGCGTACATACATATGATCATGATTAATAAACAAGAAAATGCAGAATTTTTTGGAAACCGTGGCTGTGGATATATCGTCTATAATCAAGACTGTGCTGTGGTCGTGAAGCAGCTTTAGTGACCTACCGTTCTCTCCATATGAACAAGATCTAAAAACACATTTCCATATCGAAGATACATGAACACAATTCAAGCTTGTCTAAAATAACGCCATAATAGAATTAAAAGGCCTTGGAATACAATATCTAAGGTAGAAGGCTTGCTGGCAATCTTGCATTTTAGTGCAGAATAGGTTTGAGGCGTGAAATTTCATATGAATACTTAGCGTGAACGTTGATGGTTGGTGGTAGGCGGCCTCCTTATGTCTGCTGGTAATGGTTTGAGCTGAACGCGATTAAAGTTTTATTATAATGGGCCTTGTACTCTTTACTTTGCTCAGAAGTTCTAGCCACATGCATCTTCCACTCACACGACTTAGATTCATCGATAATTCTGTTGCAAGTCGCAAGTCACCCCATTAATAGATTCCGAGACGCTAAGGGTACATGTCAAATCCTCGCGGAGCTACCAACATTGCAAAGCCACTTTCACGATTCTCAATCTTCCGTGAAATGACCATCGAAGTGCCTATCCAACAATTACTGCATTATTTGGCTTTCATAGTATGAGGTCGGATGTTTTGTTGCATATCGCACTCTCTCCCAATTATAGAAACCAACAATCCGGTGACCTTCCAAGCCTCAAAGGAACTCCGAATATCGTAAAGCTGTACTACGAGTTGGAATATGTTGGCACGGATGACTTTTTGTCGCATATCGATTGATGAACTAATTATAGAAAAGGCTATGTGTTGGATATTGCCGTCTCAAAGGATTGAGGGAACCACGCTCGTAGGGGTTTATGTTACTCTTCTTTGCGCCCAAAGCTGAGGTCGATGTTGTATGTCAAAAACTATCTAAAATGAAAAGGAAGTCAAATGTAGAATCCCTATGTTATAGGTGTGATATGGAGAAATAGCACGTTCAAGGGAGCTACACGTTTTCTAACTTGTCAAGCCTATTACTGTTGAGGATTTGGGCAGAGGCGAAGCTGCGGCATGAACTTTAATGATCCTCTAGGCTCGGACTGCATCAACAAAAAGTCGAGGTTGAATTCCACACCGTCTGTTCTCACTTACTGAGAAGCGCTATCTGAATTGGAGTTGGGGTTTTGCGTTTCGAAAATGTGTTCGATCCTTCACGAAAGAATTAATGCTCTATGAGTTTGCATTCAACTCCATGCCACAGAAGAATTACTCCTTAATGATTAAATCAATAAATACAGCGTGAAACGTATCATATGATTAATTTAAAAGTCGACATCCTATTTTGTTTACGGTGTGATATTACAACAATTATTTTACAAGGTTCTTAATTATACTTGTTGGTTTCTGACAAGCGGGTGGGTTCTACTGAATACTAACACCTTCCCACGATGTTAGATTTTTTCCGCACGTCAATTTACGATCATGGAACAAGTCATTGCGGATTTCGGAATGGAGGATATTATTAGGACAGATGTAGATGTGCAATAAAAATAATCGAAAAGTAGAATTAGCAAAGATTATTGGTCGTCAAGTGAGATGTTGTATGCTATGGAGTTGCAACCTGACATCCTCGTAATCCTGGCGGTACTCTAAGCCCCAGTCTATTGTTGGGATTACCGCAACAAACCACAACAAGCTCTGATGCCTTGGTGTTACATTAAGATCCCTTCTCATTCATGAGTCCAGGATAGTTGATCCAGGCCGAGGAGGAGGAGGCTTATAGTGTGGAAGTTGGTATTTTCTTCCACTTGGAGTCAAAATCTAAAATTGGTGTGTTATTGCGATGTGCAACAGAGGATTTCTGACGGCTCACAGAGCGCATATGAGTGATTCTTGTTGTTTAAGGAAGCAAATGGATCCCGGCAATAGAAGAGGACATTGTTGCAGTTGGGACCATTAACGGTAAAGAAATCTAAATTTAGTGTCGAGTTGCGATGTGCAACAAATTTGAGCTTAGTTTCCATGGCTCATAATTACAGACAGTACACTTTATCTGATTGATTTTTCGTCATAGATGCTGATGCACCTATAGTCTTAAGCTCTCAAAAGCTTGGGAATACTTTCTCTCCTCCAGCGCGCTTTTGAGGTCTGAGGTTTCAATGAGGTGGTACTGGATGCCATATATGCATTTTGTGACAACCACGAAACCAAGATCTAGTCAATTTGTCTGACATACCTGAGCCAAAATCATAGGCCTTGGGAGGGTTTAGCAAGCGATCTGTAAGTTATCAATATATTTTGATGCTCAAGTATAGAGGAATCTTAGCTTCTTTGGCATTTCCTTTGCAATGGCAGGTGCTGAGCTTACTTCGTCATTTGAAGCACCTCCGCTCTTTGACTAAATGTTGGATGGATGCCTATCGAAACAACAAGTGCCGTTGAGAGGGGCGTGAACCCAATTTTGACCATAAACGAACTACATTCACACGATCTCCCTTGTCCAATTTTGGACTTCCGTATCAATGCTTGTTGGTCTGGTATCTTGCTAGTAGGAGGTATACACGAATTTATCCATTACCGTAGCCGTATATGCGGAAAAGTGACGATGATAACGGAACTGCGCATATTTCACGGAGCAGGTTTCTTAAATTCTTCATTTCGCAACAGAGCAGGAGCCGGACAATGTATCGTAATATCTCACTTGCATCTTCTAATCGAGAACAGTAAAGTCGATCGTGAACAGCACGTCTTTCGTTGTTTCAACGGTCACCCACTCCTCCTTCACATGATTACTCGTGCTAATATTACCACCAAAACCAGTCTCCCAGTCCGTCACATCCCATTCAAGTCCCGTAGTCGTGATCACGGAGGGTTCTTTGATAGGAATAATGCCAACATGCCTCCCCAGTTTCACATCAGAGAATGCTTCTTTGGCTTTGATTTTATGTCTTCCTGATTTTAAGACAAACGTAATAGATTCAGAAGAAAGCAGAAACATCCGCCCCGCTGAGTAGTCTGATTGGTTTTGGGAGTTGTAGAGGTGTTGAACTGTTGCCATGCCCTGGTCGACCCGTCCACCTAGTCCACCTAAACATACGATGTCTTTCACGCATGCACCGTCTTTAATTGCCTGAAAGCTGGCTCGCCGGGTGGCAGACCTAGGAAATCGTCAATCACAAAATCATATTAATGAATCCATTGATGTTTGCTTACATTGAAGGAGTAAATTTCGCACCATCTGGTACCTTGAAGTCACTTAAATATTTTGTCGCCTTCCCAAAATCCGTAGATTCTTGATCCGAATCATGTAATATCTCACTCCCACTCTGATACCAATATTGTCTCACATCAGAACGCAAAGAATCTAGATCACCAATAATAGTATCAAGTTTGAAAAGTATTTCTGAGGTCTTGATTAGATCATGTAAGCGATTTGCTCCCCCATCAGCTGCAACTTGACACAATGCATTTTGCCACACTTTGTGGTAAAACGCCACACTGAGCTCGAGGGGCTGATTGAGAACGATGAGAGCGAAATGACTATGAAGGTTTGGGATGCTGGAGAAGATATCTGCTGGATACCAATCTATTTGGTCGGTCATGGTTGGCGGATT
>Ga0247807_10000668_pt1 | contig 21537 bp, 19 predicted proteins | sample UWRJL074202C1_FD_179931 | JGI IMG/M metagenome (GOLD analysis project Ga0247807, IMG submission 179931) | Plant litter microbial communities from Arlington Agricultural Research Station in Wisconsin, United States - UWRJ-L074-202C-1 | ecosystem: Environmental > Terrestrial > Plant litter >...
GCTGTCTTCGGATCACCGTCGTCGTTATGTCCCATTTCGATCAGGACGAAGTCCCCTGATTTGACGCTAGATAGCAAGGTAGCCCAGAGCCCTTCGTTGACTGGAAATAGGCAAGTCAGTACCTGCTTAAGAGGAAAAGTAGTCCGCAAACATATGGGGAAATGCCACGTGGAATCTGCAGCCTAAAACTATGTCTCGAATATATAATATCATGGTTGGTCTATTTAGACCAAAGGCAAGAAATACATACTAAAGGAGCGAGTGCTACGGCCATTACGAGCCTGATTGGAGACCGGGATAGAAAGGTAAGATGATATGTAATATCCCCAGCTGCTCATGTTAGAACGCTTCCAATTGATAAGATTTATCGTATGAGACTACTTGCCCTTGAAGAGCACCCCCAGTTGCATAATTTGCAGTGGTACTGTCTGAGCATATGTAGAGCGTCGGAGCTGCGTATGCTGTTGTCAAAATAGGAAGCAAGCTCACCCCTTTCTTGAGTATAGAGAGCATTGCGGTTAATGCAATTCAGAAATTAGCAACCTGTGTCTAGATGTGACAACTATCACTAGAGCTACTTGTAATTCTTGTGTGTCTAGGTTCCTGAAAGCCTTGCTCTAAGAGTGATAAAAGACTTCAGTGAATCCTACGAGCAAGTTTAGTGTGTTGTAATGCAATGCATACAATTCCAACGCTAGTGAACTTTTCTCTTTCGATGTATTCCTCACAAGAAACCGGAGATTGAGATTCAAAAACATCAGTCACCAAAAAGAGGCTGTGGTCATACTTTTGAGTCTATACATGGCAGCATGCAGCATCGTGGGGGAGAAGAGGATTGGCGGAGCCAGCAACTCAGCCAAATATCTGCCTCCTCAAGACGCCCATAACCATCGGTAAGAGTTCCACCGTGGGCAGGCACCGGAATATCATCCGGATAATTTAGAGATATTTCTCCACTTTCGCTACAGGTGTTGAAGATATCCCCCCATAACGCCGCTGATTGTGAAGAGAAGGTCGTCAAAACGTATGATCCTACGATTTAGCCGAGAGAAGCAGCAAACTTGAAGAGTCTAGCGCAATTTACATCGGTATCATACTTGTAATGTATATTGGCTGATTTGAGTTGTCAATATTTCTTCTGTCCTTCGAATAAGCTTTAGTTTTCCGTCCTTGACGAATAGCTAGGTACTCTATAGACATATCGCACAGATATCATTGAACTGCACTAAATCTTGGGAATGAGACTACATCATGCACATTTACGAATCTGGTGACCAAGACGAAATTGTGAATTCCACCACGTATTTAACGAGACATAGTCAACGCACTCTGTGTCGTTGTTATCACTTTGAATATAATCTGTACCAACAGTTGTGAACTTTTATTATAACGACCATTTTGGTGGATTATTCCCACCTTAATTGAGAGCCTTCAAGTTATGATAATCGAAGCCCTAATTGCTAGGTGTATGAGAGGATATATCCTTCACAGCACTTTAAACCAAAATATTCTAAGTAGGAGGTTCTTGAATCTTAAAAAAGAGTGATAAATTATAGTTAGCTACCCAGTTTCTGTGAGCTCACTCCAGGACGACTCAGGGGCTCGCTTAGCTTATGCTTTGGACGTAGTAGCCAACAGCACACTGACCTTCGAGATCCTTAAAAGTTACAGTATTCTCTTATCAAGGCCTAGTCTGAAATCCAAACCCATCAATATGATGCAGCTGGGTTTCTAGCATCGACTTGACCACCGCCGGCAATCCATTTTCTCTGTGAGATCAAGCATCTTGGAAAATCTGCAGTCAGACCCAGCACTAAAATACTGGACTTTATGCAGCGAAGTTCAATTACAAGTCTAGAATCTAGAGCCCCATCCTAGTGGTCTATCCTCTTCTACACCTAAAGTATACAAACCATGATATTAAGACATGCAGACCATCAATCATCAGACAAACTTGCAACATATGGCACTGATAGCCGACCCCTTCAACAAAACTCATAAGGCGTAAGATCAAAATACTGAAGGCTTAGATCATACCCCAGAGTGGACGAGGAAGTTCACTCTGAACATCAGAGATACGTCTTCCAGCTTTCATCTGCTTGATACCGACATACGCTTCTCGCCTTGCAGGATCACCAACCGTGATGGAACGAGAAGTGAGGCCATAGTAAGCCGCGATAGAATGAACCAGCCATCGTCTGCAAATGAGTTAGCATGTCTCCAGAAGGTCCAGAGAAGAGAAGGCGCATACCCAAAACTAGCACCATGGTCATCAGCTAAGGAATCAAAAACCAACTTCTCTCGTTCCAGTCCCTTCTCGACGGTCTTCCTCTGTTCATCACTCATCCCGCCATTCCTGCCGATGAACACTATTGCTTCGTCCTCGCTATCCACCATATCCCTCATCTTCTCCCCACCAGGACTACCCCTGCCTACAAAAACAATCGCCTCATCCTCACTATCAACATCGGTCTCTTCCCCACTCTTCAACTCTTCCTCCCACTCCTTCACAAACCTCCTCACCTCCTCTTCTAATTCTTGCAACAATGTCTTGGCCCCCTTTGCTTTCTTAAGCTTCTGACGTAACTCTTGCGGCACCCGGCCTTTCTGCTCAACCACACCCTTCTTTGCGCGAGACGATTTGAGTTGAGCCGCAGATTCTTCGGCGCGGCGGCGAACGCCAGATTCCCAAAGGGGAGCAAGGTAATATGGGACTGTGTGGACAGGGTAGGTAGGCTGGACCGTCCAATCACTTGGGAGCGGAGGCTGGACGTTTGGGACATGTAGGAGATGGTCTGCACATATCAGCTATGCTCAGGAGTTTATCTGCTCTAATAGGCAAACACTGAGCTGATGAGCTTACCGTTCTCCCACCGTTGCCGACGTCGGCTTCCCTCTTTACCCTTCAGGAGCGCATCGCGTCGCTTCATACTATCGCGGCGCACCGGCTCTTTAATAGCCTTGTAGCCATCGGCGCGTTTCTCGGCTTTGTCAAGGGGAATTGAGAGGGTTACGCCAGGGCTGGAGAGGCTCAGGCCCTGGAGTGCCGCGATGGGCAGCGCGGCGGCCTGCTCTGGAGGAGGGACGGCGGAGAAGATGGCCATTTTAATGGGTTGCCGGTGGATTTGGGGAATAGAAGAGTTTGGGAATTGAGAAAGGAGATCTCTGGCTTACAGAGTTTAGATTTGACGATGGAAGAGCAAACAAAAGGGGTGAGATGGCGAAGGATATGGGGGATGGGGACCGGGACCGGGACCTAGAGCGTGACTTCGCGATAAGCCTGCGAAAGCATGAGTCTATCCATCATCATTTACCTGGGACCAATCAGAGGTCGGCATATTGCACCGTGAGGTGGAGATAGGGCTTGATGAGTCGAATGGCGTAACTAAACTCCAGATCCACTATGTATGGGGATTTATTGGATCTGTGTATGAGGATTCCAAGATTCAAACCATGATCACATGTGTCTGATGTATCCTGCCAGTTTCACCTTACAACACACACGTCTATCGCGACGAATCCAGTGAAACGGCACAATACGCCTACATGCATATCAAAATGTGCTAGATAATTCAGGTGGCCGAATACTAGGATATAATTTAGACCTGGCTCAGTAATCGCCGAGGGTCGTATTCTTTCACAGCCAGATCTTGCTAACCCTAGCTTGGATGCACCACTTTATATTGTTTCATTTGTTTGGAAGCGAAAGATAACACTCATCTCGCCAAGGCATTCAGTATCATTTTGGTTGTGACTCATGCCGGGAGAGGCAAGAACATGAAATAACAAGTCTCGGATGAAGTGGAATGATGCATTATTTTTCATTTAGGAACGACTTCAGGAAGGATTTTCAAATTATCCTGTCGCCTTAACTGATCCTTGAAAGCCATCAAACCAATTACATATCTATCTTCAAGCTCACCTCCTCGTCTCAGATTATAATTTAGCAAAAGCTAATTCATATACAAATGCAAGCGTCATACGAGCATGTTGAAGCATATGATCAAAGTCCAAGTACTTGATCAGATCGTCCGAGGTGTGAATATGTTGATCCGAATCTTTGAATTCAGACTCAATGACAAAAGCTGAAGGGTATCCAGCCTTTGACGCTGAAGCATGGTCAGAGCAAGCATACCCGCACTTGGTCTCCACAAATGGGATTTTGCAGTACTTGAGAAGTTAGCGTAGCTCAAAGAAGACATGGGACGATAGATTTACTTTGGTAATGACCTTCTTGATGAAATCGGTCAATTTAGAATCAACAAAATCGGTAATAACACCGACTGACACAGGTTTGCCATTATCAATGGTTCCTTTAGTGTAGCCAGTCACTGAAGAAATGTTAGCATAGTTGAAAATATTGAGCATTTAGCCACTTACTATCTTGTTGTAACATCGCCTTGATATCTCGTCCATTCTTCTCGTAGTTTTGGAAGATAGCTTGACTACCCAAAAGTCCACCTTCCTCAGCAGAGTACCAATGGAATTCAATACTGTTGGTGGCATTCCCGTGGATGACATCTTTCGATCTTAGAAGTACACGTAAAGCTTCAAGGATGGTAACAGTTCCACTTCCGTCATCATCCGCACCCGGCGCAGATAGAACTGATGGGAACCAAAGATTGATGCTATCTTGGTGAGCACCAACCACAACCGTAGAGTTGCTCCTTCCCGGAATAGTAGCAATGATGCTGTTTTGTCCCCATGGATGTTTGAAATGCTCAGCATGAACACCATATTTATCGGCTCCAGCTTCCTTGATTACACCTCGAACATTCTCTAGTAACCACTGCGACGACTTGGCACCATATTCCGACTTGTAGTATCTCGTGTGGAATCCACTGAAAGTAACTAGATTCGCCTCCATATTCGACTTGCTAAGGTTGTCAAGTAACGGGCTTAGCTCCTTCTCGTAGGCTATTTTCGAAGGGAAAGATGACTGCTTTTTGGAAGATGCGGAGAGCTTGTGGTAGGCACCAAGGTCTTGCGTTTCCGTGACATCCATAAAATTCTTGCCGTTCTTTGAATCATTAGCAGTGACAACCTCAATCCAAGCTTCAAACTTACTCGGCGAAGCTCCCACTTCTCTTCCTCGGTCACCCATCGTGTTTCCCCAGGTGCCAGCTCAATAAGGTATTGCTCTGAAGCTTCGGCCTCGGCGTTTAGGATGATTTGGTTCGACTCGTGCTGCTCCACGAATCTAGCATTCACGGCAGAAGCAGTGAGGGCCAAAACCGACAGGCTGGAGAACTTCATGCTGAGCTTTGGAGGTGTTGTTGTTTGGGCAAGTTTATGGGATAGGATGTATGAGTAATGTTGTTGATGGGTGTCGATGATGAAGCTTCGATAAGGTGTGTTATCGGCAGATTAGGCCTAGATGGCGGTGCCACATATTGGTGGGGAAGGGGTGCATGTGCTTAAGCTCCACGTCATGTGCCTGACATGCCTAGCGTGAGACCTCATAATGCCGATCAAAACCTTGAGAGGACGTAACTGGTAACTACGACAACATATAATTAATGTGAAGCCACAAAATAAGTGCGAGAAATCTATGACTTTTACAGGCTGCGAGACATACCAGCCTTGCACAAAAATGAAAGTGAAGAACATCACGGAAACGCTCAGTGTCTTAGTAACTCGTGAAGCAACTAACTCATGTCCTGCACCGTCTGCTTTCAATATATTGAAAAACTAGCTTGCACTCAAAGATCTATTGTTTTTCACTATAATCATGTGAAATCCTAGTAATATTGCGTGGGAACCAGTTTCGTAAGCTTATAGGACTCACATATACGTTTGCAAAGGCAGTTTTTGTCCAGTCAGAAATCCATCTAAAAGGGTCGAGGAGCTTTTAACAGCAATAAAGACATTCTGCTCATTCATTGTATTTCGTGTTCTTTTATCTCCCTCCATAGCTCTTGAGCATCTTCGCATGTTTTGAAGTGGCTATTTAAAAATTCATCCTCACCAAACGCTCTCATACCCTCGTTATTTAAGCAAAGCCAATGAGTTCTTTCCTGCCACGGCTGTCGGATATCATACTCCGAGTCTCTATCAAACAATGCGCCATCAAGAGGTTGGTACGGATGCCTGACCCTTTCTGCGCCAATACATCCCCGACACCATTTACCCTTCTCGAGTCTCTTACTACTGGGATCCAACGACGGAAAGGCAGCCGCGCCTAGCAGCGAGAGCCACGGATGAAAGAAGCCTGAGACTTCAAAAAGCTCTGCTTCGGTAGGCTCTCTATCTGTGCTCCATGGTAGAGAAGAAAACCAATCCCTCCTGACCTTTTTAATTGATTCCATCAGATTGTCCCAGCCCCTATGAGCAGTAGTTGTGCATTGCAACATTTGCTCAAGTCTGATGAGCGCCGTGGAGTCAGTTAATCTATCGCCAAAGTTGAATTCGAGGTGTGAATATTCAGTTGTTGCCCAGTGTTCATAATTTGCCTTAAAAACGATAAGTCTCTGAAGTGCTTGTAGTGTAGGGATGCCGAAGAAAAGAAGGAATTGATTTTCTCTAATGAGACGAAATCTGAGGTTGGTATTTACGCAGGTGAAGCAACACCTCTCTCCGGTCAGAAGGAAGAGGTAGGTTCTACAGAATATGTCAAGATATTTAAGGCAGGAAGACAAAATTATATTTGGGTGCTTACCGTAGTCCTTGCAGGTCTCGCATTCTGAGGTTATTAGTTTCTGATAGAGCCAGTTTGATGAATACAGTCCAATGGTCCTGGTGGATCTCAAAGTCCGTAGAGCCTCGTAAGCATTTTGTGCAAGCTGGGAATACTCTCGTAGGCTATCGACTACCAGTTTGCAGCCATAGCTCGTCATGCGGAGATAAGAGAGACTTTCAATATCAAGTGTACGAAGTATGTAGTCGAGTATTTCTGGCACAAGGATATCAAGTCGGCCTCGAGATGAGGCTCTAGGGTTGAGAGGTACAAGAGGGATTGGCACAGAATTAGAAGACACCAAGCTGTAGTGGTCAATATCAACCGGACGACAGGTTAGTACATCAAGAAGGTCTCGGATATCTTCGGGGCGTGCAGACATGATGATAGCTCTTTTAAAAGCGCTTGGCTGACATGAGCTGCCGAGTTCGCGAGATCTTAACATTAAATGGCTGATATAAGACTTTTATACTAACGAAAAGGGCGTGTGATATAATAATCAGGTCAATCAGAGTTGCATTTCCCTGGATCAAAATAACTGTTGGCTCTTGTGATGTTTTTACATGTGGCGGTGGCTTGACCACAATTATAATAATAGGTGATAGAATCCTAAAACAACCGTAGAGCCAGGTCTGAATCAACCCAAAATGTCAACCCGAAACACCGCACTCGTAGCGTACACAGCATTTAAGCGCTAATTAGTAGTATAACCTTCGAGCCGTGGCCTTTTTCTTCACCAAAAAGGAGCACAACGTCTGAAATTAGAATCCGGACCGAAATTGGAGTAAATTTTACAAAAAAAATGTAATTACATATACATACAGTCGGCTTCGAAATTGGCTTCCTCTGTGTAAAGTCTTTGTTGATAATTGAGCCAGAGCGCTAAGTAACACTATAATAATTATGGCTAGTTGTTTCTGTCATTAAATTTTGGTCTAGGGAGAAAGCAGGCCGCTTTTACTAGAATCTGTTGTCATTGTCGTTGTTGCCTAATGAAAACTTTGAGTCAGATGATAAAATTAAAACCTCAAAGAACTGGGCAACCGATGCCCGGATACCCTTTTTCGAAAATTGTAGAAGTATTGACGACGATAAGTAGCCCTTTCCCTTCCTACGAAGTCGAAAAATACGAGGATAGTCAAGGGGACTTAGAGGATGAGGAAGCACTTAGAGGAAACTTGGATCTAACCTCACAGGTGGACGAAGAGGGTGAAGACAGCGCGTCTCCCGTATTCATTGGCCTTTAAATATAGATTACTGTAGTGCTTCGCAGTTTGTCTCCATTGTCGTTGCTGCATTTCCCGGCATGTATTTGAAGTCGTTTGGTAGCCACCCAAAATGTCCTTTGGGGCTCGTCCCTAGTCCGCCCCCTTTCTCTTCCGTCGACTTCCATTCCACAAGTCCCAACCCATTCTCCTCGAAATCAAAAACTCTGTAATCTGCGTTACCAAATTTCCTTTGGCAAATTCCTACCCGCATGAAACCGTCATGGCTTATCACAGCAATCACTTTCTCCTTACGCTCGTGCAGCCATGTCCTGGCCACAACTCCTCGCTTAGTCAGCGCCTCTTGCGAGAATTCGTAAAGTCCTTCCTTTGCAGGAAAGACAGGATCCATTTGTGTCCAGTCGAACTGTGAAAACTCCTTCTCAAGTTCAGCCACTGGACGTCCGATGTCGATGTTATTCACTGTGTTCTCCTGCCACTCTGCCTGGGCAATTGCAGGAACGCCTAGCTTCATCAGCCAGCCGAGAGAGTTGACTGCAGTTTGAAGAGCCCGTGTCATTGGGGACACCACTATGAGGCCTATATCTTGCGATAGAGGAAATGTATGAAGCGACTCGGAGAGTGCTGCGCACTGCCTTTGTTTTCCCAATTCCGTCAGAGGCGGGTCACGAACAGTGTAGTCCTGTGAGAGATGGTCAGAATTCCGTGCATTGGCGAAGAGGGAACAAAACTTATTCGAGATGTCTGTCAGCGTCAGCAGGCACAACACAAGTTAGGGATGAGGGCATGTACTATGTAAGGCTTCAGCGTGTCTGATCAAGATGATGGTTGGCGGCATTTTGATCGTGGTTCCCAGAGAGCAGATAGGTGGCTGCTGGAGACCCAGAAAATATCAAAAGGTTGATTTTGCTCAGAATGGGAATAACGAATTATGATTTAAAATTGTAGCCTTGGACCAGCTGAATCTCAAGGCATTTTGGGACGATGCAGAAGAACACAGAAAGGCGGTCGTTGCTGCAGAGGCGTGGAAAGTTGCGTGCAAGGAAGTACAGCATATACCAGCGGGCAGGTAGAATTTATCCTACAATACATACATTACTTTTTAGCATCATTCATTTTCTCAATGCTTGACTTCTTGCTCGATGCTTATTCTCTCCGAGCGTTCAAGAGCAACTCCAGGGGTTCTCTGAAGCTGGCCCGTCCACTAAGAGAATTCCAAGATGCCTCCTCCTTCACTCACCAAAGGTCACGTGGTGAAGGAATCGTTCGACAGTGAGGCTGGCCAGGGATTGGACTTTGTTGTGTATAAGGAATTGCAGCTCAACGAAATCAGAATCGCAGAGATTGATCCAGTTACAGCAGACCTTCGGTCTGAACAAGTGTCAGGCCGCCTCATCCATGTCCCAAGAGACAAACCTCCCGCTTACCAAGCCTTATCTTACGCCTGGGGACGGCCATCTGAGCAAGAGAAAGGTTATATCCTTCTGGATGGGATCAGGCACCCGACAACCAGAATCTTGGAGGCTGCTCTTCGTAGACTTCGGCACGAGGATGGTCAAAAGAAGTTACTCATATGGGTAGATGCACTCTGTATCAATCAAAATGATCTTAGAGAGAAGGCCAGAGAGGTAGAGAGGATGCAGCCAATCTATCAGCAAGCGGAGCAAGTTTCGGTCTGGCTGGGCGAGCACTCAGAGAATAGCCCACTCGCATGGAAGCTTTTGAAGGAGCTTCACGTCGCATCGAATCCAACGACGGTCATACAAAACCACAGACTGAGAGCTTTCGACGCACTAAAAGACCTGTTCCGTAGAGAATATTGGTGGCGAATTTGGGTTGTGCAAGAAGTCAATTCAAACGAGAACACTGTGGTGTATTGTGGAGAAGATCATATGCTCTGGTCAGATCTCTTGCAGGCTTCCGAAAGAATTGAGAAAGCTACGAGAAGTATATTGGATACAGTTTATTATAATCAGCCACACTCCATCCACACTCTTACATCAGGTGGCCCCAGGAACCTAAGGGTCCAAAGACACTCAAATATCAGGGCGGATGAGAAGAAACTGCCTCCATTGGTTGATCTACTATACTCGCACGAGAGTAAGCTTTCTTCTGAGGATGTCGACAAAGTATATGCCCTGATTGGGCTGTCATCAGATCGGGAGACATTTGGGGCCATTGACTATAGCCTTCCAGCTCGTCTTGTATATATTCACACTGCTAAATACATCATCACCCAAACGGAGTGCCTCGATGTCATCTGTCGTCAGAACAATGATGATAACCCCTTGTCGCTTCCATCATGGGTCCCGGACTGGCAGCGCAGACTGTTGTTCCCCCTTCACCGAGTCATGCGCATGCAAATTCGAAAGCCTTCATATAAAGCAGCTGGAACCACGAAAGCCAAATTCTCTTGGCCGCCATGGAAGAATAACTCGGAGATCTTGCAAGCATCGGGCTTCACGGTCTGTACCATCAAGGACGTTGCGCATCCTTTCTATTGCCCCATTGATGAACGAGATATTCGACCGACGTTAGTAGCGTTTCATGGCTGGTGGGAGTTCTTCGCCAATGCCAAAGGCTCCTCTATAGATGACTGTGGAGCATTCCAGAGAACCTTCTGTGGTGGATCATGGGCACCAAGATACGAGGAGGTTGGACCGGGAGATCCGTCTCAACGCTTTTCCCAGTTCGTCAGGCTCCTTCGGAAAATGTTCCCGCGCCTAGCAGATGATATGCCTCCCGTACCGACCACGCCCCTCGAAGGAATCGATGATGTTGAGCTTGAGAAAAGAGCGACAGGGACAGTGGCAGCGGCTGCTCTTCGAATGCATGGTAAGCGGATAGTTGTGACCGAGAGCAAGCTAGTCGGTTTAGCACCAATGGCAACTAGAGCTGGGGACAAGATCGTGGTCTTGTTTGGATGCAACTATCCGGTAGTTCTGCGTCAACTTGAACCGAAAGTCAAACCCGTGCAAGTGGATGGCGAGTTCATTAGAGATGAAAGTATGAGCTGGGCACTGATAGGTGAGATCTATGTGGATGGGATTATGTATGGTGCAGCTATGCGGAACTTCGATGCTGGAAATTATACGGAGGAAAGCTATTGCATCCATTGATATAATGAAACAGTATGTACTATAGAGTTTGCACATCTTATTCTGTAGCTCTGACAATCAGCAGTGGTATGGACGATCCGATATATACCGAGGTTACAGCTCTTCTATTGTTAATCTTGCATGTCTGAATTAACACTTTGAAATTTGCTCTTGTCGCCAACTATATCACTGCACCGTTCTTAAAAGTCATCGAATAGTAAATGCCTCAAATTCAGCAAGTAAACCTTCAATCGGGTTCAGATCCAGAAGGTATAGTAGCAAGTAGATAAACTTTATCTTAGCATCCTAACATATCTCCTCAACTTTTTCTATGGAAAAAAAGGAACCATTCTCCATTACTAGAACAATTTTGACTCTAGCCATGTACCACAAAAAGGAGGTAACTGCTCATCAAGATCCTTAAGGATTCTGCTATCCGTAGATCTCTAGAAGATGCGAGCAAATAGAATTCTATTTTATATATATATATATGCTGACAGTATCTAGTATCGTTTTTCACACTAGAGTTAAGCAGTTTCAAATAGTGTTGCTTCAAGGAGAGACCAGCCAGTCCGTCTAATTCTAACCAATGTATTATAGCCAGCTTCATCCATATAAACAAAACAGTAGAAATAGAAACTCTTTCAAGGTTAATAATGATATACATCTTGCAGATCTGTATTCCTTTATTCTGCGACCAGGCGGGTTGTCATTTTAATTTGAGCCTTTGATGCTAATGCTCTTTCCATACTAGAAGCATTCAGAAGTAATTTGCATTTCATCCTATAGAGAAATAATCATCTTAATCTAATTTAACCCTAGCTTGTCTAGCAAAGTGCTCACAAAGAGCGTCAGCACAGTACAGTACAGTAAAGTACAGTAGAGCTTAGTATGAGACTAATGTTTAACCAGGGTTCCCCGCACTAAAATAAACAGCTGCAGATCCCCCTCCACCTACTGGAATTGCTTTACGCCACTGCAAGTAGAACATGGGAAATACACTGGCCGACGGACTGAGGACTGAGTATGCGTATGCGTAATTCAATTCGAAAGCGAAATATCTCTTGTGCGGCAGTAACAGGTCTCGGCAGTGAATACAGGAGAGATGATGGCATACTTTAGATACTTTGCATGCTTGGCGTGGCTGCAAGAGGAAGCTACAATTGAATGGGTGTTTTTATTCCCCATTGCTGTATAGTGTGGCTGGTGGATGTTTTGAGGAGCCAGCTCCGACGTCACAATTGTGGATTTCCAGCTTCAGAGGAGGAGCCTGAGCCTGGCCAAGAGTAACAGTGTAGAAGTACGCGCACGAATGCTATAGTACAAGACAAGATCACCACTCTGCATTGCCCAGCAGAACCTGTAGGAATACGAGAAAATCAAAATATTCAATGTACCACCACCACCAGTAGTCTTAAGTATCGTACGAGGTCCGCTGCTTTACTTGCTCGAGTAACCAGGATCCAATTTATGACGTAACATTTCCAACCACAACCTCCTTCCTTCTGGTTGTCTCGTTTCGTCTCGTTACGTCTCGTTAACGTCTCCACTAGCCTCCCCCAACTTCCAATCCGCTTGCTCCAACACCCAATTCACCTCCTCAGCTGAGCATCCTCCTTTTGATCTTGCCCCCTCCCAATCTTTAACCCAGACACCTCTACGAACCTCCGTGGGTTTTACTCTTCAACCTCCTTCATTCCTCATATTCCTTTTTCAATCAGTCCTCGACCTAGCAAACAACAGGCCGGCATCTCCAACTCCATCTCCATCTCCATCTCCCTCACCCCTCAAAATGGCTGGCACCAACCGTATGTACCTAGCTACCTCTCCTGCCCACCTACATCCTAACCACACCAGTCAACCCGTTTGCAAGACGTGAATCGCACTCGCAGCAGAGCATCTGGATCTACAAGACCCTGACTATCCTCTCGTGGCTCCTTGTCTTTGTCACCAGCATCTACTACACTTTCCACGTTCCTCAAGATGACAACAAGCACTGGCGTCACACGATATGGGGGGTAAACAGATATCGGGTCACCCCCTTTTCCCTCAACTCGCTCATTGCCTCCTTGTACTGGTATGCCCCTCTTATTCCATCGTCTGCCTAGAAGCTCCTGTTAATTATCCTAGGCTCGCGCTTTTCATCTCCCAAATTGGCTACGTCTGGAGCCTATTTTCCTCCAATACCGAATATGTCACTGCCGCGGCCGGTGTTGGTAGTCACTTCATCTTCAACAACCTCCTCCAATTTGCGTTTGTAATGCTCTTTGTTCGAGGTCACTATATCTGGGCTGAGATTATCACGATTGTGAACTTCTTCAATCTGTCCACCTTATACTTCCGCCACAACACCAATCCACGATTCATCCACATCCCAGTTGCCTCTGGCCCATTGGCATGGACCTTTGTTGCCCTGTACTGGAATGGTGCTATTGCAGTCGGCTCCAACACTCTTGTTGCTCGTATCTTGGCCAATATTGCAGTCTGGGGTATTTTGGTCTACGGTGGATTCTTCCTTGTTACCTACAAAGTAAGTTAACCCATCCATCTCGTGGTAACCTTCTAACATGTGGTAGGATTACACCATGGGCTTCGCTCTCAGCATCTTGTCTGCATCCCTCGGAGTTGGACAATTTCTTACCAAGGCTTTTGCGCTCCAATGGATATTCGCCTTCACCATCATGGCTACACTTTTCATTGCCACCCTGCTCATCGCAGTTCCCGGAATCTTTGGCAAGGAGATTGGTGTTCGACGTGAGGGAGCTATCGTACCAGCAGACCAGGAGAGAGCCCCTCTGTTGGACGATGCTTAGAATCCCAATATCCAAAGTTGAGCCGTAAATCAAACCTAAAAAGTGCAGAGAAGATGGCATTTGCAGGAGTATGAGTGTTTTGTGTTGGGGTCATATTCAATTTGGCACATTACTTGATCACGGATTTCCTAGCGTTGGTGAACGGATAATGATTGCGGTGTATTGCTTGTCTATGGATTGGGAATCCTCACTACCTGTCACTATGAATAAATGAAATCATTATATTGGGTGCCTGATTTCTGTTGGTTGGTCTGCCTACGTCTAGTGATCTTTCTCTGTAGGCTGGTTATTCTCTGTCGGTTGCTGTTATTATCCGTCAAGTAGCATCCAAGGAAAGAAAAGTAGGAACAATTTTTGTGTGTTGATTGATAGATAGTCCTCCCAGCTAAACGAGTATACCAATACACGTCGTGACCTACTATATTCATACCTAATAGTTACGGAAGATATTCCCTCCCTGAAGGAAAAGTGCCGTATTCCTGTAAGATGGAGTATGCCTTGGCATGTGTGCTTCCTTGGCAGCAGCAACTTTCTATAGCCACCTTTATGACGAACCGACTTCTCAACCTACTTTTTCATCATATAGGAGGGGTTTCCTTCCTGTTCTAGATACTAAAAGAAAACGCCTGTACGATAAACTACATAATGGCTATGGAAAAAGTCCGTCCCCATTACAACGAGAAGCGATCTTCCATATGCTTCATGGACCTTCCCCCGGTGGTTCGTCGTAGCGTATACATTGCAGCAGGTCTTGTTCGTGTATGTCCTATCAGTTTGAACACCGAGGGAGCCTATGCTCAGAGGGCCGAATATTTGGAAGAGAACAAGGATTGGTGGCTGTTTGATGAGGGTAATCGATTCGTTGATATGGAACAATTATCAGCAATGCGATGTTATTATCGACACAAACGCTTTTATAAAATGGCTATTAACGCGTCGTCTCATGGCATCGACTGTCTGTGTATCCCGCTGCCATCCGCACTGCTGCGTGTCTCTCGTACCATTTATAACGAAGTCTTGCCAATTTTATATTCCGAGAACCAATTCCGCATCTATCGAACTTACTATGGTGGTCTTTCCTCATTACTCATGCTCAATCCTACAACACTGCACTTTATAACTTCTATCTCAATTCAACTGAATAACTGTTCGTGTATTCCAAACCATCAATGTCCGGATCAATTGGGTGTTGAAACGTGCTGTCCTGAATGTCATGGCACTTGCCGGATCGGCAGAGATCTTCCATTCTCGCTAGAGCAATCGGATAGCCTGGCTGTGATATCTGAATGGAAACGGGTCACTGCGCGACTTGCCTTGAATATCTGTCCAGGAAAGCTGAAACTAAGCGTCGTTTGTGATACTATTGACTATGCTACCGCGAAGCAGATCACAGAGCCTTTACTTGAACTACCTCACTTATCTGAGTTCTCTATTCGACTAGGACAACTCCCTGATGCCTCTGTAAAGAATCTCGCTCAAGACGTAGTCTACCAGCTAACTGCACAAGCTGAGCATAATCCTCGCCCATTTTTCAATTTCAGTGCCTTACCAGCAGAAGTTCAAACGCAGATTCTTGCTTACACCGATCTTGTCTCTCTAGACTCTATTACATGGATCCACAAGACCAATTTAGAATTTATTAGCTGCTGTTTACAATGTACCAGCACGCTTGAAACATGTTGCTGTCCTCCGCTGCACGCAGCATACACATCCATGGCGTGTTGCTGCTGGGTAATGCCAAGCGCTCTATTTCTAGTAAGTAGAAAAGTCCGGGACCAAGCACTCGAGATATTTTTTTCGCGGAACCGCTTTGAGATCTGGCCCGAGAGGCGCGAAGACGAGCCAAGATTGCAACCAGATTCAACGCACGTTCTTCAGTTTCTCCAGGCTCTTCCCGCAGTGGCCCTCCGGTACATCCGCTCGCTCCATATCAAGGTCCGACTATTGGAATACCAGGTCGTCGGGCCCGGCACCGAGTTCCAGAGCAACTGGAACACCACGATTGACTTTATCTCGCGGAACTTGGAGATCCCACAACTGTGTCTGAGTATCCAAGATGTCGGGGGACGAGCGATGCGCATTTCCTATTATACCACAGGGTATACGGATGCTGAGAGTGCCGAGGACGACGAATTCGAATGGCAACTATATCAACATCTCGCCGCGCCATTAGCGGTGCTGAAAGGTCTTAGAGACTTTGCGATCCGCTTCTCGCGCTCGGGGAGCTTCGGTCGCTTTCATGCAGAACGAGAACGCATTTTGGAGAGAATGGTCTTGGGGGATGCTTATCACGATGCCGTGAGTGCGAAGGAGAAAGCCAGGGAAGAAGGTAGGGTAGTGGAGGAGGAAACACCTGTTTATGGACCCGATGGGACGCAGATTTGGCCGTTGTGGCCTAGGCCACCTTGGCTTGCTGATTATGACTTACATATTCCATGCTAAGTGCAAAGCTGTTGTGCAGCCGGTCTTGAAAGACAGCGGCCAAAACAAGAAAACAGGCGACAGGCTTACTTGATGAATTTCTGAATACTTTTCTCCTTGAATGGTTTCTTCCCTGAACTATTTTCTCAAGAGAGATATCCCACGAGTACACGGTAGTAATTTAAAATCTGGCATCATAGCTAAAGACATAGATAGAGAATTTCAGCATTCTCGTCTACTGAAAATATGGAAATCAAGGATATATATATTCATATACCTAAGTAGATATGTTCCCTCATTTCCATAGTGGTGCTGGAACAAAAAGAGTCGAATTTTTATTTCAAGGTGTATAAGTAAACAGGTCTTTATAAATATATATTGTGATATATATACTATAGGAAGAGCAAATTCAATATGGGAGCCTCATAATAAATGACCATATGACTAGGTCACATGACTACCCGTTAATATACCCATTGGAAATATACCAGGGTAACTTACCCGTTAATCCCTGCAAGAATAAATAACTTGAACATCGCGATCTGATACTGTCAATTACAAGCCAACCAAAATGCGGACATGCCGCCTACGCCCTCCTCTTTACGGAATCTCAAAATAGGTACAGATATTTGCAGTATCCAGCGCATCTATAATATCCTAACCGGCTCCCTCGGGAAACAATTCGCAAGAAAGATTTTGGTTGAGGAAGAGAGGCAAGCCGGCAGCACGAAACTAGAAGCCCTGACAAAATGGAAAGATTATCAGGGCAGATTGCAAGAAACTGAGAAGGTTAAGCAGTCATGGCAGACAGGGAAAATGGGAGAGAAGGGATTGGAGGGGGGCGAGGTTGCGGGGATGAAGACGACGGCACAGGACTTTGAGAAAGTGGACCGGGATTTCAGTGAGGAGGAGAAGAAGTTGAAGTCGGAGCTGATGAGGACGGCGGAGTTTCTAGCTGGAAGGTAGGTTATGCGCTGGCGTGTTTCTCGTTTTGGGAGCTGGGGGCAATTGCTGACGGTTGGGGGGGAAATCAGGTTTGCAGCGAAAGAAGCGGCCATCAAGGCACATCAGACTCGAAAGCTCACGTTCCACGATATCTGGATCCGGAAACAGAATGCGTTGGCGGAGGGGAGCAGCGCTGCCCCAGAGGCGGTGATTAAAGCTGATGGCTCGTGGGAGAAGGGATGGGTTGTGCCGATTAGCATCAGTCATGATCAGGGCTATGCTACGGCCGTGTGTATGGCTGATCAAACGGAATCTGCTGAGCCAGTTACAGATGGAGGTGGTGCGCCATCGGTTGGCAAAGCCAATAGTCCTGAAACCATGGAATTCAACAAGCTGCTTTCGGACGCTAAACAGTATAAGATGGAAATGCGGGAACATTTGAGAGAGATACAAGCTTTGAAAGAGCGCAGTACGGCAGCAAATGCTGAAAGTGAACCTGCTGAAAGCAAACCCGGGGCTGGCTCTAGAATGAAGAAATATTTTATCCCGGCCTCTCTGGATAAGGTTCAGAGAATGTCAGAACCAAGGTGGAGACCAACGAAATCTGAATCATTGATCAGGAAACATTATGTTCCTGATATCCAGCCAGTTCGTGCGAATATCCAGAACACGGAGAATCTCAAATCGAAGGGTGAAGCTGCCGTTCCACTGAATCAAGATGTGGTACGAGAAGGTGGTAGTTACTCTCACGCGAGTTTTGCAACCATACGCAGAACAATTGGCAAGGAGTCTCAACAGCATTACAAGCTGACGTCCGATACTGCATCTTTTCCAGTTGTATCCCATCATAAAGCTGGCCAGGATGGCACGTTGGCAACGCGTATAGCAGATCTTGATATAGCGAGATCGAAGATAAGACAAGAGATGAGAAATGAAATGGAGCAAGAAGCAAAGTCAGCGCGATACCCAAAGGAAGAGACAGGAAACCAGGAAGAGATATCTAACACTGCGATTAAAGATCATGGTCTCGAAGCAGAAAGTGCTCGTAGTGATGATATTTTCAAAGATGAAATCTTTGCAACGCACGATGTCAAAGTTGCTCGCTGGAAAGCAAAAGAAGTTGAAGGCAGACTAAGACGCACTCTCTTTGTACGCAATGTTGATCGCAAATGTACACCCGAATTTCTGCAGGCTTATTTCAGCAACTCTGGACAGGCTAAATGTCATGCCTATATCTATAAAACGGAGTCAGGAGATCATCTCGGAACAGCAGCTGTTATGTATGAAATTACTGATAGTGCTAGAAGCGCACAGATGCTTTTTAACAAAGCCATTCTGCGAGGTAGACAGCTTGAGGTGTTGTCATTCTTGCCTGTAGATAGGGTATTCGCAAAGCGGGATATGGCATCAGCGAAAAATGAAGCTCAATGGAGCGAACACGATGATTTCGACAGATCGCTATATAAGCCCGAGCCTCTACCTCATCGCCAGATTAATGGCTCTGGTAGCCAGTACATCCGTGTTGACAAGAGATTTAACATTGGGGTCGACAGCATCGTTCGGAGGGAGAGAGGAGTGTATATTACGAATGTTGCGAAAGAGGCAACCAAAGAGGATGTCGAGGAGCTCTTCAAGAACTGTTCGAGTGAGGTTGATGTTACAATGTTGCATAGTCGAAATGGAGATTTCAGAGGTGTTGCTGTTGTGGTGCTGAGATTGAAGGAGGAGGCGAAAGCAGCGAGGGAGGAGATGAAGGGAAAGCTTTTGCGTGGGAAAGTGATTGATGTTAAAGATGGACCAACCTGAGTGGAGTCTAGAATATGTAAAATTCACCCAAGATGATGGTATATTATAGTGTAATATAAGATGGGCTGAAGATAAGTAATATAATGAGTAATTCCCAAATGCCATGTCTCTTTTCATTGGAAGGCATGTTTATGTAAGGATTGGCATTCATTTTATCAGGACTTGCCTTAAATTACAGCGGCTAGAGTCTGCCTCTGTAGAATAGGTTCAGACCCCAAGAGGTAGAAAACATACCTACAATCACATGTCCTCTTGAGAGTAGCAATACGTCAAGTAGCAACTTGCCGCGCTCGCAGCTGCTTTTCCAACTCAACAACCGAATATCTATCTCCCAGTGCTTGCGCCTTCTCTCTACTTTGTACACCTTACTTCCAAGTAACAAGTCAACACTTGTTTTCCGCATCACCTCATGATACTTCACTATGCCAAATCCTGATTTCTTTCCCTTTGAGGTTGTTATTACCGGGGGTTCTTGCGCTGTATGGATTAGCTGCCAGGTCCCAGGCTTGGGATCTGATTCCAAGCCTTGGCGCTAAGCTCGCTTGAGCCCCTTTCCAAGACATGTAACGTCGTGCTTGATCGCAGCGATCTTTTTGATGCTCATGGGGCAATCAGACTGATATTTAATAAATGTGGGTGAAGAAACTGTTGGGTTGTGGTGGTACGGTTTTATGATGTCTAGGAAAAGTATCAACAAATTTTCGCTAGTAACCATTCAGGTATGATTGACAAATGTTTCATGCGATCAATAGTGAGGGTAAGTATACAATTTGATTTCTAGACTATCTACGTGTGTATCAATAAGCCAACGAGGCAAGAATCTAATGTTAGTTTACAGCATATATCTAAAAGTAGGTGCCTTGTCTCCCAACTCGCTCATCTCAGCGTCCGTTCCTCCCTCGCTTCCCGTGCTCTCCCTCTTATGATTAATGCGCACATAGCCCGTTCTCAGGGCCACCACCGCACACAACCCCACAGAAACAAATCCAATCTCCAACGCATGCCCCAGGATATACTTTGGCTTATCGGCTGTTCTATAGAAATTACTTGCCATCGCTCCTCCAAGATTGCCAGCTCCGATGTGTATGGCCATCCCCACGCTTCGCTTGTAAGACCCAGCGAGGTTATTGGATAGCCACGTCACGTTTCCTGGGAAGGCCGGGTATATACCACAGGTAGCGATGAAGACGCCGGCGTAGACAACACCTGGCACACCACCGTGCGCACTACCGGCGAGGGCCATGATGAAGCCGACTAGAATGGCGCACATAGGGATGAAGATAAATGGTGCGCGCCCGATCTTCGGTGAGCGGTCTGCATAGTATGCTACGATAACGGTAATCACGGCAGCGGTGATGTAGATGGGGACGGTCAGGAGCTGAGCGGTTGAGGAATAGTATCCAAGGCCGTTGATGATGGATGGGAGGAAAAGTGATATGCCGTATAGCGGACAGACTATGCCCCAGTACATCTGAAGGAGTTAGTAGGAATAGAGCTTTGGTTGGGTTGGCTTACAAATAAACCGACGTAGATCTGCCAGTCGGTGAACGCAGCGCGAACATGGCTCCATTGAAAGGTCTCACTTTCCGCGACTGCTCGTCCGGATCCAGCTGAGCCTTGGTATTTCAGCCTGTGAACAACCCATGCTCGTTCTTCGAGTGTGAGAAACGAAGCCGTGTCTGGGAAGTCGTAAAGTAGGAAGAACGCTGCAACAGCCACCAACACAGTCAAGATTCCCTCCAGAATAAATCTACGAAATAATCAGCACGGAAAGCCGGTGTGGAGCTAGTCAACTTACATCCATCTCCAGCCTTCCAGCCCACCCACCCCATCCATCTTCGCAATCGCGAAAGCCAACAACCCTGAAAAAGCACCCGCAATACTTGCCGCACTGAAAAATAGTGCTTGCCGTAGCTGTCCCTCGTGCCTACAGTACCACATTGTAATATAATACGCTACACCAGGATATAAACCTGCTTCGGCAACACCAAGGAAGATACGTGCAATGAGGAGCCCGTGGTAATCTTTTACAATGCCCATGAGTGTCATGACGATTCCCCACGCTACCATAATCGTGGGCAGCCAGATTGATGGCCGCAAACGTTTTAACCTGGGACTGTTAATGCTTTTAAGCGGGAAAGAGGACGGGGAAGCAAACATTAGGTTACTGGGTACTTCGAATAAGCAGTAAGTGAAGAAGAAGACTGTTAGACACCAGTTATATTCGGGGCCGGTCATCTTCAGCGTGTCTGTTAATCCTTCTATCTTTGCATTTCCGATATTTCCACGATCCAAAAAGCTTAGAAGATATAAGAGCGCGAGCATGGGTAAGATATGGAGATCCATTTTTCGTAGCACCTTCTTCTCGTCAATGTTGCTGAAATCTACGTCGGTTCCATCCCAGTTTGGATCATGATGACGATGCGCAGCTCTCTTTTTGCTTGAAACTTTAGGATCTGGAGGGTTGTCATTGTGTCTGATGGAGGATTTTTCAGGATCAGACGGGGGTGAGTCGTGACTTTCACGGTAATGAGACATCTTTGGATGATCGA